>Ga0169931_10002418_pt1 | contig 30501 bp, 34 predicted proteins | sample Kivu_15m_20L_FD_129675 | JGI IMG/M metagenome (GOLD analysis project Ga0169931, IMG submission 129675) | Freshwater microbial communities from Lake Kivu, Western Province, Rwanda to study Microbial Dark Matter (Phase II) - Kivu_15m_20L... | ecosystem: Environmental > Aquatic > Freshwater > Lake...
GAGACTTGGCTATCACAGGTGGCATTTACGATTGTATCTGTGATCCCTACGATAAGTTAAAGAACGGCGATCCCTATAGCAGTGTTATGGTAGACTTGGAACGATTCGCCGAGTTGATTGTTCGGGAATGTGCCCGTCAGGTCAACTGCTATGAAGCATTGAATATCTTTGAACATTTCGGAGTTGAAGAATGATGGAGATCAAACTAGACGGTGAAACAGCAGATCGCATCACTGGCCTGACTTTAGCCGAACATCGAGCTATCATGCTAGAACAACTGGCTAACGACCGTCTTCACGACGAAGATCGTGTTCGTTACGAACGATTGATTGGCTGCATCGACTCTTTGCTGAGCGAGTATTTTGAGGTGCCAAACTAGCACGAGATTGATAGCATGATGAAAAATCGCCAGGGTATAGAATACTGGTTTGAAGAGGTTCGGCCCGGTGTGTACACTATCCGGGGTGATCTGAAATACTGGCGGTACGGTGGTCGCGAAGGTGAGAGTGGTGTGAACATGGATGACCTAGGCTTTGTAGATCCCAGTGGTGGACCTTTCATCTCAATTGGCAGTAAGATCCAAGGACGGAAGGTGTGCAGGATATGGATACAAACTCGGTGGGTCACTCCGTTCCGCAAAGAACAAGAAATCTTTTTTGAGGTGAAATCATGAAGAAAAAACGAGCACTATCAGCCAGCCGCATGCCCGATGACTATAATGAAACGTATTGGTCGGTGGATCTAGAAGAAGATCCTGAAACCGGAGAACTGGTCATGCCGCTGCCGCAGGCCATGTTAGCAGAGCTGGACTGGGAGATAGGTGATGTTTTGGAATGGAAACAATTACCTAATGGTGACTGGAGCCTGACCAAGAAAGCCAAAACTGTTGACAGCGGTGAGGAATCCAAGTAAAAATACAACTACAGAGGAAGCTCTGTATTCACAACGAAAGGAAACAAAATGAAGTCACTTGCCGCAATTGTTCTATCCGCATTTGCTGTAACTGCTGTCGCCAACGCTCCTGCCAAGAAAGAAGAAGCCAAACCTGCAGATGCCAAGGCTGCTGCCAAGCCCGCTGAAAAGAAAGCCGAACCCGCCAAGAAGTAATCAGATAGCAAGGCTCATGGAAAAGTGGACTCTCGCAGTCCGCTTTTTCATTGTGATAAATAATAGACAACTATTTTTAGGAGTATTCTATGAAACTGCTATCCAGCATTTTACTATCGGGCCTGTTGGTGGTCGGAACCGCAGCCTGTGCCAAAGAAGAACCCAAGACCGCGGCACCTGCCAAGCCTGCTGCCGCAGCACCTGCTGATGCCAAATCACTACCTCCAGTAGTGGTCACTGGGGAAAAAGAAGCACCCAAGACCAAGCGTGTTTGTGTGATGCAAACTGATGCCAAAACCGGCAAAGAAAAAGAAGTTTGCAAAGACATGAAGGTGCACAAGAAAGCTGAAAAAGTCACAGAAGGCAGTCCCACTGATCCAGTGAAAAAGAAATAACACACAGCCCCGAAAGGGGCTTTTTAATGGAAAAAAATTCCAACTGTGCCAGCCGCGGATAAGTATTCATGCTCGTGTAGCATATACACATCACACACAGAAAGGAGTCTATCATGAGCAAAACACCCTACGAGATCCGTCTCGAGCTTCTCAAGCTGGCCAACGAAATTCTATGCACGCCAGTGTTTCAAAATCGCGAAAGCAAACTGCAGGAATGGCATGCAAGCCGTGAAACTTATGCCAACGAAACAGCGCCGCGAAATCCTCTACCGTTCCCGACCCTGCCTGATTTTCCATCAAGCACGGACATTGTGAGCAAGGCCGAGGAACTGAAGAAGTTTGTTGATGCCGCTTAAACGGTAAAACGCGGGCAAGCAAGATTGCCAAACAGTCTTGCTTGTTCTGCAGGATTTTCGCTATACTAGGCACATGCTGACTTATCAGCTACTTTATATAGAGGAAACTAAATCATGCATAAAACTGCATCTATTCGTAACTTTGATCTAGACACCAAGACCGGCCGTGTTTTCAACGCACTGGTCCGCAAGGGTGAAGTGCTCAGCGCCGCCGAAATCAGCAAGCGTTTTGGTGTGAAGAACCCAACTGCAACCATCAGCACCATCCGCCAGCGTGGTTATGCTATCTATGCAAACACCCGTCGGGCCGGCAACGGTGTCATGGTAACTGAGTACAAGCATGGCGAAGCCAGCCGCAAGATGGTGGCCTTGGCCTACCGTGCTCAATCACTGGGCATCACCGTCTGATTTTATCGCACAGACGGATGAACATCTAATACATTTTTCATGTTCCCGGTATAAGAAAGGCGCTTATATGCGCCTTTTCTTTTGGCCTCGTGTTAAATACTAGCATGGGCTACGAGCTGTTTAATCCCGTGTTCAACCTCGAACGCGATATTAAAAAAACCTGGTGGATGGTAGAACACATACGTACCAACGAAGTGTATGCACAGAATCTCTATGCGGCGTTCTGCAATAACCAATTTGGGCCGTATGATGTGTGGGCCATACTGAAAAATGTCACCTGGGAGTGCTCCTGGAGCTATGCTGCCAACATGGTGGCCGAGATCCGCGAGGACCTGTTTGATCGTTGGTACTGTTCGGGTGTGCAGTTGATCAATCCGGACTTTGTGCCCGAGAGCGTCATAGTGCCTGCTATCGAGCGTGATCTGGAAAAGTTGGGCTGGCTGGTGGTTGACCATAACGCAAAAAACAGCTATAATCAACTATAATCCTCTATAATCCCAAGGAAGTAACATGCGTGTGAATGTGATCAGTGATCTCCACCTGGAGTTCGGCGACCTAGAGCTGCCTGGTGGCGATGTGTTAATCCTGTCTGGCGACGCTTGCGAAAGCCGCACCCTGCGCAAGTACCGGTATGACCCCGTAAATCTGTTGGGCGAAAGTCCCAACGGCAAGCGCCTGGATCGTGCGGCTCGTTTCTTCAACGAAGAAGTGACCAAGTACCGCCAATGCATCTATGTCATGGGCAATCATGAGCACTATCATGGCAAGTACCACAAGACCTGGCATGAGCTGATCGCCGAAGTGCCTGACAATGTGGCAGTGCTGGAACGGCAACATTTGGAGATTGATGGTGTGCTGTTCTTGGGCGCCACCTTGTGGACTTCGTGCAACAAGGGAGATCCCATGACACACATGGTGCTGAAGAACGGCATGAACGATTATCGCGCCATCACCTATCACGATCGTGCTCGTGATGTGTATCGCAAGTTAAATCCTGAAGACACCCAGGATGAATACGGGAAGACTGTGCAGTATTTCCGTACCATGTGCGAGCTCAATCGCGACAAGAAAATCGTGGTGTGTACGCATCATGCGCCCAGCTTCCAGAGTGTGCATGAGCACTACAAACATGATCGTGAAATGAACGGTGGCTATGCTTCGGACCTCACAGACTTCATCTTGGACAATGAGAACATACTGTTCTGGACGCACGGTCACATGCACGATCCATCAGACTACATGATCGGGCAGTGCCGTGTGATAGCTAACCCTCGTGGTTACTACGGATACGAATCTGGTGCAAATACATTTGATCCCACGGTGGGTTTCGATATATAATAGAACTTTCAAGGAGAATTACAATGCGTTCAATCGTTTTCATCATGTTGGCCGGCATCATGGCTGCAGCAACAGCAGTGGCAGGTCCCCACGTGGTCCTAAGCGTGGGCACCACCGAAAACAAAAGTGGCCCTACTTCGGGAACCAAGAGTGACAGCTTTAGCCTGCGCATCGCAAACGATCTAAATCGGTCTGGTCTTAACGCAGACTTTATCACTGCACAGAATCGAAATACCACGAGCCTGGGCCTTAGCAATCAGTATGAGCTGGGATTGGCACAGAGATTTCCTGTAAATGCCAACGTGATTCCTTACGTGCGAGTGGCAGCAGGAACAATCATACCCAGCACCAGAGATCGCATGGACTACGTGTCCATCGAGCCCGGCGTTGTGCTACGTGCATCTTCGGTACCAGTGTTCACCAAGATCGATTATACTGTGGGCACAGGAACCAACACTGACAACCTAGACGTGACCATGACCAGGATGGCAGTAGGTTACAACCTCACCAAGGAAGTGGCCGTGAGCGTTCGAAAAGACTGGCTCAGGGGCGATCTAGTACAGGACATGACCTGGCTACAGCTGGGATATCGTTTCTAATCAAGAGCAAAAAAAGGAGAACATATGGCAGTAAAAATTTCACTACGCAAGGCCAACGCAGTACAGGTAAACATCAACGATCTGTTGAAAAACATTGCTATCAAGCCCACGATCGAGATCAGCGAGTTCGTGGATCCTGTGGCCACACTGCAAGCTGCCAATGACGCTCTCATGGCAGCGGATGTGCGCCGTAGCGATCTGCTGATGGCGCTGTACAGCATCCGCGCTACTGTGGGCATAGCCAATTTCAACAGTGGTATTGGCAATCGCTTGAGCCACTTGGCCTATATCGACAAGCGTCTGTCGCAGTTGGATGTTCTAGTGAGTGAAGCTGCACAGATCAAGGATCTGCAGATCATCAGCGGTCAGTTGGAAAAAATCCGAAATCGTAGAGAAGAGCATCGTCTGTATGGTTATGAAAATTCTGTGACCAGCGGAGTGCTGCAAGCATCGCAGATGGAAAGCATCCGCAACATCATGCGCGAGCTCAAGAAGCAGAAACAAAAACTCAATGACGAAGTGTTAGAACTAAACGTGCGCACAGAAATTGAGCTCACGGACGAAGTGGAAGCCATCTTAGTCAAAGAAGGCATCCTGTAAAGAGTAGTAGACCCTGAGGAAGCCGGTAAAATACCCGAGTAAAATCGTGGTCAATGAAAGTGGATGCAGGGCGAGCTATAGGGTCACTGGATTACCAGTGGTCCTTGGTGGGCGTGTGGAGGATGAGAATGGCGCTGTGGAATCGTACCTCTTCCAAAAGAAGATTGTACGTATCCGCGACTTACGGAAAAGCCTGAACAGCTTTTGTCCAAACTGTATCCTAGCGTGGCCGGGCCAAGTCATAGAGAGCTTGTCCTTTGACCCCGGCATAGAATAGGGTTCTTGTATGTCGTCTTTCGTAGATTGTCAAGGTCAAGCATTCAGCCAGCCGTTGTAAATTGTCCAGCCATGACTTGGCCACACACTGCCTAAATTTCTTCTATATCCAAATGAAACTGGATGTTTTCATAACCACATTCATCGCTCCAGTTTTGGAATGTTGATCTTTGATTTTCGACCATGGTGTACATGGTAACCATATATTTATTGGCCAGTTCTTCGGTTGGAAACTCTTTAACTTTTCGTATTGCGTTAACTGTAGATCCACTCCGCAACCATTCTACAGTCTGCTCTGGGGTGGGTGCTGTTTCGCCTACAGACTTGATTCTACCAAACAGATCCACAGTTTCGGCTAGCCAGGGCAGGTTCTGCCGGTCCCAAGGCCAAGGCTTGTCGTCGTCCTTGGTTATTGTGGATATTATTCTGTATGCCATGTTTGTTGACTCCTTTGTGATATTTATGCTATATTCTTAACCTATGGCTCGCACGATATACACCAACTCTGCATCCTCATCCTCTAACACGATTATAGGAACGGCAGGCACTTATTCGATCACAGGTGCCACCGGGCCCTTGGTCTACAACAACAGCTGGAACACCGGATCCATAAGCCCGGGCGCTATCGTGGTGCAAGGCGACGCAGAATTCCATGGCAAGATCAAAATCAACGGAAAAGACCTAGCAGAAACGCTGAAAGCTGTGCAAGATCGTTTGAACATACTGGTTCCTGACCCTGCGCTGTTAGAAAAATATCAAGCACTGCAACAGGCGTATGAACACTATAAAACCTTAGAGGCTCTGTGTGTAGATGAAGCTAGCAAAAGTCAATGACAAATGGCACGTGAATGCAGGAAAAATAACTAGGAGTTCCAGGAGCCAGATGGTTGCCTGGTGCTACGAATCCTGGCAAAGTGGCTGGGGCGAGTGCTCGTTGCGCCAAGACGAAACGGTGTTTATTTTCGAGCAACTGAATCAGGCCAATTGGTTTATGCTCAAATGGAATAATTGACACATATCATCATTGATGCTATAATAACAGTATGACAACGATAATATTGACAGACCCCACGCGAGCTACAGCGGCCAGCCGCTGGGCAATAAAAAATGTGGGTGAAAAAGACTGGGATATTTCCATGCCTCATATGATCTCTAGTAATCCGCAATATCATTTCAAATTCCGTCACAAGAAAGATGCAGTTCTTTTTTCATTAAAATGGCTCTAATAATCCCTAAACGACTAAAGCTCACGCACCGTGTGCTAAAAAATGTGGCCAAGCCCGTCACATTTGAAGACCCGCGCCCACTCATGAGATTGGCTACCATGATGCATGATCTTATGGATCAACAACAGGCTATTGGATTGGCTGCACCTCAAGTGGGTATCAGCCGGAGAATATTCGTCATGCGAGTAGAAAATCTAGTGCGAACTTGTTTCAACCCTGAGTTCCAGGATGCCACTACAGATCAGTTGTACGAGTGCCAAGAAGGTTGTCTCAGCTTTCCTGATGAATATGTACTCACACATCGCCCAAGAAAAATCTGGTCTAGATATCAAGATGTGCATGGCAATTGGCACGAAGAAGAAATGGAAGAACTTGCTTCTATTTGTTATCAACACGAACTGGACCATCTGAATGGTATCACCATGCATGAACGTGCAGGTTAGAACACCCCAAAGATATGAATCGGTGGCCAAAAAAGGTCCGCTGTGGATACGACTGCTGGGACCAGAGCCAGATAGTCCTCCATTTCCCGAAAGCTGCTTGACTGAAAATGAAGCAGATGCTATCATGCAGTGGTGCATGGAAAACCGTTGCGGTGTGCGCATGAGTTTCGACATGTGGAGATTTCAAACAAAAAAAGATCTTATGGTCTTTGTTCTCAAATGGTGCTAGCATGCAACAGATTCGACTGCCTTGGAAAGATGACCAACATAAAGAAAGCGAACGCGGTGTGCGCATCAGCCGCTTTCTAAAAGAATCGGGACTGGCCATGGGTCGAGATTACACCTGGCTACTGGATTCTAACAAAAGAGAAATCGTTTTCATGTTCAATGGACCATCAGAAACCTGGGCTACCATGCTGTCTATCAAAGAACTATGAAGGTAATACCTATCGAACCCTATTGGGAGAAACTTAACGAGCATCATAGCCAGAGTCAGTGCGATGAAGATTTTTGGGAATGGCTCAAACAGGAGTATGGTGCATACCAGGTGTACATAGTTTCTAATCCTTCAGAAGTTGGTGAAGAAAAAGGCTGTGGATTGTTGTTCGGCGACGAAAGCGAAGCCACATTATTCGTGCTCAAATGGTCATGATAAAAGATATCATGTGGCAAGTGGTCAAGATACTGCCTACAGATTATACAGATTACGGTGGCGAGATACAGCGTTGGAGCGATCCTGGACTCCCTTATCCTGACTGTTCGTCGGGATGCAGGCACTTTCGCAGATTATCTAGTTTACATTATCTTGACGTGGGAGACGCTGATTGGGGGGTATGTTGTAATCTAAATTCGCCCCGCTCGGGACTGCTGACATTTGAGCATCAAGCGGGACAAGATTGTTGGGAACATGATCCAGGATGAACATCCTTATCCTCCACCAGCTGATTGGACACCAGTGGAAATCAGCTGGGATCGCATGCTGGAAAATCCGGGCATGAGTCGTGCTGTGCATGATTGGTGTTTGACACATCCCAGCCCAGGGCATTTCCAACTGCGAGGATCTAAACCTGTTCCAACCGACGGATTCCGTTTTTATTTCCAGCTGGAACAGGATGCAGAAATATTTTTATTGAAATGGTCATAGATCAAGGGTCATATCTTACATGGCATCCGGTTGAACTGAGATGGGAAAAAGGCAAAGACACCATGTATTTTTGGAACGAAGCCTGCGCCTGGGCGGTGGAGCAGTTTGGTCTTCCGGGCGAAAATTATGTGACACACCCTGAGCTAGACTACATGTTGTTCTTGTTCAAGCACGAAAAAGATGCTATACTGATGACACTCAAATGGTTGTAAATGGATAAACCAATCAAACATCTTGAACTGCCCAAAGAGGAATGGATCAAGATCAAACAACGTTTGGTCGAAGAATTTGGGCAAAAGATCTTGATCAGCTGGGTCATGAAGCGCGAGTGCGGATTCACTGTGCGTAGCCACACAAGATGGAGCGATGATGGTCGAGATTGTTCGGTCACGGTCTGCTTGGATTTCTACGATGAACAGATGAAAACCTGGTATATACTAAAATACACATGAAGTTTACTGAAGAACAGATACAGCAATTGGCCGCCATCTTTGATGACGTGATAACCAGCGACAGCGCAGCGGTGCAAAGTGCGTTTCAGCGCATGGCCTTGCTCAGCAGCCTGGCTCGTGATGATGACAGCGAGCCTGGTCCGTTTTCCACTCTGTTGAAACGACTGGACTGGGCCGAGCACGAACTCAAGGACCTCAGGCGTGAGGTACAGATCCTACAAGGTGATGGTAAGTTTACTTTTACAGGGGGTGAACCCGTGGTGATCGACCTATCACAGAACATGGCATCGCAGAGCTATTCCTCGGGGGTGCTTGACCCGCAGGTCTATGCCAGCAGTGCTGTAGATGTGTTTTTAAGTGACTTCTCGATTAATCCATTAAATTTACAGGCCATTACCATCGATCCCAAGTCAACTACCTAGGAAGCATCATGCGTAATAACTATTGGACCTGTTCTAGATTTGCCGACTGGCTGCGCGGTACAACCAAGCTCAAAGTGGGTACCAGCGAAGAATGGAACGAGTGGGAAACTCGTGCCAAGGCTGCTTATCCTGTTCGTTGGTGGCTGGCCGAAGAAGGCCTAGACAAGCTGCAAACCTTTATCATGTGGCCTACGGACCAAATCTATGCCATCAAGTACTATGTTAATAATCGCTGGATCACTAGAACCCATGCGCTCACTGCTCACCCTCGCGATATCAAGCCTGGCGACTGGTGCGATGTTGGGAATCGTTTTCTCCCTTGCTTGTTCAACGAGCTGGTAGAGTTCGTTGAAGTTGAATTGGCCTGGTGGCACCTGGCCTGGAATCGTGAAGAAAGGGCCAAGTACAATATGCCTTGGTGGGCTGCGGGCTGGTGGCGAGTGCGAACCTGGCGCTGTCCACAAGCAGGACTGGACAATTTGGCCTGGCAATCGAGTATCACTGCCAAGGAAGATTATGGCCTGCAACCAGGCGACAAAGGCTATGGTGAACCCACACTGCAAGCTAAAAATGCCGCCGAAATCCTAGCTCTGTATCGGTGGTGGAAGGATGTTTACCCCAATCGCCCAGATCCGCATGATGCCAGCGGCTGGAGTGATTATTGTGATCGCATGCGACAAGAACAGGGAGAAGGCGTGCGTTGGATTGGTGTCGAATCTAAAAATCCAGAAACTCGCAAGCTGGGCAAAAAAGCTCTTGATCTGAGCCACAAGATTGAAACACAATATGAAAAAGAAGACGAAGCCATGATGATCCGTTTGATCCGTGTGCGTCAGTCCTTATGGACCTAACAATTGGCTCATAAATACTGGTTGACTTGTATTCTTGATCCACTTATAATAACTATATTATAATCTCGGAAAAACATGATGGAAATACTTTATTATGCTGTTATCATATGGATGGCTGTGGTGATAGCCCGGGCTTTGATGCAACGCATGGAGTGGACGGTACAACGAGATAAGGTGCTTAAAGAGCTTGATCAGCGCATCCGTATAGTAGACTTGGAAAAACTGCCCGAACACAATGCCATATTGGCCTACGATAAAGAAAATCAGGAGTTCCTAGGACAAGGTTCCACCATAGAGGATGTCAAGCAAGTGATCATACAGCGTTTTCCTTCCAGGGTGTTTGTTCTCGAAGACAAGATATTTTCGGGATTACCGCAGATCAATTCGGAGATCAAAACATGAATCAAACTCCTGCAGAAGGCATACTGCTACATAGGGATTACGGAGATGCCAAAAGTTATACCGTCACGTGTGAATGCTGTAGCCCCGATTGCAGCCATAACGTCTGGGTCGAAGCAGACGACACCGGAGTCTCGGTCACGACACACACCAAGCAAAAAACCAAATTCTGGGAACTTAACAGATTCAAAATCATTTGGCGACTGCTTACGCGAGGCCATGTCGAATATGAAGCGTCGATCATCATGACTGAGCAACAGGCCCTGAACTATGCTCGTGTGCTAGAATTGGCCACAGTAGATGTGGCAGCTTTCCGTAAACAACGCATGTCCAAGAAACAATGATCACTTTCCAATTGAATCTTCGCAACCCCTGGAGCGATAGGTGGCGCATCCTCTTTACAAGAGATTACAAGCTGGCGGAATTCAAAGCCCTAGAACTGCAGGTCAATGCCACCACAGACTTAATTGGTATGGAATTCCGTCTGACCACGCATCAATCTCATGCAGGTGTGTTCTTGGCTGTGGGCCTGCTGGGCTATGAAATTATCGTGAATTTTTACGACACCCGTCATTGGGACCGAGAAACCAATCGATACGAATGGCTGGCATGAAAGAGTTTCTGCTGGCATTTGACTGGTTCATATACGGATTTGTTGCAGGATTGCTAACTCCTGTGCTAGTGCCCTTCTTGACAAAATTGATAAAAGAAGTTAAAATAGCAAGACAACAATGGCATAAAGGACCCAACCGATGACCATGCATCTTGCACATCCTGCTCTCAGCACCACTGGTAAACGAAAAGGCCGGCAGAAATTCCGCAATGCCGACGAGGCCCGCAAGAGCCGCGAGCTGGACGCAGAATGGAAACAGCTACAGGCCAAATGGGGCATGGAGATTGAAACCAAACGCCGTACCCGTGCCATGTCCGCTCCTGCCTATGTTCCTCCCCGTGCTGCCTATCGCGGCGCTGACCAACCGCGCATACCCAGTCGAGACAGCGGAGCAGGTGTGGCCACCTTGGCTGCACCCAAGGTTTATACCGGTGACAAGATCGTCGGCATCGCGGCCATGCACAAGAGTAACCTCGTGCCTGTGTTCAACGAAGAAGCCGCGCGAGACATAAGTAAAATGCGTCGTGGGTAACACGAGATAAGGAGATAGTTTTTTAGTGGCTAGAAAAGATGAATGTATCACCGCGCTGGGAACTGTGGATGAGGTATTGCCTAATGCCATGTTCCGAGTGACCCTAACTGACACACAGCACAAAATCATAGCATATCTAGGCGGCCGACTGCGCCAGCACAATATCAAAGTGCTTATGGGCGACGAAGTAGAAGTGGAACTCAGTCCGTACGATCTCAGCAGAGGACGCATCACTTATCGTAATAAATAGTCGTATGAGCGAAATACGACAACTGATCTCCTTGGTAGAAAGCAAGGACAGCAAGCAATTGGTGCAGGCCATCTTGCCCTACAAACGCACCGAGCTCGCGCCGGTGCTGAGCCAGGAAACTTTGGATTATCATTACGGTAAGCTGTACAAAGGTTATGTAGATCGGTACAACGCAGAAGAAGGTGACGCTGACTTCAACGAAGCTGGTGCCTATCTCCACGATATCTATTTTACACAGCTACAACCGCCACGCTCTGGCAATCGCCCACATGGTGCCAGTCTAGAACTGATCAACCGCAAACACGGTGATTTCATGCGATTCCAAGAAGAATTGCAGCAACAGGCCATGGCAATCCAAGGATCCGGGTGGATATACATGAGCCGCAGCGGCGAAATAAAAACTATCAAAAATCACCAGATCAAAAAAGACATAGCCCTCTTGATCGACTGGTGGGAACATGCATTTGCCTTGGATTATCAAGCGGACAAAACTAAGTATCTCAAAAGTACCTGGCGGGTTATCAATTGGGAAACAGTAAACAGACGTATCTACGGAGGAGTGAAATAACATGTTAGAAATCATATTTTGGATTTTGGTAGGAGCATTTGTGGGATGGAATCTCCCGCAACCCTCTTGGGCACAAACGTTTCAAGCCAAGTATCTGCAAAAATACATTAACTTGATTCCATTTTTGAAAAAATGATCGAACTCAAACCCGCGGCCGTAGAAAAAATCCGAGATCTACTGGCCGAAGAAAACAACCCAGATCTTAAACTGCGCATATTTGTGCAAGGTGGTGGTTGTTCCGGTTTCAGTTATGGGTTCACTTTTGATGATACCGTGCAAGATGATGATCATGATCTTGAATTCGACGGCGTGCATCTGCTGATGGACAGCATGAGCGCACAGTATCTTTCTGGCAGTGCCGTGGATTACAAGGAAGATCTCATGGGAGCAGAATTCAAGATTTCCAACCCAAATGCAGTCACAACCTGCGGCTGCGGCAGCAGTTTTAGCGTGTAACAGCCAATTTCTTTTATCTCTGTACCTTCATAAATATCAAATATGAGGGTGCATGATGTCTGATCGCTTAATAATAGATATTGGATCAAGTGCGGGCGCAGGAGATGGTGATGATCTCCGCGTAGCATTCGATAAAACAAACAAGAACTTTGCTAACATTTATGCAGGTAATGTCAGCACTGCTGCCAACACACTGGTGTATTCCGTTGCAGGACGCCAGGGCAACGTAACGCTGACTTGGCTGGATGTGACCGGGGCGGCGTCTTTAGCCAACATCACGCAACTGGAAATACAGATGGCAGCCAACTCGGCTGCTGATCGTGCCTATACCGACAGCGTGGTTGGTAATCTAGCACTGGTAACTATACCGAATATCACCGTTACTGGTGGCAACATCTCTAATGTGCGCCTGAGCGGTACCACCTACGGGAATGTGGCCAATCTCAATGTAGAAGGCCTGCTTACTGTCAACACCCTGGTGGTCGGTCCCGGCGGCTTTAGTCTACCCAATGGCAACTTTGTCCTGGCCAATGGTTCTTTGACTGCGGACACTATCATATTTGGCGACGGTTCCAGCATGAGCACCGTGGTCAATCTGGCACCTACCAATCAATCCATCACCAATGTTCAAGCCAATGTGACAGCAGCTAATGCGGCAGTTTCCGGCATCCGCGCCAATGTTGAGGCTGCCAATGCCAGTGTGACAGCAGCTAACGTGCGCATCGCTGTTCTAGAATCCAATGCCATTGTTCAAGCCGAAGCTCTGAGTGCCTTGACCACTGCCAATACTGTTCAGTCTAACAAGCTAAACACTCTCACTGCCAACACAGCGGCAGCAACTATTAACATCAACGAGCTGAGAGCCAACATTACCGCCGCTAACGCGATGATTGACAGTAATTATGCTACCTTGACCAGTAATGCCGCTGCTCAAGCGGTGGCAATCAATCTGTTGAACGCGAATGTGACTGCGGCCAATGCAGCCATCGCCGCCATCAATGCTGGCAGCGGGCTCACTGCTGCTAATGCAGCTATTGCGGCGTTGCAGGCAAATATCATTGCAGCTAATGTTGCCATCGCATCAATTGAGGCAACCACTACTGCAAACGCTAGTACACAAGCCACTGCTATTTCTTCATTGCAGGCCAATGCAGTCACACAAGCTCTGTCCATAAACAGTATTAATGCAAATATCATTGCAGCCAATGCAGCCATTGCCGCTGCCAATCTTACCATAGCCAATGTACAGATCGATGGATTGCGAGCCAATGTTGAAGCGGCCAATGCAGCTATCGCTTCTGTGTCATCAGACTGGCAGGCCAATGCCGCCGTACAAGCCGGACTGATCGCTACATTAAACACCAACGCAGCAGCACAAGCCGGGGCCCTGAATACTTTGGCTGTGAATGCTGCCAGTCAAAGCGGCGAGATATCATCTCTTAGAGCCAACATTACTGCGGCCAATGCTGCCATTGCAGCTATAAATGTACCCAATCTCAATGGCAATGTGGCCACCGGCAATGTGAGTGGATTCCATGGCAATTTCACACAGGTGTCGGGCACGTTGCTTACCGCAGCTCAACCAAACATCACCAGCGTTGGTAATCTAACTGCGCTAGGGGTAGACGGTAACATCAACGCACAAGGTGTAATAGCTGGTATAATCATAGGTTCTCTGCGCACCGGCAATCAACCAAACATAACTGGCGTGGGGACCTTGAGCAGCTTGACCGTGACTGGTAATGTCACTGCCGGAAACGTGAGTGGAAATACAGCACAGTTCACACATGTAACAGGAACTCTTACCACTTCAGCACAGCCCAACATAACCAGCGTGGGAACTCTCGCATCGGTATCGGTGTCAGCCAACGTAGATGCCGGCAACATAAACCTCGTAGGAAATCTTTCGGCCTTCCGGATGACAGCGAGCAATGGTATTTTTGGAACCTTGTTCACTGGAAATCAGTCCAACATCACCAGGATTGGAACTCTCAGCAATCTGGCAGTATCGGCCAATGCCAGCGTAGGAAATCTTTCAGCCAATGGAACAGTGACAGCTACCAATTTGGTAGGTGCTCTACTGACTCCAAATCAATCAAACATAACAACCGTTGGTACTCTCGGTAACCTGATCATCGCCAACAATCTGTCTATTGGTGGAAACATCACTACCGGCGCTAACACTTTCCTTACTGTGAAGGAAGGTTACGCCGAAGTATTTGCTGCATTCGTAGTAACAGGAAACATACTCAACGGATTTATCACCGGTTCACATCAGCCTAACATTACCTCGATTGGTCCGTTGACCAATCTTAACGTTGCTGGAACCACGATTGTTAATCAGTTGGTATCAAACACAACAGTAAACGCAGTTACAATAAATGGCAACACCGTAGGTGCAACGGGCACATTCAGCGGCAATGTCATCAGCGGTAATATCAGCACCGGACAAATCAATTCATCAGGCAATATCGCAGCAGGGAACCTTTATGCAGCGGCCAATATCACGGCACAAAACCTGGTGCTGGCCAATGTTGGTGTATTTAATAATGTTTTTGCTACTATTATATCTAATTTCCAACCTTATATAACACAGTTAGGAACTCTCACAGAACTGCGAGTAGACGGCCCGGTTGAAATCACAGGCACACAATTTGTCACCGATGATCTTTATATCACTGGTAATCTTTTTGTCAACGGTAACACTACCACAATCAGTGCAGGCAATGTCACCACCAATGACAAAGACCTAACCCTGGCCAACAATGCTGTCAACAGCACCGCAGCTCGCGGTAGCGGTATTTACATCGGACCAAACGGTGCATATGGCAGTTTGTACATCTATGATGATGTATGGACTACAGCCAACGCTGTATCGGTAGCAGGCAATGTCACCACCGGCAATGTAAGCGGTGACACAGGTACGTTTACCAACATACGTGGAACCATACTGGATCCAGTCCAAACCAACATCACCTCAGTGGGCACGTTGGGAACTCTCACTGTCAGCGGAGGTATTACTGGTACGCTGCTGACCAATGCTCAACCATTTATTGAACAGATAGGCACATTGCCAAATCTAACAGTATCAGGCAATGTCACAGCCGGTAATGTAAGCGGTGCCACAGGTACATTTGCTGACATTCGTGGTAATATACTAGATCCAGTACAAACCAACATCACTTCCGTGGGTACACTAGATGTTTTAGCAGTTACTGGAAATGTGACATCCGCCAATGTCAACACCACGTTGGTCACAGCATCTCAGCTGCGCGGCACGCTGCTGACCAACGCACAACCAAACATTACCACAGTTGGCAACCTAGTCAACCTCAACGTCGACGGTATAGTAACTGCTTCAGGCTTTAGTTTCAGCGGCATTGGATCTTCCTTTGCTATCGCCAACCTCGAAGTCACTGCCAATGCCGATATCAACAATTTGAATGTAAGTGGTGCAGCAAATCTTGGACTCATCAGCGGAACACTGATGACCAACGCACAACCTAATATAACATCCGTTGGTACATTAGATACACTAGCAGTTACTGGAAACGTCACTACAGGAAATGTCGGCGGTGACACTGGCACATTTACCAATGTCAGCATAGTATCTCAGCTGTCAGCCGATCAGGCTGCATTTGCAGCAAACGTCACTACAGGAAATATTAGTGGTGCCACAGGTACATTTACCAATGTCCGTGGTACCATACTGGATCCAGTCCAGACCAATATTACCTCTATCGGAACTTTGGCTAATCTAGACGTTACAGGTAATCTAACAACAGGAAATATCTCTACTACCACCGGCGAATTTGTTGACGTGATTGCTACACAGGCAGCACTAGATAGCTTGGGTGTGTCTGGTAATGTTGCCACTGGTAACGTGAGCGGTGCCACAGGCACATTTACCAATATCCGTGGTACCATACTGGATCCTGTTCAATCTGCCATCACCACGCTGGGTACACTGGTTGAAGTTTCTACTGGTGGAAACGTGATCGCTGTTGGTAATGTGACCGCTGCTAATCTAGTAACAACTGGAAACATTTATGGTCAATTGGCAACAGGCCCTCAAACTGGCATCACGGCCATTGGTAACCTAAGCAACTTAAATGTCACAGGAACCATAACAGGCAACGTAAATGCTACCCTGTTGAGCGGATTCCTTACCAATGGGTTGCAACCTAACATCACTGAGATAGGCGTTCTCAATACCTTGACTGTTGTTGGAAACATCCAGACTCAAGCGATTGATGCTACTAATGCTAGATTTATTGAAATACAGGGTATATTGCTGACCAACACGCAACCATTCATCAATACCATTGGGACACTGACCAGTGTAAACACAACAGGCAATGTCACATCTGCTAATCTAACAACTGGTAATATAGCCGCATCGGGCGCTATAACCAGCAATGCGGATATCGTTGCCAGCGGAAATTTGCAGATAACCAATGTCAATGCCAGTGGCAATGTATCAGCGGCAAACGTCAATGTGCTGGGCGATATCTCAGTTACTAACATCACAGCAGCCAATCTTAGTCTTTCAAACCTGTCTGTTGCAGGCACAGCTAACATCGTTGGGGACACCAATCTCGGCAACTTGATCGCCGGCGGCAACCTGACAGTGTTAGGCAGCAATATTTTTGCCACTTCTGCTAATTTAGAGATTTCAAATCTAGCAGTAACTGAAGCTTTCGCAACCAATGTGTTCATAAACGGTGCTACCGAAGCCACCAACGCTGTGACTGGTGCGTTAGTGGTTACAGCCGGTATCGCTGCAAACACCTTATATACCGGTGACTACGCTACGATAGCCGGGAATCTGATTACAGGAGGCAATCTCCTTGTAGCAGATAATGCTTATTTTGCCAACAGCATCAATATGATTGATGCCAGTGGCATCTCAACCAGCATATTTGCAAATGTAGGTAATGTTCAGCTATTTCCCAGCACGGTCACCAGGATCGAGATCGGCGGTGAAGCCACGACCGTAAACATTGGTGCTATCAGTGGATTTGGTAATACCACCATCCGCAATGATCTGACCTTGCAAGGCGGTTTGTTCTTGCTAGGCGGCTGGGGAGAATATGGCATCGGCAATGTGGTAATCAACAATGATCTGCAGGCCAACAATGCATTTTTAAGCAACTCTCTATATCTCGGCGGCGGAATCAACGCCAACGCCGGAATGAATATAAATGGTGGTATCACTGCCAATGGTAATGTTAGGGTAGGTGGAAATCTAACAGATGTGTTTGCTTTGTTTGCTAACAGCGCCACGATTGATAATTGGGTGAGCGTGGGCGATCAGATCACTGTGGGCAACAACAGTGTAGGCAGCCAGACATTGAGAGACAATTTTGCCTCTGGAGCCTTACAGGTGCGTGGTGGCACCGGAATACTTGGAAACTTGACTGTTGGGGTACCGGGCAACAGCAACGCCAACGTTACTATACACAGTCTCACACCCACCACAGTGGCCAATACAGGCGCATTAGTAGTAGCTGGTGGTATCAGTACCGGTGGAAACCTGTTTGTCCAAGGCGAAGCTACCATAATAGGAAACGTTAACTTTACTGCGTTCGTGTCAGCTTCGATCAATGCTACACCAATTGGTAACGCCACGCCTAGTTCGGCTGTGTTTACCACGTTGGCATTGGCCAACGTGAGACCGGCACAGCGGCCAACTATCAGTTTTGATTTTGCTAACAGTCGCAAGCTAGATCCTATCTTGAACTATTCAAGAACCGGTGATGCCACTTACTTTGACAATCAAGGTAATCTGCGTGTGGCCAAAGCGCATGTAGTTCGATTCACTCACGACCCTGAAACCATGCGTGGCCTAGGTATCATGTTGGAAGAAAGCCGCACCAATGAGTTTAAGGAAAGCAATGGCTTTGCCAATGCCACAGCCTATGCCACCCAAAACAGCAGCGTGTCTGTAGCTACGAACACAGACAGCCCAGAAGGACATTACAACGCATATCGATTGATAGATGACGCTACCACTAGCGTGCATGGTATCTATCACCAGGCCGCGTATCAGCCTACTTTAACCCTGGGTGCGTTTTACACAGCCAGTGCGTTTGTCAAACCAGACGAGATAGATCAGTGTTCGCTGATATTCTTTGGCGAAGGTCCTGCATCAGTATTTGATCTCAGCCTAGGACAGGTGGCCAGCGAAAGTGCTGCTTATCGTAGCAGCATTAAAACCCTGGCAAATGGATGGTACAGAGTACAAAGTACCGTGCAAAAAACCAATACCAGTGGAAACGTGATGCTGGCTCTCGCTGATGGAGGAACAACTACGTTCTTAGGTACAGGTTCTCAGGGCCTGGCAGCGTATGGATTGCAATGCGAATTAGGAGCTTTTGCCACCAGTTACATTCCTACTACCACCATAGCTAACACTAGAGGAATAGACACACTGTCAATCACAAGCACCGAATTCTTCCGCAGATATAACAGCCAGGAAAACACCGTGCTAGTTGACAGCAAATTAGACTACAGGCCTACCACAGCAGTTACAAACTTCCAGCGCAGCACAGTGGTAAGCTTCAGCGACGGAACCGCTAACAACCGGATCAGCCTGTTGGTTGAAAACAGGAACGCACCATTGGATAGAACTGCTAACCTGGTAATCTACACCAGTGGCGTGCTGCAAACCAATGCCAATATTACCACAGCCAATCTTACCAGCGTGACCACCAACAGCAAAATGGCAGCATTCTTCCGAGCAGGTTATCATGGAACATCATTCAATGGTAACGGTAACGTGACTTCCAGTGGTGGCAATATCAGCAGCACCATCACACAAATGACCATTGGATCCGGTCCGGGAACCGGCGTCCTTAATGGAACTGTAAGCAAGCTAGCGGTCTACTCTGGCGTGGTGCTTGGTGATGAACTTTATACTCTAACGCAATAACAGGAATCAACATGCCCACTTTTGTAATCGGAAATCAACCAAATCAAGTGCCCACAAATGCCGATCTTGGCAGCATGGCCTTCCAAGATCACGATCCGTATGTAGACACACGCAGTGTGAACGTGATAGTGTCGGCAGCAAGTACAACGGTGCTGGACAGTTTCAACATACATCAATACAGGACCGCAAAATACGTGGTACAGGCCACATATTCTACTGTGGTTTATGCCAGCGAAATATTGCTCACACATGACGGAACTTATGTGTACACAACTGAATTTGCCAAACTGACCAATCAGCCCACTTCTTTGTTGGCCACATTTGATGCCGTGATCACTAGCGAACAGATAAATTTTAGATTTACCAACAATGTCGGACAGGATGTTGTTGTGACTGCAACACGCATTGCCATTAACTCCTAACGGTCAAATGCTCGGATAAATATGAGGACTAGGAAAGAAAAATGGCAATAAGCGATATCAATATTGGGCAAACACCAAATGATGGAACCGGTGATAGCATACGCGATGCTTTTGATAAAGTAAATCAAAACTTCACATTTCTTGACGAATCTCGACAGAATCTTGTAACCGGCAATCTTACGGCCACAGGCAACATAAGTTTGCGAGCCAGTGTTCCCAGTTTTTGGACTGGTACGTATTTCCTCAATGGTGTGCAGATAGCCACAGTTGGTACTTTGTTTTCAGGCGGTACAGTAAGCGATCCTACCATATTTCAAGCCACTACCCCCAGCACCAGTAACATAACAGGCGCTGTGACTGTTGCAGGCGGACTTGGTGTAGCCGGTGATTCATTCCTGTCTGCGTTGAACGCAAGATCCCTCTTGGTAGAACAGAACATCAGCGGCGCTACTTTGAGCATAGGCGGTGTTGCGCAGTTTGACGCTGCTGTGGCAACCGGCAATGTTACTACCACTGGAACAAATACCACATCAGGCAATCTAACAGCAGCCAACGTGGCTGCCGACAAAGGAACATTCACCCAGCTGTCGGGCACACTGCTGACCAACGCACAACCATTTGTTACTGCTCTCGGAACGTTGTCCGATCTGGCAGTAACTGGAAACATCAGCGCGGCCAATATCACGCTCACCTGGGGACAGCTTACTGCTACACGAGCGGTGATCACAGGCAATGCCACAGTTGGGTCAAATCTTTTGGTCACCGGATCTGCTGCTGTCACCGGCAACGTGGCGACGAGACATATAAATTCTGGCATTGGCACATTTGCCAACATCACAGTATCTTCCATACCCACAGTAAAAAGCGTGACAACTAGAGAATACGTGACCAGTACCGTGGTTGGTTTCGCTATCGGCCTAGGATCATAAACGGAGTAATTTCTAAATGGCAAAAAGACAAGTTCGAAAATATCAATTCCAGCCCGGCGCACCCGGAGCAGGATTCATCGTGGTCGAAGGCAAGCAAGATCAATTCAAACTGTTGCTGATCACCAATGTCACGCGAGGCATCATTTATTACAATTTTGCCGATACTCAAAACACCGGAGCCACTGTGGTATACAGACCGGGTGGTATCAAAACCAGTGCTGCAGATAACAGCGTGGTCACGTATGATGATATACCTGTGGGCACAGGCACTATAGGAACTGCTTTGTTACAAAATGCCATAACTCTCGGAGAAACCTACATCTATATCGATGACATTGATACCAGCACACACAATGCCAATGATGAGATCAGCATTTTTATCGAAGAACAGTATCAGTTGGTGCGCACCTGGAATGACTTTGGTACAGACGCCATTGAACGTCAGCGTGTGGCCAATCCTCAGTCGCAGATTGATGCAGACTTTGAATACGGATTGCAAGGTACTAAATGGCAAGGTTATGAGCTGGTGAATCAATACCCATCAGTTTATGAGTTTCCTGGTAGCGAACTTTTTACCATAGCAGTAGAATCAGACAATGCCGATCCTAGCCTGGTCACAGTGACAGCCACTAATCACGGATTAAGCATTAACTCTCCATTCACGGTACAACAGTTGGACGTCAATGCCCCGGGCTTTACCAGAGGGCAGGGCACATCTCTAGTTAATTCTGTGCCCGACGCCAACACTTTTACCTACTACGGTAAAGGACAGATAACTTCTTTCTGGCTGGGCACAAACAACAGCATAATCAGTCCAAGAACCATAGTGCGCCGGGGCGGATTCTATTCTGGAGCAGACCTACCAGCTATACAGTTTGCCAGCAATGACGGCACCCCCAGCTCTATCACCATACATTTCAGTTCGCCGCATGGATTTACTCCTGGCATGCCTCTCATGATTGGTGCCGATCCCGCATTTAACTCCGGACAGTTTGCCAACATAGGCGGATCCTACTACGCTAACAGTATTCCCACTCCTTACCAAGTGCAATTTTTTGCTCGAGGTCAGGTGGTCACCAGCGGCAATGTGGCCCCAGACGGCAGCAACAAACTAGAAGTATACACACGTAATGATGGATTCTTCTTGCATCGTCCCGGCGATGGAGGAGTACTGCTTGGAACAGCCAGTTCAGCACACGGCGCCAGTGCCACCAGACAGAGCAAAAAATACTTCCGGTATCAGTCTGGTAAAGGTTTCTTGTATACCACCGGTGTGCTGTTTGCTCCAAACTATGACGTGTCTAACGTGCGGGTGATATCAGGTACAGTGGGTGCTGGACAAGGCAACATCAAGGTAACTACCAGCGTGCCACACGGTTGTCAGGTAGGCGCGGTGGTACGTATAACCGGAGTGGCAACATCAGGATATGACGGCCAATATACCGTTCAATCAGTTCTCAGCGACGTAGAACTTACAACTACTACCATACAATTGTTAGGCAGCCTTACTGGAGATATCAGTCGTGTACCCAAACTATACATGACCAATTGGCACGGTGCATGCATACGGACCGGTCCGCACGATGACGCCAACGGCATGTTCTTTGAGTATGATGGCAGAGCTTTCAACGTGGTCAAGCGCACCAGCACACTGCAACTGGCAGGTACCGCTACCTTCACTCCTAACGATAATATCGTACGTGGTGTTAACAGCTTATGGAGCAATCAGCTGAAGATTGGTGACAGAGTGGTTATCAAAGGCATGGTTCACAAGGTCAACTTTATCACGTCAGCCTTAGAAATTTCAGTTACCCCTGACTTCCGCGGAACAGAAATTACAAGTGGTAACTACATGTGGAAAGTTGAAGAAACACGAATAAAACAAGAAGACTTCAATTATGACACTGTAGACGGTAACGGGCCCAGCGGATACAAGATGGATCCCAACCACATGCAGATGGTGGGTATACAGTTTACCTGGTACGGTGCGGGCTTTATGGATTTTATGGTACGTGGCATTGATGGTAATTTTATCGTTATCCATCGCATGAAGCAAAACAACATCAACGTGACTGCATCCATGCGTTCTGCCAACTTACCAGTTCGTTACGAAGTCAACAATGAAGCTTCTAACGGTGTAGTGGCGTTAAGAACCGGCGGCAGCATGAGCGCAAGTGAAACCAGTACCATGGAAATCAGTGACGGAACGTTCTTCCCAGACTCTGGTTTTATTTACATGAACTATGAACTGATCAAGTACAACAGCATAGATAGAAACGACGTTCCTTATCCCACACTCAACGGACTCACACGTTGCGCCAATCTAACCCTGTTCATTGGCGGCACTACTCGTAGCGTGCATGGAAGACCTACTCCGCAAAATCACGGCGAAGGATCTGGTATCGAACTGGTCAGTCTCACAGCCAGTCCGAACATGAGTCACTGGGGTAGTTCCTACATCATGGATGGGGGTTTTGACCTAGATCGAGGATATGCGTTCTCGTATTCACAGTCACCTTCTCCAGTGGCCAGCAATCTATCTTGCATATTTGGTATCAGGCTGGCACCCAGTGCCAGCAATGGACTAACCGGAGATCTTGGTGTCAGAGAACTGCTTAATCGAGCTCAGTTGTTGCTACAGGATATCGATGTTACTGTAGGAAATACCTCAGTTACCCATACCGTAGCAGGCACTAAAACAATCGTGTCAAATTCGGCTATCTTGGTGCAAGGAATTCTCAACCCGTCCAACTACAACGATGCTCAAGATTGGATACCACTCAACGACTCGTCGTTTGGAAATCAACCCAGTTTTACACAGATAGCAGTTGCCCCGGTGTTTACTTCGGGTAATGCGGCGCTGTCCGGGGAAAAGATTTTCGAATTCACGGCCAGTCCAGGACAGCTTAACCAGCTGGATCTCAGCCAAATCAAAGAACTAACGCAGAGTGCGGTGGGTGGACGCGGAACGTTCCCTAACGGATCAGATACTCTATACATTAATATGGCATTATATCCCAATGATACATCAGGGGACCGCATAATGGGCAACGTCAGCGCCACGCTGCGGTGGAACGAAGCCCAGGCCTGATCGAGTTTTGCAGTTCCATAAATACATAAAATGGAACTCGCATGTCAAATATCAGATGGATAACTGCCGAGGGAGACCTCGGCACCTATGCCGAAAATAACGAATTCAGCCTCCGGCTGGAAGTGCAAAACCCGCTGACTCCTGATAAGTCAGCAGGTTTTGATCCCCGTGACAGCGTGTCGGGCAATGGAACTGTGGATCAAGTCCGTGCAGATATCAACAGTTCCAAAACAGAGTGGACGTTTTCATCATTAGGTTTACCAGGATCAGTTTTGACTGGTAGTTTTCCTAATGAAGAAAATCCATACCGTATCACAGCAAACTCGATAGAATTTTCATATCCATATCGGGGCGGACTGAACAGACCCACAGATACATTTGAACCGGTACCTGTGGCAGGTCCTATAGCCATTAGTTCGGTAGGAATATATTTTTATGGTCCTTCTGCTGGCATACAGATATCAGGCGATCATGGATCTTCGTGGACGATAAACTCGGTCAGCACATCTGTACCTGCCTCTGATGTGTATGGCGGGGCAGTCTCTGCTTCGGGACAGTATCATTATAGAGACAGCAGCTTCATAACAGCCACAGCATGGCAGAGAATAGATCAGTGGAAATCTGGTTTCCGACACCCAGATGGTCACAGCAAGATAATAGGCTGGGCCGCAGACGGATATCCTGTGTACGGTCCTTATGGGTATAGTGAACCCCTGTTGCCTGGCGCTATTGTTCGTATGCAAAGCGGATATACCGCAGGTGTGAGGCCCGGCCGTCCAAGGCCAACTACTGTGCGGATAATACCAGGCATATATAACACTACTACAATAAACGTAGAAAATATTGCAGGACTCTATGCTGGACAACTGCTACTGGGTCCATGGCCAGAAGGAACTATCAAGATCGTTCAGGTAAAACCTGGACAGTTACAATTAAACAATCGAGTGCCATCAGAAATCAAACCAGGATTGCGTGTGTTGGCCACTTGGCCATTAGGCAGCTTTCTCGAGGATTACAGCTATACCGCACCACCAGGCACCAGTCTGGATACCAAGAATGGCAGATTCTGCGTGACTCCAGATTTTCCCTCTGGAACCTATGCCTACTTTATGACCGAAGACCTTGATGGCGTTCCCACCTATCCTTATATAATTGGATCAAATTATTATGGCAGCACCAGATCGGATGATGTCTCGGGGATAGCAAACACAGATCCTGCACCCACAGCTACTAATTTTTCTATCCTTAGCGGGGCATTACCTCGCGGACTTCAATTACAACCTAACGGCCTTATCTATGGGTTTCCGCAGGTGGTTGAAACTGGAGACAATGTAGCAAGGACCTACAGGTTCACTGCACGAGCCAGCAACACTAGAGGGCAGATCGCTGACAGAACTTTTACATTAGCTGTCAACAAAATTATTCCTCCTGTGCTGCTTCCTACCGGGTTACGCGGTGAAGGTATTTCTAGCACAAGAGGAAACATTGATCTAACATTTACCAATCGTGGGTCAGGATATTTCTCTGCCAATGTAACAGTAAACATAGGAGCACCTACCTCAGCAGACGGAGAAGCGGCTATCCCAGGTAAGGTTCATTTGTTTGCCAATGGTGCCATCAAAAATATTGGGCTGATTCGTCCGGGAACAGGATACACTACTATTCCCGGCATTTCAATCACTGGTGCTAATACCGTAGCAGCATCGTCAGAAATCTTAAAGTTAACCAACAATGGCCGGGAAGACCTAGGTTATTTCTTTGATGGCGATCCTGTGAGTTTGAAAATAAATGCCTTAGAAGTCAGCCCCACCGGCACACTGACTTGGAGAGTGGTGCAGGGATCTTTACCTCCCGGTCTTGCGCTGGATCAGACTGGTTTGATCAGTGGATTTGCTCTTGCACCACCAGCTGCTGGTCCAGCAGGAACCGCTGCTTATGACGTGGGCGAGTACGACGAATTTGTATGGGATTTTGAAGGAGTGGCAGACAGCCGTGTTTACCAGTTCACCATAAGAATTTTTGATGGCATCAACTATGTGGATCAAAAATACAAGATGGGTATCTATGATAAAACCTTCTTTTTGGTAGACAATGAAGTGATAACAGTAGATACCACCTTGTATACCGCTGACAGGGATGGTTATCAATATCCAAGCATATTGACTACTGGTTCTCAGCTGCCATCTGTGAGACAGCAACAGGGCTATGCCTTCCAGTTTAGAGCCTACTATAGCAATCCCAACTTCCAGGTAAGATGGAGCGTAAACGCTGGAGGACCTGCACTGTTTGATCAAGGAGCAGCACCAATACCAGACGATAACGGTAGATTTTTTACTCTTGTGCCTTATGATAACAAGAGCTTTGATCAGAGCGACCTTTCCTTACCGTCTGGAATTTTTATCGATTTAGAAACAGGTTGGCTGCTAGGATCCTTAGGAACTACAACTTCTCAAGAGCAGATATATCAATTTGAAGTGACAGCTTATGTAGACATCCCCGTGAGCCAGAGCGTGACCAGCAGGAGATCAAGTCGGCCGGTAACCTTCCAGTTAAAAGTGTTGTCTGACGTTGAAGATCTAGTTACTTGGATCACCGATAGCGATCTGGGAACTATCGATAACGGACAAGTCAGCACTCTGCAGATACAAGCGACCACCACCCAGCAGACACCTCTCGTCTATCGTGTCAAGAGTGGACAATATCTAAGAATACCACAAGGACTCAGAATCCTTAGCAACGGTCTAATCAGTGGTCGCACCAGTTTTGATTTTTTTAGTCTAGATCGTAATATCAGTGAAATCACCTTTGATAAAACTACCAATACCTATGACAGTAGATTTACTTTCACTGTCATTGCCGAGGACTCTACCGGCACCGTTTACGACGAAAGATCGTTTTTCCTCACAGTTAAAAATGTCAACAAGAAACCTTACGAAAATCTATATCTAAAGGCACTGCTGCCGGCACCGCTGCGACAGGTGTTTAGATCTATCGTGACTGACGAAAGATTGAGCAGCGACGACATCATCTACCGTACAAATGATCCTTATTTTGGAGTCCATCTGGACTTGACCATGCTGGCGCAGGCTGGTGTAAGAGCAGAAGCCGCGGCTGTGTTTATCGACGCCATGGCGGATTACCATTACGAGAAAAAAGTAAATTTTGGTACCATCAAGAAAGCAGTGGCCAGAAACATTGATGGATCTATAAAATATGAAGTGTTGTACGTGGAAGTTTTTGATTATAACGATAAAAATTTACCAGGAACTACTATTGCCAGGACAAACAATCTACCTAGAGACCTCGGTTCTATAGATGATGTATTCTTGTCTGAGGATGATTTGCAAAGCGTGGACGACAAAAACAGCAGGTTTGAAGATTTCGGCAGCGTAGACGACGATGAAATCATCGGCGACAACCAAGTGTACAGCAACAGTTTTGCTAACATGAGAGGTGAAATTGAACGCGGAATTGGCTATGAGTTTCAAGGGGCACTGCCAGACTGGATGATCAGCGTACAACCGGAGACAGGAGTTCCTTTAGGATTTGTCAGAGCGCTGGTGCTTGCCTACGCCAAGCCAGGGCAGGGCGACAGGTTGTTATACAGATATCAAGCCAGTCTTGAACAGAGCGGATACGGAGTGAGCGACATCATGAACACATTCCGTTTTGTGGCCGATCGATATCAATGGGATCGAACTCTCAGCGTAAATTATGATGCTGCCACAGGAAAGTTTTTACCCAGCGTTACAACGACATTTGACCGAGTGCCAGCAGCTGGTATATTAGACAAAGGTGCTTGGTTGCCTAGAGATATCAATGTAGGCAGCGGATTGTTTAGCATCGCTTACGGAGCCGGGTATTATATCGCGGTAGGTGCAAACAGCGTGATAGCTACCAGCACCAGCGGATCGGCATGGTTTGTAGAATCGCAAAGAGCAGATCTTTCATATGATCTTGGTATAGTCAGTGCCGTACCTAGCGGCAGCACTAGATTGATTTTTTCCTATAACGAAGAATTAAGTGTTGGGGATGAAGTTCTACGGCAAGATTTGTTTGATAGTAATTCTAGGAGTTATATAAGTTCTGTCCAGTATGCTGTGAGACTGAGCGCTAATTTAGCCAACACAATTTCTGCAGGCACATCGATAGAATTCGTAAATTATCGCAATGGAACAACTCTTCAGTTACCCTTAGGAGTGACTGCGCTGGCCGGCAACAACGTGCTACATTTTGCTAATATAAGTTCAATTGAAAGAGGTTTTGAAATATATCAAGCAGGTATAGATCTGGCCAATGCCGCTAATGTAATTTCGGTAACAAATGATACCGTGACTGTTTTTAGGTCAACCACAGCGGTCATTCCGGCCGGCACAGCAATAGAATTTGATAATCTGGCAGGCAACGTGTATATTGCTACCACTGTTGGATCCACATCGGCCAATTCAAATGTTATAGTGTTTTCTGGCAATCTTGAATTCTTGACCAGCGGGCATTATCTACGCATGGCAAGCATGAACAAAAACACCTCGGTGCAGAGTAAATTTACCTATGCAGATATTACAGAAGGGCCGTTGTCAACTGTACCAGCTGGCGCCGAATTGTCTTTCAATCATAGAATAACAGCAAATGCATCAGTGGGAGACAGTGTAATCTACATCAGCAATACCAGCAAGCTGGCAGTTGGAACAGAAGTTTACAGTGCAACCACAGAATCAAACACCACTGACAGGGCCAGCTGGCCGGCATTGGTTGTGCCAGGAACAGAGCTTTTTATATCAGTGCCACTGGAGGCTATCAACGGAGACATATTTCCGGGCATGCGAGTGGTTGGACCTGATGTACCTGCCAGTTCGGTAATAAGAGAAATCGCAGCTAATGCCAGTTATGCTAACATACAAATAAAATTTGCCAGCACCACGATAACTGCCAGATCCAATGTGGCACTGTCGTTCCTTACTCCTACCGTGGTGATCCCTGGAACTACCATAGTTGGCAAAACTAGCACTTCGATCCTGTTGAGCGATCCTTTGACTTCTGATATTTCTATCGGCGACGACCGCATTATATCATTTGGTCTAACAAATGTCAACCTCAACACAGTAATTTACACAGGTGAAAAATGGCTGGCTGTAGGCGATAAGGGACTGATCATAGACAAGAAACCAACTGATCGTGGTTGGGCGCAGAGATTTGGTTTAGTGTATGGAGATTTACAATCTGTATACTACTCTTACAACAGCGGATCTGACAGCTACATGTACATAGCAGTAGGCAATGAAGGAGTTGTTATACGCAGTACTGACATAGACACTTGGTCTTTGCCTATCGCGACTTTGGCCAATCGAACACTGAGAGCCGTGCATCATTATTTGGGGGAGTGGATAGCAGTGGGTGATGGCGGACAGGTACTGAACAGTGTCGACGATGGCATCACCTGGACCCTAGATACATCAACTACTGACTTAAACTTGTACGATATTAAATATCTCAACGGGCAATGGATCATGGTAGGTGATAACGGCTTTGTATGGCTAAAGCCAGCCGGTGGCAACAGCTGGACCAGATACAATATTGGAGCCACAGATGGTTTGAGATCTGTGTCTTTTATAAACAATTCATATTATGTGGTGGGCAACCGAGGTACCATCGCCACCAGCCTGGACGGCACTAGATGGCAATTGGCAGACAGATTTACATTCAACCGACTGAACAGCATCAGCAAAGATGCTACTGTAGCAGTGGTAGTGGGACAACAGGGAACCATCCTGAGCGAGTCTCCTAATTTTACTGTAAACTGGGCGGTGCGAAATATTGCATTTGATCAATTCAACTTACGCAGTCAGCCCAATCTCTCGAGACTGGGGTATGATGTAAAACCAGGCGATACTCTTATTTTTGCTCAGCAAGAGGGATTTGGCGGCGTCAATGATGGATGGAATCGATATACAGAATCATTTGGGATAGAACCTGATGGCACCAGCGGATATGACACTGGAAACTTTGACTCTTTAGAAACGATTCCGGGCTATGTAGAATCCTTGAATACCAGCGTTAGCAATCAACGAGCAGGCATCTGGCGTGTGAGCATCAGCGACCAAGAACTGGTTAGCTTGGAATTCCAGCGTCAAATATTGCCTGGACAGGTTGTTACTGCGATAAATGAAACTACCAGACTTATCTATGATCCGCTGATCAAACCCGGCAAAACTGTGCCCGAATACAGCTTGATTGGCAGCAGCCTGGCAGACAGCACACAAAATACCAGTTTTGATGAAGAAGGAACTAGATTCGTGAACAACAAAACCAGCTATACCGCGCCCGGAGATTTAGATCAGTACCTTAAGTTTCCTAAGACGGGCGTTTTTAGGTAAATACACGATAGCTAAATAATACAAATACCGGAGTATTTAGATAATGGCCAGCTTAGTAAACCCGTTTAATATCAATGGTAACTATCCGATCGCAGGACAGGACAACGACAGTCAAGGGTTCCGCGATAATTTTACCAACATAAGAAACAACTTCGTTTTTATCAAACAAGAAGTTGAAGACCTACAAGCCAAAGTAATCCTAAAATCTGCCTTGGCTGGCAGTTCATTGGACAATAACTTCCTTGGGTCACAGGTCAAAAACATCCAAACCAAGAACCAGAGTGAAACTGTGTACGATTGGGGTGAAGTAGGCGGA
>Ga0169931_10002420_pt1 | contig 30498 bp, 18 predicted proteins | sample Kivu_15m_20L_FD_129675 | JGI IMG/M metagenome (GOLD analysis project Ga0169931, IMG submission 129675) | Freshwater microbial communities from Lake Kivu, Western Province, Rwanda to study Microbial Dark Matter (Phase II) - Kivu_15m_20L... | ecosystem: Environmental > Aquatic > Freshwater > Lake...
ACTGCGTTTTGAAGCGTTCTGCCGAAGCGGAGAGACAGGGATTCGAACCCTGGGTACCCGTAAGGGCACTCCGGTTTTCAAGACCGGTGCAATCGGCCGCTCTGCCATCTCTCCGGGGCGGATATTACGGGGCTCGGGCGCGGTTGTCAACGAGTTTCCGGTGGCGATGTTTCAGCTGTGGTGCACTGCGACTTTTGCGAGGGTTGGGTTGCGGGGGAGGGGGTGCTGTCAGGCCGACCGCGAAAGTCTCGTGCGGCGAGTCCGTGTCGCTGGAGGATTCGGTGCCGTCCCTGACGTGACAGCCCGGCAGGTTCAGGTCCACCATTGCCAGCCCTGCCGGCTGCTCACGCATCAGCCGGATGGCTTCGTGCGTCGATGCTGCCGAGATCACCTGATAACCGGAGTTTCTGAGCAGTGCAGCGGTGGATGTGCGGTATAGTGGCTCATCATCAACGAGCAGGATCGTTTGCATTCGCCCAGGCATTGGTATCATGCGGTCCTCCGGTTTGCCGGAATTCCAGCGCGAAACTCCGTTCCCACCCCTTTGCGTGTGCTGTATTCGATTGTCAGCCCCAGCCGCTGCCGGCCCTCCCAAAACCAGCCGGTCAGCGGGGCCATTCTTTTTCTGTGGACGCTTCGCCAGCGGCTGGTTACTCAAGCAGTTCAGGGCGAACCTGGCCGCTGCCGCTGATTCGCAGTGGCCGACCGTTTTTGTCGGGGATTGTGGTTTCGTCTCCATAGCCCAGCAGGTGATAGGCCGTGGCCTGCATATCTTTGGGGCTGATGGGGGTGTCGGCGACGTCTCCGCCCAGAGCATCCGTGGCGCCGACGATTCGGCCGCGGGCCATGCCACCGCCGGCGAAGACGCTGGAATAAGCGCGGGACCAGTGATGACGAGCTCCGCCGGCCGGACCGGAATCAATCTGTGGGGTTCTGCCGTGCTCGCTGGTGCAGAGCACGAGTGTATCGTCGAGGAGTCCTCGGTCGTCGAGATCTGCGATCAGTGCAGAGAAGCTTTGATCGAAAACTGGGAGCAGATAATTTCGCAGCCGCGGGAAGTGGTTTGAATGCGTATCCCAGACGCTGGCACCATGGGGGCCGAAGGGATCCCAGAAGACAGACACGAATCTGGCACCGGCTTCGACAAGTCGGCGTGCTGCGAGGCATGACTGTCCGAAGAGCGTCATGCCGTAACGTTGTCGCATTGCGTCTGTTTCGCGCTGGACATCGAGTGCCTGGCGGATGCGATGGGATCCGATGAGTGAAAGAGCGCGGGACTGCTGGTCGTTCCAGCGGCCAGCTTCGGCGACGCTTTCCAGAATCGGCCGGGTGCTGTCGAATTGTTTCAGCAGATGCAGTCGAGCATCGAAACGCTGCCGCGACATGGCCTCAGGCAGTTCGCAGCCGGAGGCGAGTTCGAAGCGGCCGTCGGGGGTGATGCCGGCGTGCGGGTCGAGCACGAGTTCCTTCTGGGAGTCGGCGTTGAGTTTTGGGACGTGTGTTGTGCCTGTGCCGGAGAAGTCTGTCCAGAATGGATCCAGGCCATCACCCAGAAAAGCGCCATAGGGTCCCGCCTGAGTGGTTGATGTGCCTCTGGAACAGAATTTCCAGGGGAGTCCGACATTGCGGGGCAGTGCAGGCGGTTGATGAGTTGCCCGGGAATCCAGATAGTCAATCACGGAACCCATGAACGGCCACTGTTGAGGATCGCGTGGTGCTGTTTCGAGCGGGATGCTGTAATTGGGCATGCCGGTCATGACATAGGCGCAGCAGTGAATCGGGTATTCGTGGGTCATGGACCGCACAACGGTGAGTCGATCGGCGATTCGGGCGATTTGAGGAAGTCCTTCAGAAATCTGCAGACCCGGGACAACCGTGTCAATGGCCCGCAGTTCCCCCTGAATTTCGCGAGCGGCCAGTGGTTTGGGGTCGAAGGTTTCGTGCTGTGGCGGAGAGCCGAAGAGGAACACGAAGATGCAGGCTTTGGCCCGGCCCTGGCTGAAGCGGCGGGGAGCGGCGCTGGAGGCTGGGGTGCGAGCAGTTGCGGGGTTGCTGCTGCAGAGCCCAAGGGCGCTGACGCCACCGATCTGCAGCAGATCTCGGCGAGTAACACCGCTGCACAACCGCTTGCGGCTTCCGGTTAAATGCAGCATCAGATCGCTCCGCAGGGGGTGTTGCAGCTTTGAAAATCAGGGCATCGACACAATTGAACAACTTAGACCGCCGGCCGCCGGGACATACGTCTTCCCGGCATAGTCCATGACCATGCGGTCTGCGTTAAATCGCCATCCGAGTGTTCGGATGGCCCGTTTCATTCTGGAAATCCATTCCTGTGGCAGGTCGTCCCTGTCACGGCTGTAAAACAGTGGAATCACCTGTTGCGTGAGCACTTTATAAAGGTCTTCGCCGTCGCGGGTGTCCTGCAGTTCCTGATTTGAGTGAATGCGGCCGTTGCCGATCGCAAACCCGTTCTGCCCATCATAAGCCTCGGCCCACCAGCCATCAAGAATGGAGCAGTTGAGGCCGCCGTTGAGGACGACCTTCTGGCCACTGGTGCCGGAGGCTTCCAGCGGTCGCCGCGGGTTGTTCAGCCACACGTCCACTCCCTGAACGAGATACCGTCCCATGTCGATCGAATAGTTTTCGAGGATCAGGACGCGACCGCGGAAGGGTTCCTGACGTGCCAGTCGGAAGATTTGCTGGAGCATCTGTTTTCCGCGGTCATCCGCCGGATGGGCCTTGCCAGCGAAGATGAACTGCACCGGACGATCGGTATCAGTAATGAGTCGGGCGAGGAAGTCGAGGTCCCGCAGAATCAGATCGGCTCGCTTGTAGGGGGCAAAACGTCTGGCGAAGCCGATTGTGAGTGCCTGCGGGTCGAAGAGATTCTGCAGGTCGCGAATCACACCGGGCTCTTCACCACGGCGCAGAGCCTGATCCACAGCCTCGCGGCGAGCGTAGTTGATCAGTCGCAGCTTGAGTGCCGAGTGCACTTCCCAAAGTTCACCGGGTTCCACTCGTTCAAAGCCCTTCCAGACATCCGCTTCCCCGGAACGCTGGTGCCAGTTTTCCGGGAGGACCCTGTCGTAGAGGACTCGCATCTGCGAGGCGAGCCAGGTGCCAACATGCACTCCGTTGGTGATGTGGCCGATCGGCACTTCCTCGACGCTGCGCCACGGCCAGAGACTGGCCCACATTTCGCGACTGACGACGCCGTGGAGGCTGGAGACACCGTTGGCCATGCGACACAGTCGCAGCGCCAGCACGGTCATGCAGAACAGCTCGCCGCCGTTCTGCGGATCCACTCGACCAAGACCCATCAGGCTGTGCAGGCCGAGCCCCAGAGCATCGGCAACGGGGCCCAGATGTTCGTCCATCAGCCCCTGATCAAATCGGTCGTGTCCTGCGGGTACCGGTGTGTGGGTGGTGAAGACGCTGCCGCCCGCCGTGAGCCGCATTGCACGTTCGAAGGAGAGCCCCTCGTCATGCATGCGCTGGCGAATGACTTCCAGCGGAGCAAAGGCGGAGTGGCCCTCGTTCATGTGGATCACGCTGGGCTGGATTCCCATGGCTCGCAATGCCCGAACACCACCGACCCCCAGCAGCAGTTCCTGGCGAATTCGCATGCGCTGGTCGCCACCGTAGAGTCGTCCGGTAAGCTGTCGGTCGGCTTCGGAGTTTTCGATGATGTCTGTGTCGAGCAGAAAAAGCTGAATGCGGCCGACGGAGAGCTGCAGCACGCGGGCATAGAAGCTGCCGGTGCGAGTTTCCACGGAAATCAGCAGGCGACCCGCAGGGCCCTGGACTTCCTTCAGGGGCAGCAGATCACTGGGCAGCCGCGGATATGATTCCTGCTGCCAGCCATGGACGTCAATCGCCTGAGTGAAATAGCCTTCGTGGTAGAACAGGCCGATACCGACGAGGGGCAAACCGAGGTCTGAGGCGCTTTTGAGGTGATCTCCAGCGAGGACTCCGAGTCCACCGGAGTAAATCGGGAGCGATTCATGCAGGCCGAATTCTGCGGAGAAATAGGCCACTGGGCCCTGACCGAGAATTGATGCGTGGGTAGAGCCCCAGGCGTCTGATCGCTCCATGTAGTCCAGAAAGCGGCGGTAGGCCCAGTGAATGCGGCTGTGGAGTACGGCCTCTCGAGCACGCTCTTCGAGTCGTTCCGGTGGGTATGCCTCGAGGAGTCGTACGGGGTTGTGACTGACGGATTCCCAGAGCACCGGGTCGATGAGTCGGAAGACGTCGGTGGCGTCCGGGTCCCAGCTCCACCAGAGGTTTTGTGAGAGTCGAGTGAGTTTTTCGTGGAGAGACAGCTGTGAGGATTTTGCAGCGGAAGACATGCCTGACCCAGTCAAAGAGAAACAACACGCCGACCATCGAAACAAAAAAACCTGCCCGAAGGGGGGCAGGTTTCGAATCCTTAGCCGAAAGAGCCGGCCCGTTGGAAAGCGGAGCCGTCAGGAGAGCTTGACGTGCTTGCGTTTTGCCCGTCGTGCTTTGGAGCTTGCGGGACGCTGGCCGTGGTTGGCCTTTTTAAGCTTACGGTGAGTTTTAGCCATGGTGGAAACCTTTTGACCCGAAACAGCAATTTTTGCACGGCTGAACGCAGCTTCGGATACGCGTGTGCCGGTTGTTGACGAAACACAGTATGCTACAGGGAAGATCGGTCAGAGCAAATCACGGAATCTGAAGGCGGGGACAAAATTCTGGTTTTTCGGAGGAAGAGACGGGAGAACTGCTATTTTTCCCGACGTAAAACCCCCTTTTGAACCTCTTCAACTACCTTCGCCAGAACAGCAGCGTCTTTCGACTGAATGACATGGGCAATACGGGATGCGGGCACCTTCATCCGCGTCATGATCTCTTCGGCTGCTTCCCACATTTTCGCCTGTTTTTTGGGCGGTGAGAGGTAGAGGTTTGTGACGAGTTCCGCGAGCCGCTGCTCGTCCATCTGATCGCGGTTCTCGTAGAACCGCTGGATCACCTTCTGCTGATAGGCCGAATACTGTCGATCGGTCATTTTCGTCACTCCTGCGGCAGCGGCAGAATTTGCCGCTGCTGCGACGAACTGCATTACTCCGAGAATACCAGAGCCTTCAGATATTCGCGGTTCAAACGGGCGATGTGGGAAACGCTGATTTCCGCCGGACAGGCAGCTTCACACTCGGAAGTGTTGGTGCAGGAACCAAAGCCTTCGCGGTCCATTTGAGCCACCATGCTGAGCACGCGAGTGGCACGTTCGGGCTGGCCCTGTGGCAGGATGGACAGCTGCGAGACCTTGGCGGAGACGAACAGCATGGCGGACGCATTTTTGCAGGACGCGACGCAGGCACCGCAACCGATACAGGCGGCCGCATCCATCGCCACTTCCTGCCTGCGACCGGGCACAGGAACGCTGTTACCGTCCGGGGCGTTGCCTGTGTTGACCGACACAAAGCCTCCGGACTGGATGATCCGGTCGAAGGCGGAGCGGTTGACAACGAGGTCTTTGACGATCGGGAATGCCTGAGCGCGCCACGGTTCGATGGTGACAGTTTCACCGTCGTTGAAACGCCGCATATGAAGCTGGCAGGTGGTGGTACCACGGTCAGGGCCGTGGGCCTGCCCGTTGATCATCAGGCTGCAGCTTCCGCAGATTCCTTCGCGGCAGTCATGGTCGAAGGCGACAGGTTCTTCACCTGACGCGATGAGCTGCTCGTTGAGAACATCCAGCATTTCGAGGAACGACATGTGGGTGCTCACGCCGTTCAGCTTATAGTCGCGAAAGGCCCCGGGGGCATTCGGTCCGGGCTGCCGCCAGACGCGGAGAGTGAGGTTCAGTGAATCAGAGCTCATGTTACTTGTAGCTCCTCGTGGAGGGCTTCACGTTTTCGAAGACCAGCGGTTCCTTGTGGAGCACCGGTTCGCTGCCGGGTGCTGTTGTTTCCCAGGCAGCCACATAGCTGTAGAGGTCGTCTCTTCGTGCGGCTTCGCCGTCCGGAGTCTGGTACTCTTCACGGAAGTGGCCACCGCAACTTTCTTCGCGGTGCAGAGCATCGACAGCGAGCAATTCTGCGAATTCCATGAAGTCGGCGACGCGACCTGCCTTTTCAAGGCTTTGATTGAGCGAATCGCCGGTGCCGAGGACGCGGACGTCCTTCCAGAACTGTTCGCGAAGTTCGCGGATTCTGGGGATGGTGGCTTCCAGTCCCGAGCGGCTGCGAGCCATACCGCAGTAGTCCCACATGAGCAGCCCGAGTTCGCGGTGGAACGAATCCACACTGCGGCGACCGTTGACTTCAAGCAGCCTTGTGAGGCGCCCTTCCGCGTCCTGAACTGCTGATTTGCAGGCCGCGTGGTCTTCGGCAACTTTCGGGAGTTTTGTACCGGCGAGGTAGTCGCCGATTGTGTAGGGGATCACGAAGTAGCCGTCGGAGAGGCCCTGCATCAGAGCGCTTGCCCCGAGCCGATTAGCACCGTGGTCTGAGAAATTGGCTTCTCCGAGCACGTACAGACCGGGAACGTTGCTCATCAGATTGTAATCCACCCACAGTCCACCCATGGTGTAGTGGACCGCCGGGTAAATTCTCATCGGGACCTTATAGGGGTCTTCAGCTGTGATCTTGGCGTACATGTGGAAGAGGTTGCCGTACTTTTTCCGCACGGCGTCTTCGCCATCGCGGACGATTGCATCACGGAAATCGAGGTAAACGGCAAGCCCGGATTCTCCGACGCCATAGCCTGCATCCGTCCGCTCCTTGGCTGCTCGAGATGCGATGTCACGCGGGGCAAGATTACCAAATGAAGGGTAGCGGCGTTCAAGGTAGTAGTCCCGTTGGTCGTCCGGGATCTGGCTGACGGGGCGGCTGTCACCCTTGTTCTTCGGCACCCAGACACGGCCGTCGTTTCGCAGACTTTCGCTCATGAGCGTCAGCTTTGACTGGTAGTCGCCGCTGACGGGGATGCAGGTTGGATGAATTTGAGTATAGCAGGGGTTTGCGAAGAAGGCTCCGCGACGATGACACCGCCAGGCTGCAGTGACGTTGCAGCCTTTGGCGTTTGTGGAGAGATAATAGACGTTGCCGTAACCACCTGTGCAGAGCACGACTGCATCAGCGGTGTGAGTCTCCAGCTGACCATTTTCGAGATTGCGGACGACGATGCCGCGGGCTGCTCCATCGACGACGATGAGATCCAGCATTTCTCGGCGGGCGAACATTTTGACTTTGCCAACGGCAACCTGCCGCATGAGCGCCTGGTAGGCTCCCAGCAGCAGTTGCTGGCCGGTTTGGCCGCGACAGTAGAACGTTCGGGACAGTTGTGCGCCACCGAAGGAGCGGTTTGCCAGCGTTCCGCCGTACTCGCGGGCGAAGGGGACGCCCTGAGCGACACACTGGTCGATGATATTGTTGGCGACTTGTGCGAGCCGGTAGACATTGGCTTCGCGGGCGCGGTAGTCACCGCCCTTGATTGTGTCGTAGAACAGTCTCCAGATGCTGTCGCCGTCGTTGGGGTAATTTTTGGCGGCATTGATGCCTCCCTGGGCAGCGATGCTGTGGGCACGCCGGGGGCTGTCCTGGAAGCAGAAAGCCTTCACGTTGTAGCCCAGTTCCCCCAGCGATGCTGCGGCGGAACCGCCCGCGAGACCTGTGCCCACGACAATGACGCTGTACTTCCGCTTGTTTGCGGGATTGACCAGTTTCAGGTTGAACCGATGCTTGTCCCACTTTTGTTCAAGTGGACCCTCGGGAACCCGCGAGTTCAGAGTGTCGCCTGCCACGCGAAACATCGCACTACCTCAGTTCTCACAGAGAATTCCAACGACGTAATTCTACGTTCACTAAGACTGAAAACCCAGTGCCCAGACAACGAGGCTGATGAAGCCGCCGGCAATCAGCCACGCGACGGTAATTCCGGTCGCTTTGAAAACAAAATTCCAGTTTCGCTGGTTCAGGCCCAGGGTCTGGAATGAACTGCGAACACCGTGGCTGAGGTGGATGCCAAGGGCCACCAGACAGATCACGTAAATTGCGGCGTGCACGGGGTGGGAAAGCACCGCTTTTACGGCTTCGTACTCGTTTGAAGCGACGCCGTCCACCATTGCCGCCGAATAATCGATGTCGAAACCTTTTTTGAGCTTCATATCTGTGATGTGGATCACAAGGAAGATTCCGACAAGGACTCCCGTGACCATCATCCACGAGGACGCGCCGCCTGCAGGCAGCACAAACAGGCCCTGCTTCGTCTGTTTTGTCGCGTAGTCAGTGCGGCGGGCAAGCCGATTCATTGAGGCGGTAGAAAACGCCAGTCCGATGTGCAGAGCAAAGGTGGCAAACAACCCGATTTCAGCCGCCGCCAGCAGCGGTCCGAGACTGTGCAGCTTTTCGGCGTAGGCGTTAAACACCTGGGCACCCGCGTACAACTGCAGATTGCCAGCGAGGTGCACAATCAGAAATGCCACCAGCGACAATCCGCTGACAGCCATCAGAAATTTCTGTCCCACAGATGTGGACAGCGAACGGACCACCGGTCTGAGTCCCGGAACGGACGACAGCAGTGCGGCGGGTAAGCTGAGAAGACGCAGCAGAGCGTTCAAGTGGCACGCTCCTCCTGGGAAAAATCGCAAGGATCCTGGAATGACTTCGTCAACCACCAATCGGCTGAAGAACTCGCACGGGATTATAGGTTCAGCGGACGGAACTGCAATCAGCCGAATCGCGGCAGGTTTCGACCGGAATTTCTGCCAACTTCATTTGTTCCCGGTTGATTTACGTCGCCAGTTCAATCCGATGTGCCTGGGACCAAACCGCCGCAATGGTGATGAGCCGAACAGGGAATCGCAGGTGTTCCCGAAATCGAGAATGGAAGGTCAGCGATTCTTGAGGAAGGCGAGTATGTCGGCCATCTGTTCGACGGTAACGTCCCTCTCGATGCCTTCCGGCATGAGCGATTTGCTGGTGGTTCGCAACTCGTCGATTTCAGTTCGGGGCACTGTGACTTCACGGCCTTCGGGTTGGCGAAGTGTGATGGATTCTGAGTTTTCGGCGGCGAGGAGTCCATTCAGGAGACGCCCGTCGGTGGTGACGACGACGTATTCTGAGAACTGGGGATCCACGCGTCGATTGGGATCGAGGATATCATAGAGCAGTGCGTCGCGGGCTCGAGCGCGTGTGTCGCTGATGTCGGGTCCGACATTTGCGCCCACCCCGCCGATGCGATGGCATTTGCTGCAGGTTTTCTGGAACACCAGGGCTCCGGCGCTGGCGTTGCCATCGACAGACAGAGCTTTTGCGTATTGTTCAGCAACAGCTCTGCGATCGGCGGAGACGGTGCCTCCGAAGAGTTTTTCAGCGAGTATGCGGAGGGCAGGTTCGGGGTGTTTGAGCAGATTCAGTCGCTGATCGATCGAAGCCGCCGAGGCCGGAATCGCTCCGGCCTGCATTTGATTGAGCAGTTCCAGAGTGGATTCGCGGCGGGACAGGAGCAGATCGAGTGCGGCAGAGCGGGCAGCCGGGGAGAGCTCTGGCCATGCGGCGAGTACGAGGCTGGTGGATTCCGGCCGGCCGCTGCGTCTGAGTGCTTCCACGGCGGCGCGCTGGCAGGCCGGGGATTCGCCGCTGGAAAGGAGCGGAGTCATGGCGGTGAGGAGCTGTTCGGGAGGCAGCTGAGGAAGGAGTTCCATGGCAGCGAGCCGATCGGTATCTGAGCGGGAGCGGTCGGTGACGATTGCTGCGGATGTTTCCAGAACTTTTGAGATGGCTCGGAAGGAGTCAGCGGCAGCTGTCGGCGGGGCAGCGAGCAGTGCCGGTAGAGATTTTGGCAGAGCTGGATCGGTGCCGCGCGGCAGTCCATCGGCCAGACCGGCAACAATGGCTGTCTGCCACCACTGGCCGGTTGCATCGGGTCCTGCGATGAGTTCTGCCAGCGGCAGCACTGCAGCCTGACCACCCCGGGCGGCTGCGGTTGCAGCAAGCTGTCGCAGGAAGGTTGTGGGCGGGGCAGGTGCGGGACCGGGCGCAGGTGCGGTTGTCTTTGCTGTCGCCTGGCTGACCACTGCGTCTGCTGCGACTGCGGCGAGTTGGGGGGCTCCAAGAAGCAACGCTCGCTGCAGCCAGACGTCGCCACTGACCGCAGCAGCCTGGACGGCGGACCTGGCATTTGGCGCTGACTCCGGCAGTCGCAGCAGTGCTGTGAAGGCAACTTCGGGTGATTGATCAGCCGCGAGTTTGGCGAGGAGTTGCTGGAGTTCGGAGGGATTGACTTCTGAGGGAGGAGCAGCGATGAGTTCGGCGATCAGTTTTGCGGCGTCGCGACGGATGGTGTGGAATTCGTCAGCAGCGGCTGTAATGACGTCGTCGGGCGTGAGCTTTTGCAGTCCGTGCAGACACCAGAGTGCGTGCAGTCGTCCCAGTGGAGCAGAGGTGCTGGCGGAGTTTGTGTTGGAACGCAGCAGGAGTTTGCGGAGGCGGGGTTCCAGATCGGTCCGACCTGCATCGACGATCAGGCGTTGAGCCAGCATTCGTCGCCAGCCGTTGGTATCGGTCAGCAGTTGCAGGAGTTCGTCGTCGGTTTGTGGTGAGATGAAAGGGGCAGGGATGTTGAAGTGGGAGTCTGGTGTGATGCACCAGATGCGGCCACGATCTTCACCGGCACGCCAGTTCATTTTTTGGGCAACGTCCTCCGGGACAAACTTGGGATGTTCGACCCAGAGTCTGTACATGTCGGCAAGATACAGTTCGCCGTTGGGGCCGGTGGCGAGGCTTGCGGGACGGAACCACGTGTCGGTGGAGGTGAGAAAGTCCAGTTGTTCGCGGCCACGTACCGCGGTCAGTCCCGCGCCGTCGGACTGAATGACGGAGCGTGTAACGAGGTGTCCGACTGGCTCACAGACAAACACGAGGTGGTCTGAATGTTCGCCGAACAAACCGCCGCGATAGGCCGTGACACCACAGGCTGAGGTGTGGGTGCCTGCATGGGAAAGCCAGTTGCTTTTCATGGTAACAGCGGGGTAGACGCGAGTCTTTTCGCCGGAAGGTCCCACATCGGTGTGTCCGCTGGAGACACCGGCGAAGGCGTTGTGGCCTGTCTGAGCCAGACTAAAAACATCGGTCATGATGGGGTTGCGATTGGAACTGAAGTATCGCCGGCCAAAGGCGTCAATGGTATTGCCAAACTGACCTGCACCGGCCACCGCTTCGAACCGCATCGTGCGCGGGTCAAACCGGAAGTCCACTCGCGGAATATCCACGGCTGCGGTCGATTCGAAACCCGGACGAACGCACCGCACTTTGCCGTGGCCGTAGGTGAAATAGATCCAGTTATCGAGGCCACGACGGGGGCAGCCGATCTGCATTTGAGGATGCGCTGGGATGAAGCCATCAAACCACGGTTCAATCCGGTCTGCAACGTTGTCGCTGTTGTCGTCCGGAAGGTAGACAATCTGAGTTTCCGTGCAGGCCAGAACGCCGGTGCCGAAGGCCATCACACTGTGACAGAACTTCAGATGATCGGCGAATACAGTTCGACGGTCAAAGCCGTTTTTTATGTCGGTGTCTTCGAGGAGCACAATGCGTGAGAGGGCAGGGGAGTCTGGCTCAGCCGGCCCGGTTGGGTAGTCAGAGTATTCGGCCACGAACATCCGACCGCGGTGATCAAAGTCGATGCCCACGGGGTCGAATACAAGCGGTTCTGAGGCAGCGAGGGTGATTCGGTAACCCTCTTCAAGCACAAAGCAGGCTGCAGAGTCTTCGGCCGACTTTGGTGGATCCGTGGGCTGATCAATCCAGTGTCGCCCACCCCGCTGCTGTTCCACCGAACGGACCAGTTCGTCGGCCGCAGTTGATACCGTTGTGGTCGCCAGCAAACACACAAGCATCCACCGCATTGGGAGTCTCCCATCGAGAAAAGTCGCAGACTGGTTGGTTATGTCAGGAGTTAATACTGTAGTCCTGACAGAGGCAAATTCCAAGTGCGGAGTCGGATGGCGGCGTGCGGAGGGACTGGTCAGGCGGGACTGAAGCATTTCAGTTTGCCCATTCTTGCGCCGCTTCACCAATCCTCAGGCAAGACTGCACTTTCACTGCGAGTCCACGCTTGCACAGACTCGCCCTGCTGGCGAGACTCACTTCTGAGTTGGTTGCATACGATATTTCCCGACACACGTCGCTGTTTCGCGTGGGCGAGACTCCTGCTGTTGTCCGTCCCTGCCGCTCAAAGCCTGCCTGCCTGGAAACTGCTCGCAATGACCAAAGAAGAAATCATCGAAATCGCTCCTGTGCGAACGGATTCCGGCACTGAGTGGGTTGACCTGAGCGAGGACCTGCGGGGACGACTGGGTCCCGGTCCATTTCCGGGCGTCTGGCACCCATTCCGATCGTTCTGGTGGTGCCTGCACATTGGCTTCGGTGTGCTCTGCATCGTGCTGACGCTCGCTGTGCTCGCGGCCATCCCCGCACTGAACGTGCTCGCACTGGGCTACCTTGTTGAGCCACAGCGGCGGGTCGCTCTTTCCGGGAGACTGCGAGATGGCTTCCCTCTGATGATCCTCGCACCGCGGCTCGGCATCATGTTGATCTGCGTGCTGTTATTTCAGCTGCCGCTGCGTTTCCAGGCGACTCGAGTCAGCGATGCAATGGTGCTACTTGGGCCAGACCATGCGCGGACTCAGTCCTTTGCCACAGCACTCACCGTGATGCAGTGGCTCATCGGTACTCATCTGGTGCTGGCGATTCTGAACGGGAGCACTCTCAGCTGTTACCTGCGGCCCATTCGCAATCTGCGTCGGGGTCTGAAGCTGCTGCTGACCTCCGGCGGTCGCAGTGAGCTGGCAGCGGGGATTGATCTGGTGATCAGTATTCTGCAGCCGCTGCGGCACTTTCTGGCTGGACTTCGTGCTTACTTCGGAGCGGTGATCTGGCTGATTCTCCCCGCGTCACTGCTCGTCGCCTACTCGCCTCCCGATCGCGTCAGACCCGTGTTCGGACTGCTGGCGGCCCTTGGAGTTGTGCTGATGATTCCCGTGGTAGCATGGCTGCCGTTTTTGCAGGTGCAGCAGATCGTCGCCGGGCGCTTCCGGGCGATTCTGGCCGTTCGCGAAGTTCGTCGACGAATCCGCACAGCCCCTTTTGCGTGGATGTTCAGCACCATTCTGTTCTGCGCGATGACTTTGCCGCTCTACCTTGGTAAAGTGCGTTTGCCACCCACAGACGCGCTACTGATTCTGACGCCGGTCTTCGTGGTGCTGATCTATCCTGCGCGTCTGGCGGTTGCGTGGGCGTGGCATCGTGGCGATCGTCCCGCTCCGACGCGCTGGCTTTACCATGTTGTGGCAAGGCTGATTATGATTCCTGTTCTGGCTGTTTATGCCATCTTTCTGCTGCTGACACCAACGATCAGCGAGCTGGGTCGAGCAGCCCCGTTTGAAAATCAGGCATTCCTTGGTCCCCTTCCCACTGCTCAATGGGGACAACCAGGACGGCAGTCAACGGCCTCGCGAGAGTCGCAGCAGAACAACAAAAACGCCACCGGCAAAAACAGCAGTCAGGAGCAGCAGAGGGCCGATCAGTCCGGGCCAGACTCGAAATAAACTGTCTGACAACCACGACTGCAGCAAACACAGCGGCGCCATTCCCACGGCTGTTGCGGACATGACTGTCCAGAGCGGAATTTGACTTAGACCCGCTGCCCACGAGACCAGATCGCTGGATGTCAGTGGATTAAGCCTCAGGACTAGAATTACCCAGAACCCGTGACGCGATAAGCGGCCCTGCAGCGTTTTCAGCCGACCCACGGAATCCGCGTCCTGCACCAGACGCCGACCCAGACGCCGCGCCAACAGGCAGGAGATGCCGGCACCCAGGACGTTGCCCGCGAGTGCCAGTAATCCGCCGGGAATCGCGCCAAAAATCAAGCCACCAGGTGCATACAGGAGCAAACCTGGAATCGGAGCGACCACCACTTCGATGGTCACAAACAGCAAATAAGCGATCGGCGCCCCGGGACCGAAACCGCGGAAGTAGTCCTGCAGAATTCGAACCCGTTGTTCAGCTGCTGAGGTCTCACGCCACTGCGAGATCGGAAACTGCAGCAGACACGACCCAATCAACATCAGCAGCGCAGGGATGGCGATCGCTGCGAGATACCTGGGCCACCGAAGGGGCTGGTCAGACACAGAATCAGACCGCGTTTCAGGGGATGACGGCACAATGATCCAGTCGACGAATGAAAATGTTCCGATACCAGACTTCGCTGCCGTGATCAGTGAGCATCAGCTTGCCGGTGTGATTTCTGCCAAAACCTTCCTGACCACGAAACTTACTGTCCTTCACCGCTGCCGCAAAGTGTTCCGAATCGTCCCGTTCGTCGATCACCAGGTTGCCGTTCATCCAGTGCCGGATACGATGACGCTGCACAATCACTCGCCCCACACTGTATTCGTTCAGATCCAGATATCGCCGACTGAAAATCGGCTGCGACTGGTCTACAAGGTCGTAGAGCGAAGCTGTGTAATGCTCGGCTGACATTTTTGGAAACGCAGCATCATCCTGAATTTGATATTCCGGTCCCAGCCAGGACTTTCCGTACTGCATCACGCGGTATTTGATTCCGCTGTTGCCCTTCGCCGAAATTTTCCATTCGAACCACAAATCAAAGTCTCCGAAGTCTTCTTTCGACAGCAGATTGCCACCGCGCCCCGCCAGATGCAGGCTGCCGTCCGACTCCAGCTTCCAGCCCGATTTGACCTCGCCTCCGTTTTCAAGCGTCCACTGTGAGAGGTCTTTGCTTCGCAGCAGATCGGTGTACTGCTGAGCTGTCGCAGGGATATTTACGATGGTCAGGAACAAGAGTCCAGAGCAGAACGCGGCGAACTTCATGAGTATTGGGCTCCGCAGGGGCAGGGCAAGTGTTGGAGGATGGATGTCGTGGCAGCATTGGGCAGGCTGTCTCCGGATTTCCGACCGCAGGCCATGACATTCTGAGGCTGGGGTGAAGCGGATGCAACGGCCGGGACACCGGAGTTTGGGGGAATTGGCAGAACTGCCGAACTCAACCCGCAGCATCGCAAAAAAAATCCCGGAAGCAGCGAATCCCAGGGGGGCGGAGGACTCAAGCTGCTTCCGGGGGCGATTGGATCAGCCAGCACTTCGAATTTTCACCAGTTTTCACTGGTCTTCTTCGTTGCACCGTCATGGTGAGAACAGTATTCGGATCGCAGAATTGGGTCAATACGTTCCGGGCCGGGAAAATGGGTCCGATTAGCTCGATGTTGAATTCGTAAGTGCTTTATTCACAGTGTATTACGAAACTCAGGCAGATTTTGCCGAAAGAGATTTCACGAAATTCCCTGGAAAAATTTCCACCCTGTTCACTCAAAATGGCCGATTGTCCGCGGGGCTTTCACGTTCCCCTCACTGCGAATCGGCTTGAACGCGACCGCTGCCAAAGAAATCAAACGCAATGGCGGCGTCCGGCATCTCCAGCTGGCGGCACCAGTCGGCCACGGCCCGAATCGCCTCCGGGTTCTCTGGAGCAGCAGGTCCCAGCCCGACCCGCAGCCGCGCCAGCACTGCAGCGCGATCAATCGCCTGCAATCGCTGTTCGGACTGGCCCAGCTGGCCATGGCACGTCGCCAGGCCCTGCCACGCTGCGGTATTTGCCGGGTCGCGTTCCAGTAAACGCTGAAAACAGGCCTGCGCCTGCTGCCACTTTTTCCGATCCAGCAGCCATATACCGCGGAATTCTGTCAGCAGGAGCGGTTCAGTGGCAGACTCTGGTGGCAATTCAGTGCAAATTGTCTCGAATCGAGGCACATCGTTCTGCTCACGGCAACACTCCAGCAGAAACGCGGCGGTCTCCGCATCCCGGGAATCAGCGGCATACAACGCCTCCAGCCGCTCACGTGCGGCCTCCAGCTGGCCCTCGCCGATCAGGTAGCGGGCGTCGGCATTCTGCAGTGGACGAGAATTCGGCTCGTGCTTCAGCCATTCGCGAATCCGCGCTGCGCCCCAGTCATTCTGCCACACCAGCAATGATGGGAAAAAGTAGTACTTCGCTTCATGCACGTCCGCCTGACGGGCGTCCATCAACTGCTTCAGGATGGCAGCACGTTGAATGGTTCGCATCTGCACACCGTAGAGCAGGCTGAGCGTTCGCAGAGCGTACAGTCTTTGACGCCCCGGGACTGCCAGGCCTGCCCTGGATGCTTCGAGGATCTGTTGAAACCCCTTTTCTGCCTCCCCTGCTCGGGATTGGTCGAAGAGCAACGAGGAACGTTCAAACATCGCCTGCAGACCATGATCCGGGTCATCAGCAGTCACCGCGTCAAAACAAACCAGCGCGGTTTCGAATTGACCATCACGGATGGCTTTTCGTGCCAGCGTCAGACAGACCTCTGCAGCGGCCGGCGCCCGCCGCAGACGACTGGCTGCGGCTTCTTTAGCGGCGGTCCATTCTGCAGATGAGATTCCGGGTGGGCGAGGCGATTCCAGCGCGGACGACCGCCAGATTGCGGCCGCTGCGACAGCCACAATACACAGCACGCCATACCACACGGATGGTCGCCTGAACCAAATCCTGCTCATCCCGGCTGGCTCCGGATCACACACATTCATCAGGACATCAAAGTTACCTGCGCTGAATGCAGGCACCATGCAAGCATATTCCGGGACTATAACGATCGATTTTTCAGAATTCCATAACCCGACGCGGCGCTGGGATTTTTGCTGCAAACGAATATACTTCTCGGCCGGTGACCAGCACTCACGCTGGCCTCTGCCCCCTGCTGCTGTTGCCTGACTTTTCTGATCACAGGGTATCTTCCCGCGGACCCGCCACAATGCTCGCCATGCCCCGGACTGCTCGAACACTGCTCCTTCTGATTTCCGTCGCTGCACCGCTTCTGCCCCTCGGGTCGATTGCTTCCGCTGCTGATCTCAGGTTGCTTTTCATCGGCGACAACGGTCACCATCGCCCCTCCGAACGCTTCCACGAACTCGCTGGAGTGCTCGAACAGCGCGGTATCGAACTCAAATACACTGACCGCATGGAAGACCTCACCCCGGATGTGCTCAATGAGTTCCACGGCCTGGTTCTCTACGCCAATATCGATCGCATCGAAGACGCTCAGGCCAAAGCGGTACTCGACTACGTGGCCGGTGGCAAAGGATTCATCCCTCTGCACTGCGCCACGTTCTGCTGGCGCAATAACCCGGATATGGTCAAGCTCATGGGGGCTCAATTCCAGCGGCATGGCGGGCAGGTCTTCGCCACGCAAATCGCCGCACCCGAACATCCCATCATGAAGGGTTTCAGTGGCTTCTCCAGCTGGGACGAGACCTACATCCACACACTGCACAACGAAGAAAACCGACAGGTGCTCGAATATCGCGTTGAAGGTGATCAGGCTCAGGGACGCGACCGCGAACCATGGACGTGGGTCCGCACTCATGGAAAAGGCCGCGTGTTCTACACGGCCTGGGGGCACGACCAGCGCACGTGGACCAATCCGGGGTTCGCCAGCCTTGTCGAACGCGGCATCCGCTGGGCCTGCAGTGCCGACCTCTCCAGCGTCCAGCCCTTCCTCGATCTGGAAGCATTCAATGCCCCGCCAATGACCTCCATTCCAGACGGCCTGCCCGCCTTCGAATTCGTTGAAGTGGGCCCGAAAATCCCCAATTATACGCCCGGTCGACAATGGGGCGTTCAGGGTGCCCCGCGCACCACCATGCAAAAGCCGCTCAGCGTCGAAGATTCCATGCAGCACTACGTTACGCCTCAGGGCATGACTCTGCGACTCTATGCCGATGAACGCAGCTTCCAGTCCAAACCCATCGCCATGAACTGGGATGAACGCGGCCGACTGTGGCTCTGCGAGACGCTCGACTACCCCAATGAACTGGGACAAAACCGCGATCGCATCCGCATCTGCGAAGACACGAACGGTGACCACGTCGCCGACAAGTTCACCATCTTCGCCGAAGGGCTGTCCATCCCCACTGCCATTCTTATTTTCCGAGGCGGTGCTGTGGTTCAGAATGCCACCGAAACCATCTATCTCAAAGACACCGACGGCGACGACAAAGCTGATACCAAAACTACCCTCATCAGCGGCTGGGGGGCTGGTGATACGCACGGTGGAGTCAGCAACTTCCGCTATGGCGTCGACAATTGGATCTGGTCCATGCAGGGCTACAACGACAGCACTCCCCGCTGGAAAACGGCCGACGGCGAAGAACACACAGCCGAATCATTCCGCCAGGGATTCTTCAGGTTCCGACTGACCAACACCGATCCTCCCACCGTCTCAGATCTCGAATTTGTTCGCTCCACCAATAACAACACATGGGGCCTTGGGATCAGCGAAGAAGGACTCATCTTCGGCTCCACCGCTAATCACAACCCCAGTACCTTCATGCCGATCGCAAATCGCTATTACGAAAAAGTGCGAGGCTGGGCTCCCACCGATATTGGCACCATCGCCGATACCCACCTCTTCAAACCCATCACAGAAAATGTCCGCCAGGTTGACCAGTTCGGTGGCTACACCGCCGGAGCAGGCCACGCCCTCTATACGGCTCGCACCTTCCCCCGCCAGTGGTGGAATAAAACGGCATTCGTCTGCGAACCCACAGGGCATCTTGTCGGTACCTTCATCCTCCGCCGCGATGGTGCCGGCTACAAGTCAACCAGTCCCACCAACCTCATTGCCTCCGACGACGAATGGGCCTCCCCCATCATGGCCGAAATCGGCCCCGATGGCGCCGTCTGGGTGCTCGACTGGTACAACTACATCATCCAGCACAATCCCACGCCTCAGGGATTCAAGACCGGTAAAGGCAACGCCTACGAAAGCGAACTCCGCGACAAACGCCACGGACGCATCTACCGCGTTGTGCCCGTCGTCGCCACCTCCGCACAGGCAACCAGTGATCAGCTTCACCCATGGCAGCCCCTCCATGCCGCCTCCACCGCCGAACTGGTCAACAATCTTCGCCACCCCTCCATGCCGTGGCGACTTCAGGCCCAGAGACTGCTCGTCGAACGGCAGGCCAGCGATGCCGTTCCCGCCCTCCTTGAACTTGCCGCGGATACGTCCACGGACGACATCGGACTCAACCCCGGCGTCCTCCACGCCCTCTGGACTCTCCACGGGCTGAACCTTGCCGACCCCACTCCCGCCATCAAGGTCGCTGCCTCAGCACTCAGCCACAAGTCCGCCGGGGTCCGCCGTAATGCCGCTGCAGTACTCGCCCTCTGGCCTGCGGGACATCCCGCGATTCTCGCCGCAGGCGCCCTCACCACTGACACAGATGCTCAGGCTCGACTCGCCGGAATCCTTGCACTCGCCGATGTGCCAACACACGAACAGGCTGGAACTCTGCTCGCTGCCGCCATCCGCAAACCGTCTGTCGATCTCTGGGAAAATGACGCCATCACGTGCGCTGCGGCCGTTCATGCCACTCCCTTCCTGAAAGCCCTTGGCACCGACGAAGCGGCTCTCCCCGCACCCGCTGTTCGCACCGCACAGCTCGTGGCCGAACACATCGCCCGCAGTCGCCCCTCCGTCATTCAGCTGCAGCAACTCCTCGCTGCTCTCGATAACGCCCCCCCACAGCTGCTCGAACTCGTCATTCGCGGCCTTACTGAAGGCTGGCCCCGCGACCATCGCCTTAAGGCGACGCCCGAACTGGAACACACACTCACTACGCTGCTTCAGAAAATGCCCGCGGCCTCACGCGGCAAACTCCTGCAGCTGGCCACACTCTGCGGCTCCACCGCACTCGATGCCTACGCCCGCGAAATCATCGATGCCCTGCTGAAAACCGTCAGCGACTCCGTGATCGATACTCCCGCCCGCATTGCCGCTGCAAAGGAAGCTGTCAGCTTTCAAACCGACAGCAGCGACATCCTCACAGCTGTCCTCACCAGCCTCACCACCACCACTCCACCGGAACTTGCCACCGGCCTTATCGAAGCCGCCGCACTCAGCACCGCTGACTCCCTCGGACCCGCACTGATTGAACGCAGCAGTACACTCACGCCACAGGCTCGCTCAGCCGCCATCCGCGTGCTTCTTTCAAGACCCGCCACCACTAAAGCCATGCTCGATGCCTTCTCTGCCGGCTCCATGGAACTTGGTGACCTCACGCTCGACCAGAAACAGGCGCTCCGCGCACACCCGGATCGCGATATCCGTTCCGCCGCCGAAAAACTCATGGCCGCCGGCGGCGGACTCCCCGATGCCGACCGCGACAAAGTTCTCAAGGCACTCCTGCCGCTCTGCGAACAGGAAGGTGACGTTCCCGCCGGAAAAGCTATGTACGTCAAACATTGCTCCAAATGTCACGTCCACGGCTCTGAAGGCAAAGCCATCGGCCCAAATCTCACCGGCATGGCCGTCCACCCAAAACATGAACTGCTCACTCATATCATCGACCCCAGCCGCAGCGTCGAAGGCAACTTCCGCATCTACACCGTTGTCAAAACCGATGGCGTCATTCTCAACGGAATGCTCTCCGGCGAATCCCGAACTGCCATCACCCTTATCGATGCCGAAGGCAAAGAAAACCAGATCGCTCGCGAAGACATCGAAGAACTCGTCCGCTCCCGCAAATCGCTCATGCCCGAAGGCTTCGAAAAACAGATGTCTGCTGATGAACTCTCCAATCTCCTCTGCTTCCTCACAGACAAAGGCAAATACCTCCCCGTTTCTCTCGATCGATACGCCACAGCCATCAGCACCAAAGGCCTCTTCAGCAACGATGACAATGGCCCCGATCGCATGATCTTCGGTGACTGGACCCCCAAAATATTTAAAGACATCCCCTTCCTCCTCACCGACCCGCGCGGCCGCAGTGTCCCCAATGTCATCCTCCTCTACGGCCCCCGAGGACCTCTGCCTCCCAAAATGCCCAAAACCGTATCCCTCCCCGTGAACTCCGCCGCCAAAGCCATTCACCTCCTCAGCGGCGTCGGTGGCTGGAGCTACCCGTTCGAACAGGAAAAGAGCGTCTCCATGATCGTCCGCCTGCACTATCAGGGCGGCGATACCGAAGATCTCCCGCTGCTCAACAGCGTCCACTTCGCCGACTACATCCGCCGTGTTGACGTTCCCGGCTCCGAATTCGCCTACATGCTCGGCGGACAACAAATCCGCAAACTCACCGTCACACCATCCAAATCCGCCACCATCGAATCGCTCGAACTCGTCAAAGGCCCTGACGACACGGCCCCGATCGTCATGGCTATCACGATTGAACGTCCAGAGGTCAGCCGCTGAGTGAGCAAGGCACGGGCCGGCCGTCGTCCTGTTGCGTGCAGCAGCGATACTTCGCCAGCATCGCTCCCATGACGTCCGGAACATGTTGCGTTCATTTCATCTGAAACTCTTTTCTGAGCATTGTCTGCTGCTTTGGGAAGATCATCCTGCAGTTGGATTCTCTACTGCAGGATCTCATGCACAACATGCCCATGCACATCCGTCAGTCGAAACTGTCGTCCCTGGAATCTGTAGGTCAACTGCTCGTGGTTGATTCCCAGCTGGTGGAGCAGAGTTGCCTGCAGATCGTGCACGTGGACGCGGTTATCAACGGCGTTGAATCCCAGTTCGTCTGAGGCTCCGTAGGTCAGTCCAGGTCGAATGCCACCGCCGGCCAGCCACACTGTGAAAGCATACGGATGATGGTCCCGGCCCCAGCGTGGTCGATTGTTGATGTCTCCCTGAATAAACGGGGTGCGGCCGAATTCGCCACCCCAGATAACCAGTGTTTCATCAAGGAGTCCTCGCTGTTCGAGATCGCGGACGAGCGCGGCGCTGGGCTGATCGGTGTCCCGGCATTGACTGTAGAGTTCCGTGGTGAGTGAATTGTGCTGATCCCAGCCCGCGTGCATCAGCTGTACGAACCGAGTGCCGCGTTCCACAAGCCTTCGGGCCAGCAGGCAATTGTGAGCAAACGTGCCGGGTTCGGTGACACCGGGGCCGTACATATCGAGCGTGGCCTGCGTTTCCCCGGAGAGATCTGTTAATTCCGGTACACTGGCCTGCATGCGAAAGGCCATTTCGTACTGAGCGATCCGGGCGGAGATTTCCGGGTCGCCATATTCCTGCAGCCGAAGTTCATTGAGCAGTGCCATGTCATCCAGCCAGCCGCGTTTCATGTCCCGCGACATGCCCGCAGGATTGCTCAGATACAGCACCGGATCACCACTGCCCCTGAACTTCACGCCCTGATATTTGGACGGCAGAAAGCCGCTCCCCCAGTAGAAGTCGTAGAAGATCTGGCCGCAGGTGGTATTGCGAGTGATGGAGGTCATGACGACGAAGGCCGGGAGCGACTGTGTTTCGGCACCGAGCCCCCACGTCAGCCACGCGCCGGCGGTCGGCCGCCCCGGCAGCTCGGCACCGCTCAGCAGAAACTGAATCGCAGGCGCATGATTCACGGCTTCCGTGTGCATGCTTTTCACAAAGCACAGCCGATCAGCAATCGCTGCCGTGTGTGGCAGAAAATCGCTTACCCACGCACCGCTGTCGCCTCGCTGACGAAACCGTTCGACGGGTGCCAGCATCAGCTTGCCGTCAGCGGCTCCTGTCATGGTGCTGAAACGACGCCCCTCCGCGTAGCCCGCAGGGAGCGGTTGTCCGTGAAGCTCCTGGAGCTTCGGCTTGTAGTCGAAGAGATCGACATGAGTTGGCGCACCGTTCTGGAAAAGCCAGATCACGCGTTTGGCTTTTGCAGGGAAATGCGGGAGCCCCGGCTGAGCGGCGAATGCGGGTGGCCGCGGTATTTCAGAGGCCCGCGAATTGTCGGATGCCAGCAGCGAAGTCAGTGCCATGCTGCCAACACCGGTCGCAGAACGCCCGAGGAGTGCACGCCGCGCGATCAGATTCTGAAATTGCTCGTACGACTGCATCGATTCACTCCAATTCCAATTCCTATTCCTTCGACAATGCCTCATCCAGATTGAGTACCGCAAGACAGAGTGCAGTCCATGCGGCGTGTTCGGTCACTGGCAACCCCGCCACTCGCGGAGATTCGCCCGCGGCGGCAAGTGCTTCGGCCGACTCCGCATCCCCGGAAAACTGCTCCCGCGAACGCACAAGACCCGCCAGCAGAATTCCAGCCTCGCGTTCGCTGAGATCACGCGCGAGGATTCGCAGAGAAATCTGCCGCAGACGTTGCCGATCATCCGCAGACGGCTCGATGAGCACCTGCTGGGCAAGCACACGGGCGGCTTCGGCCCACGTAACATCGTTGAAGGTTGCCAATGCGTGCAAAGGTGAATTTGTGCGGAAAACGGAAACACTGCACGTCTGGCGACCTGCGTTGTCAAAGAACATCGTCGGTCCGATGATTCGACGCCAGAATACATACAGGCTGCGGCGATACAGTGATGCTCCGGAATCCCGCGAATATGTCTTGCGGCCAAACGTTGCCTCCTCCCAGATTCCAGGAGGCTGATGAACATTTACCGGTGGACCGCCAAGTTTTCGTGTGAGCAGTCCGGAGGCGGCCAATGCCTGGTCCCGCAGCATCCACGAGGGCCAGCGATAACGCGGCGCGCGAGCAAGCAGACGGTTGTCCGGGTCACGCTCCAGATGCTCCGCACGTACTACGGAGGACTGACGATAGGTGTGACTGGTGATCATCAGCTTCAGCAGCCGCTTGACGTCCCAGCCGGAATCCCGGAATTCAACGGCCAGCCAGTCGAGCAGTTCGCGGTGTACCGGCAATTCCCCCTGGACGCCGAAATCATTTGCCGTCTTGACGAGCCCCGTCCCGAAAAGCTGCTGCCAGAAGCGATTGACCACGACACGGGCTGTCAAGGGATTCTGTGGGGACACCAGCCATCGGGCAAGGTCCAGGCGAGTGCCCGCCGCTTCCGGTGGAAGACCCGGAAGACTGGCCGGTACTGCCGCATTCACCGCCTTACCAGGGTTGTTATAAAGTCCGCGGTTGAGCAGAAATGTGTCGCGCCGCGAGGGTATGTCGGCCATGACCATCACCTGAGGCACACTGGCCCGAAGCCGCTTCAACTGCTCCTCCAGGTCCTGCAGCTGACGTGACAATTCCGCATGTTCCGCATCGGCCGACTGCTGTGTGGTTGTCAACAGAGTCTGCTGGTCGGGGCTGCGTTTTTCGCTGGGTGTCTGAAGTGCCTGTCTGAGCTGTTCCGGGAGCATGTTGTTCAGTGACGGCTGAACATCGCTGGTGATCGCTATCGCAAACAGACCGATGTTGTGGCTGATATGGACTGAATCATGCCGCAGCTCGATTCGAAGTTCGTCCCCGGCCTGAATCACAAGCGGTTTGTCGAAGCGGAAGACTGCTGAGTGGTCTCGGTCAATCGGCCCGCCGCCAAGAATTGCCCAGCCGGATTGTCGATCACCGTCGAAGGCATTCGTGACCTTCAGGTTGCCCTGCTCGAATGTTGCGTCAGCGGAGACAATTCGCACAGGATTTGACTGGCCATTGCGAACATGCTGCACGCTGATCTCTGTGAGCACAAAGTTGCCGCTGTCGGAACGAGCCAGTCCTCCGTGAGTGTGCGAAGGATGTCGAAGAGCATCCAGACGCAGAGCGGTGATGTTGCCGGGAGTGGGGCGTGAGACGACGCGGTAGACATCGTTGGCCGGATTCGGACCACTCGCAAAAATGCTCAGGTCCTCCAGTTGCCGCAGCTGCTGGTGATCCGCTTTCAGCTGTTCAGCGGAAAGTCTTTCCCAGCGAACGCCGGCCGCAAGCTGCTGCAGGCGAGTGGCCTCCCAGGCCGCCTGTTGAGTCTTCAGCTGCGACTCCCGCTGACTACGCTGACCATTCAAACGGTTCGTCGCTGTCTTCAATCGCGATTCTTCTGCCTGCTGGTCGGATGTCAACACGCTGAGGATCGGCGGAGTCTGTCCGCTGCGGCCATCACCGGTCACTGGCGTCTGATTGAAGAATGCAAACAGACTGTAGTAATCCTGCTGACTGAGCGCGTCGAACTTGTGGTCGTGACAGCGGCAGCAGTTGAACGTCAGCCCCAGCCAGAGCGTGCCGGTCGTTTCGGCCATGTCCATCACATAGTCCACTCGGTTTTCTTCAGCAATTCTGCCACCTTCTCCGTTAATCATGTGATTGCGGCAAAAAGCCGTCGCCAGCCGCTCGGTGTCCCCGGCTTCCGGAAGCAAATCCCCGGCAAGCTGCTGAATGGTAAACTGGTCCCACGGCAAATTCTTGTTGAAGGAATCCACAACCCAGTCCCGCCACGGCCACATCGTGCGTTCAGTGTCGCCCTGATAGCCGTTGGAGTCGGCATAGCGAGCCGCGTCGAGCCACTCCCACGCCATACGTTCACCGTAATGTGGCGAAGCCAGCAGCCGATCGACCAGCAGCTCCACTGCGTCCGGCCGGCTGTCCTGTTCAAATTCCAGAGTCTCAGCGGGGGTTGGTGGCAGTCCGGTCAGTTCAAGCGAGATGCGGCGAATCAGCGTTGAGCGGGCTGCTTCCTCGGATGGTGAGAGGCCCGAAGCCTTTAACCCGGACTGGATGAAGGCATCAATCGGATTGCGAATCGGGACGTGAGCAACCTGGTCGGAGACGATGGGGACGGAGGGCCGCAGGAGCGGTTGCCAGGACCAGTGTTCGCCCCAGACAGCACCCTGAGCGATCCAGCGACGAAGTGTGTCCTGTTGAGTCGGTGAAAGTTCACGGCCTGAATCCGGCGGCGGCATGCGGAGTTCCGGATCAGACGTGCTGATACGCCGATAAAGTTCACTCTCACTGACGTTGGCGACTTTGAGCATCGTCATGGTGGAGGAGCGATCGTCAAGCCGCAGATCGGCCTGACGCCGAGCCGCGTCAGGGCCATGACAGTGCAGGCAGTTATCGCCAAGGATTGGCCGGACATCGCGGTTAAAGTCCACGACAGGCTCGTCGGCCTGTAGAGTCGGAGACAGCCCCGAACAGCAGCAGGCTATGGATAGCAGCATTGTGCGGATAAATGCAAAGGCAGACATAGTCGAAACACCAGAAGACCTGCTGAAAGGAGTTTGAACGCTGGTTAGGTTCCAGAGGTTCGTGGCAGACTGGGCGAACATAATTTGGGCTGCTTTCCGAAGCACTGAAAATCGGTCAGACTTGTCCGCTCTACTTCGGCCAGCTGCCATTTTCAAACGGGACTGGTTTCAACTGTTTCGGGTCCACCACAGCGTGGACGATTCGTTGTCGTTTCCATGTCCATGTCACATGAATGAGTCCATCCTTCGTCTCAATCACCGCGGGATAAGAAAACTCAGCACGGGCTTCGTTGTCAAGAACCAGACCGGCCTGCCATGTGTCACCGTCTTCGCTGATGGCAAGGTTCAGCATTTCACGACCGCGAGGAGTGCCCTCGCCGCGATGAGTGTGATTGTAAATCAGTACATGGCGACCACTCTTCAACGTGACCCCGTCAATCCCGCTGTTGGGGTTGGGCAGTGAAGTGGGCTTCAGGTCGGTCCAGGTTTTGCCTCCATCAGCCGAGGACGTTGCGAGGATGGAACCATTACCGTTCTGATTGCGGCACAGGGCAAGAATTGATCCGTCAGGGCGAGTGAGCAGGGTAGGCTGGATCGCACCGAACGTGCGTCCGTCATGAATCGGGCCAATGCGTTCCCACGTGCGGCCATTGTCCCGAGTACGTTCAAAGTGGACTCGCCAGCCGGCGTTCTCCGTGCTGCTGCCACACAGCAGCGTGCCATCGGGAAGCAGGATCGGCTTGTTTCGCACGGGGCCGTCAATCTGTTCCGCCAGACGCTGCGGGACGCTCCACGTCTCCCCGTGATCGGCGGAGACTGCCATCATGCCCCACCACGATGCCGGATCCGGGCCGCACTTCCAGAAGAGCAGCAACGGTCCGCCGGGAACCTGCCAAAGCACCGGGTTCCAGGTGGGATGACGGTGAGTTGTTCCGTCCGGCCGGGTGTACTGCACGCCGTTGGCAACTTCCCGAGGTGCCTGCCAGCGCCCATCGCGGTACGCGGAAATCCAGATACCCACGTCCGGATGCTTCTCTTCCGTTCCACCAAACCAGGCAACCACCAAACCCACTGGGGTTTCCGCAATTGTGGATGCGTGACATTCGGGAAATGAAGCGGATTCATAGAGGAATTCGCGGGAAACAAGCCCCGGCTGCGTTTCAGCCGCCTGTACTGGGGCTGACGGAGCAGAAACGCCAAGAAGACAATGACAAAAAATCAAAAAACGCAGCATGGGTATTGCTCTCCGTAGAGCTCAGGGAGGGAATGTGTCAGCTGAATCAAGCTATAACACCAACCGCAGAACAAGTCCAGCCGCGACGCAGGCTGCCAGGACCACCCCGAGGCCTGCACGGAAAACAAAAAGGAGCACCGCTCCAAGTGCTGATACGGCCGCTGCGTCCAGCCGTAAAGAAGTCCAGATCGGCAGCTGCAGCGTCAAAGGACCGATCAGCAGCGACTGCTGTTGATCGAACAGCACACCGCCGGCCAGTTCAAAACTCAAAGATGCAATCACGCCCACCACAACAGCAGAGATTGCCTGCAGGCCGGTCGTGAGCCCGCGCACACGCGGAAGCTGTTCAACCCACGGAGCCCCGAGGAAGATCCAGAGAAAACTGGGGGCAAACGTTACCCATGTTGCCAGGAGTGCACCGAGAATTCCTGCGATCGCCGGAGGCAGGTCCGCAGACTCACGCCAGCAGGCCACGTGCCCGACAAACTGCACAACAAGAATGAGTGGTCCTGGGGTTGTTTCGGCCAGCCCCAGACCGTCCAGCATTTCGCCGCGTTGCAGCCACCCGAATTTCTCTACCGCCTGCTGATCGACGTACCCCAGAACCGCGTAGGCACCGCCAAAAGTTACCACAGCGGCCCGGCTGAAAAACAGAGCTGTCTGCACAAACACACTGTTGAAACCCGCAAGGCTTCCCGCAAGCAGCAGCGGAGCAAACCAAATCGCAAGCCCCATCGGCAGCACACGAGCGATATGACCCCAGCCAGGTGCGGTAACACTCGGAAGGGTAACGCCGGGAGCGTAAAGCTCCTGCTGAGCCACCCTCGGGGACGCTGAGTGTGTCGTCTGCGCTGGCACCGTATGCTTCGGCTCCGCGGGAGCCCCTGACATACCATTGGTACCCGGAGAACTCTGACGACGTCCCACGAACCAGCCCACACCGCCTGCTGTTGCCACCACCAACGGGAACGGCAGGCTGGCAATCAGCATTGCTGCACAGGTGGCTGCCGCAAGCCATTGCAATGGGCGACTTTTGAGCACTCGACGCGTCAGTCTTCGCAGGGCATCCGCAAGCACCGCAAGGACGGCGCATTTCAGACCAAAAAACAGCCCCGCCAGCGCCGGGAGTTCCCGATATTCGGTGTAGATCCAGCCCAGCGCCAGCATGCAGAGACTGCCCGGAAGAATAAACAGCAACCCGGCAGCAAGCCCGCCACGGAGCCCATGCAGCGTCCAGCCCAGCCACGTTGCCAGTTGCTGCGCTTCAGGCCCCGGGAGCAGCATGCAGAAATTCAGACCATTCAGAAACTTCTGTTCATCGACCCAGCGACGCTCGTCCACAACCAGACGATGCATCACCGCAATTTGCGCCGCGGGCCCGCCAAAACTGAGCAACCCCACCTGCAGCCATAGTCGCAGCGCGTCGGCAAATGAAACGCTGACGGGAAACCTGGGTGGGGCTGGATTCATGGCAGGCAGGCTTGCAGATGACTTTTTTTCGCACAAGAATTAGTGGATGCTAATCACCCGGTGGATCCTTTGGAAATACCGCCCGCCGTTGGAGGAATTCAAGCAGGTCGAGAAAGTATTCAGTGGATGGTCAGAAGCCCCCGGCGGCGAAGCGCACCGAAAGGTGCCCACGCTTTCGAGTGCGTTTGCCTTGCGCTGGCAGGGAAGCCCGCGCGCTGCCCCGCAATGGCGATAGCTGTCTGGAGTCCCGTATGCCGGGAGGGCGAAGCGGAAAACATCCCAATTCCCCGGTTCTCATATTGTTTCGCAATCCCAGCCGCACCCCCAAATCCCGCCGCGGGGACAGTCCCCGTTGGGCTTATTGGGACAGTCCCCGTCTGGCGAAACAATCGATTGGAACGGTTGCACGGCTTTTGGGGGTTGTGACAAATATGAGTGCCGTCACGCTGGTAGCGGCCGCTTGGCAAGGAACCAATCCGGTGCCGCAGCCTTCTGATCCTGCTGCGGGGACTGTCCCCGTTGGGCCTGCGGGGACTGTCCCCGTGCGGCGAAACAATCGATTGGAACGGTTGCATGGCTTTCGGGGTTTGTGACAAATATGAGTGCCGTCACGCTGTGAGCGGCCGCTCGGCAAGGAACCAATCCGGTGCCGCAGCCTTCTGATCCTGCTGCGGGGACTGTCCCCGTTGGGCCTGCGGGGACTGTCCCCGTCTGGCGAAACAATCGATTGGAACGTTTGCACGGCTTGTGGGGGGTGTGACAAATATGATTGCCGTCACGCTGGTAGCGGCTGCCCGGTAAGGAACCAATCCGGTGCCGCAGCTGTCTGATCCCGCCGCGGGGACTGTCCCCGTTGGGCTTGCGGGGACAGTCCCCGTGCGGCGAAACAACTGATTGGAACTTTTGCACGGCTTGTAGGGGGTGTGACAAATTTAAGTCTCGTCACGCTGGTAGCGGCTGCCCGGCAAGAAACCAATCCGGCCCCGCAGCTGTCTGATCCCGCCGCGGGGACTGTCCCCGTTGGGCTTGCGGGCACAGTCCCCGTGCGGCGAAACAACTGATTGGAACTTTTGCACGGCTTGTAGGGGGTGTGACAAATTTAAGTCTCGTCGCGCTGGTAGCGGCTGCTCGGCAAGAAACCAATCTGGTCCCGCAGCTGTCTGATCCCGCCGCGGGGACTGTCCCCGCCTGGTTGGAAATCGGAACGCAAACGTTACAGAGGGGCGGGCGGAAGTAGCGGAGCTGAGTCGTCCGACTTCTGCATCCGCCCCCCGATCTCGCCAGCCGATTTGAGCCCGCAGTATGGGATCCGACGCCATCCGAGTTCGCGACATCCGACTCATTCGCGGGGACTGTCCCCGTTGGGCGAAACAACTGATTGGAACGGTTGCACGGCTTTTGGGGGTTGTGACAAATATGATTGCCGTCACGCTGGTAGCGGCCGCCCGGTAAGGAACCAATCTGGTCCCGCAGTTGTCTGATCCCGCCGCGGGGACTGTCCCCGTTGGGCTTGCGGGGACAGTCCCCGTGCGGCGAAACAATCGATTGGAACGGTTGCATGGCTTTCGGGGTTTGTGACAAATATGAGTGCCGTCACGCTGTGAGCGGCCGATCGGCAAGGAGCCAATCCGGTGCTGCAGCCGCCCGATCCCGCTGCGGGGACAGTCCCCGTTGGGCCTGCGGGGACTGTCCCCGGCTGGTTGGAAATCGGAACACGGCCGCGACAGAGTGGCGGGGCCAGGTGGCGAATTTAAGCGATCTAACGGCCGCGCCGGCCCCCGATCTCGCCTAACGATTTGAGCCCACGGTATGG
>Ga0169931_10002421_pt1 | contig 30494 bp, 16 predicted proteins | sample Kivu_15m_20L_FD_129675 | JGI IMG/M metagenome (GOLD analysis project Ga0169931, IMG submission 129675) | Freshwater microbial communities from Lake Kivu, Western Province, Rwanda to study Microbial Dark Matter (Phase II) - Kivu_15m_20L... | ecosystem: Environmental > Aquatic > Freshwater > Lake...
AGATTATGACTTATGTTCTAAACGTATTTCATATCTATTATATTATAATATATAATCTACGATGAAAATTCTTAAAAAACGAGTTTTTGCTGATTTGTACTGTTTTTTATAGAAATATAGTGAACAATAATCATTCAGCAACAGTTGGCTTCCACCCTTGCCTTTACGGACTGACATCCTACGCACACCAGCTACGTATCTTGGCATCCTTAAGAACAAAAAGGAATAAAGCAGCAACATCCTGTGAGAATAAACAGGGCAACACACCATATATAGGTGACTCCTCCTGGCACTTTTCTCGGAAAGTTGTCGGTTTCTCTCCTGCAAAAAGGACAATAAAGCCCGTTTCCTGGTGGTAGTAGTTGATAGTTGTATATCGGTATAAGTTGAGGCTGAGTTTGACCAGGGGGAGGTATGTAGTTATAAGATGGTGGTTGAGGATATGCAACTGGAGGCACGTAGCCCTGATTGTTCATAGGGCCTCTGTTGTTGTTTAATCTGGGGTAGTTGTTGGGATTTCCATAGGGATTTTGTAAGTTTTGTGGTCTATTGTTGTTGGGGTCGCTGAGCTAAGGGTACATATGTTTTGAGTTTTGTTTATAATATTATAGAATAGTAGTAGATTTTTGACTATTAAATCTGATATTTTGATAAAATCACCCTTAAATACAATATTTTAATCGTAATTTTCTTTTTTTTACACTTTTTATGATAAATTACTAAATCAAAGCTACTAATCCAAAAGCGCTTGTATGTTTTCGTCCTAAGTTTTCTTATACTCTTTAATTTTCTTGTCTTAAACGTATTATTTCTTGGGACTTATGATCTAGGCACCAAACGGCTAAGGATTGTTGACATTTCTAAGAATCTGAGGGCTCTACTGACTTTGTTTGTTCGAATTGTTTGAGGTAAACTTGAGGAAGTAGCATACGCCTACAGCTATACAAGCTCCATAAAATAAGTAGTGAAAAATACTAGATTAAGTAGTAGATTGAGTATCGGAATGATGTGGTTGTGCATGTATCCTTACCTATTAATTTTGAACATGAATTTCTTCATTAGATTTGGTGGCTTATATGATGTTTTCTTTGATTTTTCTAAGTTAGACCACTGGATCGTTCTGATCTTAATCTACATTCAAAGATGGCTTTTGTTGTTGCTAATCTTGTGCCTATTCATTATGATTATTCTAAGAGAGTGCAGTTAAAGTCAGCTATTACTTATTTTATTCAACTATTTGTTGTTATTCTTGCGCAGCTTTCTATACAGGTGCTTACTCAGGTTATTTTACTTCAATAGGTTCTTCATTCTAGTGATTTTGCTATAGATTTTATTATAGTTATTGCTAAACTGGAGCTTATTGAATGACTTAGTTAACATTTTAGTGATTTTCTTGAACATATTCACTCGAAATTGGCTTGTTTTTATGCTCAATAGATGAAGTTTATAGTTTATCGAAGTAGTCTTTGAACACGGGCATCGGATAAAATCCACTAATTCTATTCTATTCGTTTCCGTTCGGATCAAATATAATCGTAACTGGGAATGAATGTGTATTGATTCCATTACAAAATTGATGATACCAACCGCAGTTGAAATCATAGATTTCAAAGTTCCACTGTTTTTAATGCTTGAGTTGATCGACAACATTCTTCAAGTATCGACAATAGACGCAATGTGGAGTGAAAAACTTGACAAGCTTATATGTACTTTTATCTTGTTTAATTTTTACTTAGAATTACTCAGGGGAGATCATGCGAGAGTCTGGCATGTACCATTACTATGCTAGTGCGATGTAGATGAGTAGAGAAAGAATGATTGTTATGGTACGCATTGGTGGTGGTAATTATAATATGTATTTAAGTTTATTGCAGAGGTATATGAGTCTACTATACTGATTTATGCATATAGAAGCATAAGTAACACTTGATCATTAAGCTCTGAGCCGTTTTATTAACCGTTTTTCTACTTATTTTTCTTTCCATTTACCGCTTTAATTATAGGATTCCTGTATTAATAAACAATAAGCTATAGTCATAGCATTAACAAAATAAATATTTATGCGATCAAATAAATAATATGAAAAAGATGAACAATATTGATGTATTATCATTCCCTCTCTTATCTAGCGTTTTATACTATCGCAGCAAGATGTTTCGGCATCGAATAATAATAAGTATGGGCTTTCATAATTGTTTGTCGAGTCCATTCACCAACAACAATTTTTTTCCATAAATATTATGCTCTATTATACCAAAAGACTAATTTTCTTGTAAATTACATATATTAAACTCTTTTAAACGGGGCCAGTGTGCTTTTGTGATTAATGCCATACCACGCTAGCTTATCAAATCTTCAAATAGAGATAAGCTTTATAGGTTAGGTAAGTCTGCTTTAATTAAATGTCTAATTCCGTCGTCTGTGATCTGGTTATCGTCTACTTTTTTTATAGTATACTTAAACGCAAATTCGAAAGATTAGGCCATTTACCTCGAGCAAAATAAATACAGCCTTTGTTTCCTATAAGATTGCCGGCTAAGTTTAAAGATTCTTACCTAAGCTAAGATCGACTAAAGTAGGCCAAACAGTAAGGAACTTAACACATTCGCAGGTGATGCTATTTACTCCTTATATAGATTAAAACATTCTTAAAACTAGTGTTGTCAAAACTGGCAAGTGACTCTTACTTAGATTCTAGCAGCTCGTAATCGACATATCACTTGCATAAATTTGTATACGATTTAGCTTTGAGAATCTTTTTTGGGGTAATAAAGCAAACCCTTTTTCGAATGCTGTGCAGTCTTCTGAATAAATAGACAAATACAAAGAACCAACGAATTCAACTACTAGAAAGATCTATTGCTTTACAAGAATTGCAAAAGAGAAACATATCCTATTTAATCAAAAACATACCTAAATGTAGATTTTAGGCATTAAATGTGCCTGTGAGTACTTTTTATAGTATTACTTGTGAAGTTCTATAATTTACTTATTAAATCCATATTTACCATGTGATTTTGATTTTTATGGTTTTTTATTGGCTTTTTGTTGCTAGTTTAAGTAGTATTCATATTTTATTTAGATTCGAATTTTCCAGTAATTATAATAATGACAATCTTCTAACCAAGATAGTGAGAACGATTAAACATTTATTTATTGAATGTCTTAAATTTTCCTATTTTAGTTGCTGTTTATCCCTGGATTTATCTTCCGAATCACGTGTTCTATTTAGCAAATGTATTACATAAAATATATTTGAAAGCAGTTTAGGCAAACTAATATAATAATTCATGTTTATTATCGATGTTTTCCAGCTGAATCCAATGCTGTTTTGCAGCTTCCTTTAATTTCAAGTATTGTTTCAGATATTTTGTAAGATTTAAATCAATAAATACTTAGCAAGTTATTTTGGCAAGCTGACTCATGACAAGTTCTTCAAACATTTCTTATTCAACAAAGTAATTCTCGATTTTCTTTAAGATGCTTAAAGATTAGAAAGGATTGAGACATTAGAGCTAAAAAATAGCTTTTTTAAGTAGCAGAACGGGTTCAGAGTTGCTTAAGGGAAATTAAGGATTAGGCGCCATAACATTTTGAAGATTTGAGGAAGTCTGATTTATCAAGTCTGGATGCATAGGATCAGCTAAAAATTCATTTTCCTTCGCTTCAAGAGACCTTTAAGACAAGTTTACTTCAGTTGAGACATTCTCATGTTCTGCGATAGGTTGGGGCTCTTGATTTTATGACTTTGTATCAGCTGAAAGATCAGCGCTGTCGCCATTGATGATCTCCAGAGATTATTCGACATTATCAGAGATTTGTGAGTCCTTTTCCAAAGACTGACTTCCTTACTTTCTTTGCATGTGTTGGTATAATTATAAGACTAGTTCAATATTAAGATTAGAGCTATAATCAGTCATGTTGATTGCATCAATTCAAAAAAAAATATTTCATTTTATTATGGATAAGTAACACTTGATCATTTAGCGATTTAGTAGACTAAGTATGAGACGACTCCGAATATTCCGAGGTAGGCTAATCCTTTGCCGATATCTTTAGCGAGTTGTTTCTTTTCTCGCATACGGAGCACTTCTTAGCTGAGTTCCTAGAGTAGTTCAGGTTTAATGTGATGTCTATGATTTGCGATTGGAGCCGCAGGGTGATCATCCCTACCAAGTCTACCGATTAACTAGTTTATTATAGGATCATCTTATACACGAGCTAAGGCTCTTTAAGGCTCATGGACAAAGATTTAGTCGATTACTGGCTCCCATATGTCAATCTAAGCTTGATTGTCTTCAAAAAAGGACTACTCATTTAAATCTTATTACAGCTGTTATCTCTCTATTTAATCAAGCATTCGATTGTACTATGCTGATAAGTCTACCTAGTCCGAAATATATGAATTATCCGATTCTTAATGCATGTATGAATGACTTTAGTCTTAAAATTGCTGTTGTTTTTACGAAAATCTCTCAGAGTCGCTGCTTGCCTCTTCAGCGATTGCTTATTATACAACTTCTATCTTTTTTTACTAATCAATCGAGGCCTACTCTTCTTCTTAAAAGTTTTACCAATCATTGCTGTTGCTCTACAAAGACTACTTTTCTGCTTGATTCGAGCATTAATCGACCAAATCTTTTCCTTATTTTTAGCTCATTTATTATTATTTCTGCTACAATTTACCCATTTCTTTAAGTTTTTATCCAAACATCTCCATGAAAGATGCATTTTTCATATTATGTTTCATACTATTTTTTGCCATTTTTTTTCTGTTTTACTCAGAATCTTCCCTGCACCCGTAGCTAGGCTATTACGAATACATGAAACTGATCGTAGCTAGAACCAAACTACGCACATTCCAGGCAGTTGACCAGCTCTAAGGATGGTAGTGCGTGAAAGATGTACAGATGGGTGTATCTAAATCGAATCGACCATTTGGTGTATAGAAATACAGTTTCGGAGCATTTAAAGGGTAGTTTTAGTGAAGTTAAAGAAGGCCATGGTAGATGCCCTGTCTGTAGCAACCATCGAGTTAGTAAAGGCAGAAATGAAAGTTCAGGTTTCCTTAACGAAAGATCAAAGCGTTTGGTATAGGGTCTCGCTATATACTTGCTTGCTATTTTTGAAGACGCATAAGGGTCATTTGACTAGACATGTCTAAAAGAATTAAGTATTATATTGAGATATAAAAGATGGAGTTTATTGCATACAAAAAAGATTTAGAAAACGCAAAAAGCTGATTAAAACTGATAAATTAATTTAAAATCTTCTTTTTTTTTGTAATTTTTTGTATATTTTTTAACTATTCTAGTAAAAGGTACTTTGAGTAAAGTTTCTTTATATATTTAATATTGAATTTGTAATGAATTCAAAGAATACAAGTTCCAAACCTTTTTCTTTGACAGATTACTACGCCCAGCTCCAAAAATACTAACCCGCTCGTGTATCTTAGCCCAATCTTAAACACAGTTAGAGCCAAGCTACAGCAGTTCGTCAGATTTTACGAAGCAATCAGACATCTACGTCAAATTTGGCATAAAAATACAGTCAATCTTAAAGCAGGCATCTGACTAAATTATCTATAGCGAGACAGGAGAAGGCTGGGGTAGATCGATATCAGACTGATATGTACAGCAATATGAACCAATCTAGAAGTTAAATAAAAGAAATTTAAATGTATAGACCTCAATAACATATGTCATCTTTGACTGTATCTAAGGTCAATTCTGACAAGTGGGGATAGCCTTCGACTACTTTTGACAAAAATACATAGCATTTTTCATTAAAATAGCAAAAATAGTTCATCTAGCACTGCAATAGACTGTATGGTACTACAACGGACAACGCTTAGATATTAGCTGCATAGATTAACAAAAGAGACGAAGTTTACCAGCTAGTTTTGCAATAATTCGGAAGAGCTGATGAGAAATAGCTTTAAAAATACTTTTAATAGCATGCCTTGATGTAAGAAATCATCGCAAAGTTCAAAGAAGTTAGTCAGTTGTAGGAAATAACAAGTATGAGTGAGCTGTATTACTTTTTGAAATCAGATAGCTGATGATTCCTATGTGTTTACTTATTTTTTCAATTTTTTTAAATGTACTCAACATTAAAGTTAATTTTTATCATTTGCTAATTTACGAAGACGCTTCTTGAAACTCTTATCGGTTCCATGATGACTACTAAGGCTCGCTTTACCTGGGTTACCTGACTGATCTATCATAAAAAACTGGTTTTGTTGCCACTTAGTGTCTGATGGGCTCGATTTACTAGTAAAAATTATTTTATCTTTCTTATTATATTTCCATAGCTTCTATCATATTGCCTTATCTGAGGTCATTTTTCATCTTTTTATTGAGATGCGGTTTGGGATAGTCGCAGTCAAAAATGAACTAATAAAAATCTTCAGGATGCTAGCTGCCAAAACTATTGTTAATCTATGAAACACTTAATTCTTATTCAAGATCGTATTTTTAACCGACTTGATATTAGATCTTCATTCTGAGCTATTATTGCTATCTGTAGATTCTACCACTTTCTCGCATGTTATCGAGCTGAACTTTATAAGATTTTGTTTACTTTGATAGGCTCCAGCCATTGTTTTGAATTGAGAAGCTTTTTAATTGTTACGGGCTCTGCGATAGTGCTCTGCTTTCAACCCGCAGTCTTAAACTCGTTTTGATAGATGCTATTAGCAGTAAGGGGGCACGTAGGTATCAGAGTTTTAAAGTCTAATTAAAAAAAATATTGCCTCATTGATTCAAGATCGCGAATGAAACCTATTGACTTGGCACAAGTGCAGTGGTAAAATTTCTGACACGAATAATACATGCACTGAGTCGAGTAGATGTTACTTTAATTTTGTATCCACTTTTCTGGCGGCACAACTGACAATGCGCGTTTTGTTGCTGCGAAATATCAGCCCAAAACTTAGCAGTACTCGTAGATGGATATTCGCTACTGTATTGAATACGCTTTTGATTCTTCTGATAAACGAAAGGATAGGTCCAAGTCGCGCACTAAGGATGCAACTTTTTTGCTACATCTATACCTTTTTTAGCATATTGTTACCCATATGATGCTGGATCCGTTGAAATTAACTCTCTTGAGTATGCCTCTTCGACTTGGACAGAACTAACATTGCATTTGTTCGATCTAGGCATCTTTTAGTTGTGGAGCTAGATGTAATATTTGTTTGCATCTCTAGCAGTACCACTTGTCGAGAGTTGCAAAAGGAATCGTCTAGTTGAGCTATCGTCCGTAATGTTTGGAATGGATTGAGCTCTGGCACAGCTCACAAGTCACCATAAAATCTTTTTATTGAGATTTTGAGGATAGACATGCTTGGCAGTGTGCAGAGGGCTTATTGTTTTCAAAGTTACTAATCTGATTTGTTCGATCCATTTGCGTACTTCTTTAGGGTAGCTTTCGAGCATCATTAGTATATATTATTGCCCCTGGAAACGATCAAATTAGCCAAAATCAATAAATTTATTGCATTTAGCACAATATTAATCTTTCTAATTAAATAAAACAGGCTTATCATCATAGTCGTCATATACGGATATATCTGCTTGCCCATCCTTATCTAGATTGTCTTTTTCCTACCTTTCCCGACCATCCTCTGACCATTTGTAGTAATTTAACCGGTACTGAACTGTCGACTGCAGTTTGTTCCTACACTAATCGTTGGTAGCTACCCGAAACTGGTCTTCTGAACTATTTGAGCGAGCCTGCTCTTTTCAATTCAAGACCTATTCTTTCGTATTACTATTCATCATTTTAGCCTTATTCTTAGCCAAATACATCAATACATGGTGTTTCTTGCTGGGGAGTCGGGTCTTTCGGAGTGTCGAACACTAGTCCGTATGTATTTTTTGCTTTCTTCTATAACTATGCTATTTCTTTTCGTAGTTTAGAAAAATAACCAGGTTTCGTGTTTTATATCAGACAAGTTGTCAATTACTGAGGGGTTATCGAGTTTTTTGTTGTTTTTTTGTATTTTGGGGCAAAATTTGAATTAACTGTCGATACTTTCAGGTAAGGCCTGTTTTTTTGAGTTGAATTTTAGAAAAAAATTGGACTTTCTGAATCGTTTTTATCAAAATTGTTCATAGAATTTCTTTTATTATGATTTTTTTTGTTCAAAAGACAGGGTTAGTTCGCTCTTCGCTTTCTAAGAGCGGTTCCTTGTCGAACTTCACTACTAAATTGTTATTTATTTTGTTTGCTTGATCCAAACCATCCGTTGACTTGATTGACCATCTTATCTAGCTTTTCACAGGCCGCATCTGAACTTTACTAGTACTTTGTTATACCCCCGGATCCCAATTGAATATTTTGCTTGCTTTTTGCTGGAGCCGGTCCTATCTAAGTTCCCGTTTTGGTTAATCTAAGCAGCTATTAAAAACATGCGACTTTTTTATCAATAGGACACTATGAAGACTGAATGTTGGCATGTTTACGTGAAGAATATTGTTTTTTTCTGAGCGTTTGCGTATGAATTACTAAAATTGTTGTATGGTCGGTGAGTGATGGTTCGGTCTTCCTCGATGTAGCATACACTTGTTCTATTATAGAAATCTGTTTTGAAATCTATAAATAAGAATTTCAGCGTACAATTTTATATAAAAGTAAGAGATATGCGTTGATGTATCATTGTTTTGGCTCTTGGAGTCTTTTTCTTTCGTTTGCCAATATTTCTTATACATCGAAGAAAGATTATGAACCTGCTTGTATTTTTTACTACTAAAAAAAGATAGAGGCTTCGATTCGCTATGATTCGATTCGCTATGATTTTTCTTCAATCAACGATCTTTTTTGCTTTTCTTAGTGTTTCTAGTCGTCCAGATCCACGATCATTTCTTCTTCGAGCTTTACGATTTCTTCTACAGTTGAATCATCGTAGACTTAATCTTCATAGTCTTCTTAGCTGTCAGACCACTCAAGTTTTACCTCCTACTTGGCTTAGTACTTACCTTCTTCCCATTTTTCTAACTTCGCGTCCACGCCTCTGACTTTTCTTTTATTCAATCTTTCCCTGAATCTCTCATACCATCCTTTACTGAAGTTGAACTCTTCTCGGCCTGGAATATTGAGTTCTTCCATGATTTTTCTAGCTTGTGTGAGGATATGTTTGCGCTTTAAGGTTGGATTTTGAGTGATGAAAGTTGCCAAACGCATCTCCATCTCGGGGTAGAGTGCCCTACGCCCTCCTTATTTCTTTTTGAGTTCTTTTGCGTGGTACCATCTTGTGATATTTTTTGGATGGATTGAATGCTATTTTGCTTTATCCCTTATGATTTTCGAAAGACCCTCTTTGTCTTGAGTGACAGCTTATCTGATCGAAGCAATAAGTTCTTTTTTGAACTAAATAGTGTAGCTCCTGTAAGTAATTGCGCCTTCTCTGATACCTTTCCTATGTTCAATCTTGATTTCTCCCAACTGTTCCTTCTGATTTCTTTTTTAAGCTTATTTGATGAGTTTGAGATCTATTCTGTCGATTTTGTAGCCATGTTTCATGATGAGGGCTGTAGTCTGGGGGAGTGGGATGAGTTGTGTGCATAGTTCTTTGGCTAGCTTGGTGAGAGTGTTGATGATGTGGTTCTATAGCATGATATCTTTATGAATGAAAACAAAGGGTATTCGTTTTCATATAGAGGATTGTCAATTTTTATGTTAAAATTTATAAATCCATTTAATCTAATACCTCATACGATCTTCATTAAAAGATATGCATATATTTCCTTACGTATAAGCTAGTAATCAATCGATTTGTTAAAATTTCAATATGGATTGCTTAATAATCTTTAATTTATATAATAAAACTTCAGATGGCCAAACGCAGCGAGCTCTAAGCATACCCCGAGACGAATCTAACAAATCAACTACTTCTGCATCAACAGTAGTTGCTTCAGTTTCTATTCTTTACCAACTACGACATCATCTATTAGACTTTTTAGCTCAAACATAAATCTTACGGGCAGAAAGGCGGAGCCATGGTGACCTCATTCAAGTCAGAATAGATTGCTAAGTACTATCAAAGTATGTCCGAAAGGGTTCATATTCGCATTCTGAGAGATGATATATAGTTAGACAAACAGCTATCTAAGCTATAAGTATTGTGGCACAACCGTAACTGGCCGTACTTTCATCGCTACTATTTCCTGAAATTCATTCTTTCTGCTTACCTCAAGACCATTCCACCTCTGCTATAGCTCTAGGACAAACTAATCCGTAATCAATAGCATGTCTACTATCCTGTTTTCAAGAGCATCAACGCAAGATAAGCTTGTCTAAGACAAATAAAAAAACAATTGGCTGAGCTCACACCTAACGATGTCTACTAATATCTACACATATCAAAATAAAGATTTTTCAATGAAAAGAGAAAGGCAGAGAGAGAAAAATATCGAACTATGGGGTATAAGCTAAAACTTACGTAAGAAACTCATTAGGGGAAGCTAAGTAAAACAAAATTTGAACATCTAGGAGACAGTTTTAATCATTTGACTAAATTAACACTATATGCTATTGATTTGATTACGAAGTGGAGAGAATATATATGGTCGTTGACGCATGATGTTCGTAAACAAAAAGAAAGACTTTAGTATTACTTTTACGATGACAATTATCTGCTCAAAGTATTATCTGATCTGGGCTTCATGAAGGTTTCTTTTTTAAGTCAATTTTACTAGTTTGCACCAAAAAATGATCCTTTTTTGCTAGAATGCGTACTTTCTTTTGAAAAACGTGCATAAAAAACAGTATAGCATGAACTTCTCAAACAAATTTTCATGCCTTAGAAATAGCTTTTACCTTAAATATTTTCAAAACTGGAAATGCTTTCTTAGTAATACAGGCACAACATTAGAAGCAGAAATGTATATGACACTAATGCCCTTAAAATGCCTATAATTAGATCACAATAAAAACATATAAACAATCAATAGTTCAGATAAAATGTTTCTAATGTCATTTTACAAAAAATATAAAGTCCTCCAAGACCTACGAAGGCAAAATCTATTGGAAATTTTAGAGTAAGGGAGCTAAGTGGATCAAAAAAGAAAATTTTAGTGGAGTTTTAGAAAAAAGATTCGCCTTTGAGAAGAAAAATGGGGACACTTCCTGGTAGTATATAGAAAACAGTGGTTGACAGTTAAAAAGATCATATTTTGAAAAATTCTGTGATTTTGCAGAAAAATTAAAATTTCAAACCACCTGGAGTCGACTAGTAGATGCTTAATTCTTTAAAATTGTAGGTGATAAGAAGAGTGAAGTAAGACTTTCAGGCAGCAAAAACGTCATCTAACAAAGCCCTATAACTTTTCATCGATAGTAAGCTTAGTGAAGCTCTTAAAGGCGTTTTTCCTTTCCAACCTTAAAAATAGCTAAGACAGCCTTTAGTATTCACTCCCCTTTCGATTCCTCAGAAAGATCTGGCTTAGCAGTTGCAAGAGATGTTCAAATGCACGATGCCTGAGTATGCCTAGATGCAGATGACTCTAGGTGAACTCAGCTAAGCTATATAACAGCTTCCTTATGTCTATTTTGTTATTGCTAAAAAAGGCGATTAATAAGTCGGAAGGGTTCTTTGTGGTCTTGATGCTTAAGTCAAGGAATTCAAGACTTTGAAGATAATTTACTTGCACTTTTTAGATAGAGGGTAAATAGAGGCACTTATGATAGAATTTGTCAAGTTTTTGTGGAAATTTTAGAACTCTTTTGAAGTTCATTTTAGGTTTTTAGTGCCTTCTTCCAACGAAGCTATCAAAATGCTTGTATAAAATATGTAAAGTACTTTGTAGAAGTAGTGTATAGCTGCCCGAAAAGACATATATTCGACAGTAGCTTAGCTTAAATTCATATTCAAAAGACCATCTAAAAATGTAAATTTTATTCCAAATCTTCATCCTTTAAGTCTTTGCCTTCGTATGAGTCTTCTTTACAGTGAGAAAAAGTTAATGCTTTAGACAAAAAACGATATAAAAAATTTATAATTTTTATGCTACGATTACATGCTAATGCAGGCCATAAGACGATTCGTAAGTGCACAATAGATAATTTTATTGAAATAAAGAGTGACTTGGAAAGATAGATTGAGGATGCTGATGGACATGCTTAAATAGTAGTAATAAGGAGACCACATGCATGCAGTTATGAAACAAATTTAGGCAAATAACATCACATAACTTAACAATTATCTGACGAAAAATAACAAGACGACACTTTAGGTATCAGATTTGGTCAAAAATAATCATTTGAATATGATTTACTTCGAATTAGTGCTCACTCCTGATTTCATGGCAAGATCTTTTTACAATAGCAACCATCAGCAATACTACAGATACACAGTTAATGGATCTTTAAGTGGAATTTATGACTAACAAGGTACCTATTTTTACTTCATACCTCTGAAAGACCAATAGAACTATGAACTAGTTCTATTCAGTGCAAAGTAATACCTTGCTGATCGCAAAGTTAATGAGCTGAACTATCTGAGCATGTATCTTCAATAGAGACTTGTTTTGGCTGGAAAAGACAAAAAACTATAGAAAGTTGTATAGCATTTATGGGTGCCTATGTGCAGATACCCCTAAAAATACAAAGCTCGTTAAGAAATGTTTCAACATACAGTCAGAGTAGGCGACTTGTTTCCTTTAAAGAAAGAAGTACTCATAGGATAGCATCTAGAATGGTTTTGCAGCATGTAGATGGAAAATTCTATTGTTTATTAGCAAAGAGAAAATGATTTGGTTTTTGGAAATCCTTTGGGTTTGGGGGTTGTCATGAAAGAAAGCAAAACAGTCATTTATGCCAGAATTTTTATATGATAGTCTCTTGATTTGTTATTTAGACTTTAAGCGTATTTTACGATTAGTTTTAAGAAGATTAAGCTTATAGTTTATTTTTGTTAAAAACATTTAGTAAAGTTAGGTTATCTGACTTGCTTTAGTACAACGCGCCAATCTGTTGAAAAATATAATATAATAATTAGCGCAACAATGCCATCTACAACCTCAGTTTAACGGATTGATGCATAGTAAGCTGTATTTGGGTTTTTGTGCCCTCAGACTGGCATCTTTTATGCTTTCGAAAGCCAATAACAATACCAATAGTTCGTCGCATGGATGTAGGAGCAAAAAGTTCAAAAATAATAGCCTTTGGCTAGCGACGAATAGCTTAAAATCAACTTTTAGCAGGCTACGGACTGTATTATGGCAGTTTTCAATGATCCGGTGTTTACCAGACAGTGTCAAGATGAAATAATGGAGATAGAATTCTGACCAAACACCTCATATCCATAAATAATTATTCATCTTCAATGTTATCTATCACGTTTGTGTCAATATACACATTTTTTAATTGTTTTAATCTTTGGAAATCTGTAGAATTCAGATAAAAGTATTTAATAAAATCAGGTGAAGATATAAGTAGAAATTCAAGAAGATTTCAGCATTTCTAAGATCATTTTTTAACAGATTTTAAGAAAATTTCTGTTTAAACTAAAAAACGCATGTTCTGAAGATATTTTAAGATTAGATTCAGAAATTTAGCAAAAAATTAAAGTTAATTATAAATAGATAAGCTTAAAAATGAACAAAAGTCATATTAAACAAAAATTTCAATTATTTAAATAAAAAATACTAAAAGAGTAAATAAGATTAAAGATGGATAAGATAATCATTGTATAAGCAACTCTTGGTTAGTCTACACTGCTTCCAAACTATTCTGTGCTTATTTTTGTTATTGGGCTTCTTACTGCCGTACTTATTCTTTAATCGCGTCACTTTTTCGTCTTTTTTACTATAAAATCTGTTACTTTCGTTAGTTATAGTCTAATATGAGGAATGTTTTAATATATTTTTCTTAAAATTTTCCAAATTTTCCTATTTTTTTCTATTTTTTTACGTCTGAAATCTATCTAGTTTTATTTTCCTTTAGCAGTTGAGACTTCTTTTTCTTGTAGATGATCGGAATGACGCTATTGAGCACAACAGATGTAAAAGTGATAACAAAAATGATAGTTGTTTTCAGAACAACACCCTAATTTCTGTTGTATTTAGATTCTTCACCTCCAAATGAGACACTTGTGAACAAAACAAAAGGTGTTGCCCCTCTGACCATTCCACCTATGAATAAAATGAGTTTTTATCCCTTAGAAATGTCAAATCTTTTGTTAAACTTTTTTGAAAAAACTTAGCTGATCCAACTCAGAACATAAACGTTAATGAACCTAGCTACGAAAAGAATGATCATAACTATGAAGAAAAATACATATGAATGAGTCATTTTATCTGAAGATTCTGAAGGAGAAAGCCACTGACCTTGGCAGACCATGATACCCATGATGAGAAACAAAAGTCCTTAGCAAATGGTGCCAATTAGATTGAAAGTGTTTGTTGAGGTTATTTGTGCTTGAGGACTCATATTGTATACGTTATAGTGATTGAGCAAAATACCATAAAGAAGAAGACTTATAGACCCTGAAAAATTTAACCATTATGTAACGATATACAGCATGAAACCTATTAGAAAAAGAAAACCTGTTTAAGTTACTCCATTATCGTTAGATAAAAATCTTAGTTTTTTGATAAGATATGTGGCCAGAAACGCACTCACAAGACCGAAAAACACTGAACCAAGAATAAGCACTGTAAAATTGAGCAAAATAGAAAAGAAAGTGTACCAATATATAACAAGTTTTTACGGCGACTCCCTTTCTTAAAGATTTAAAATAGACCTAAAAAGGACGATAGTGACTGCATCTTTGAGCACATCTTAGCCAAAAATAATCGAATAAAGTCTAGGCAAACGATGCTCAGACACAGTTTCTTATGAAGAAATCGTATCTATGCTGCAAAGACAAGCCGCAAGCAGTAAGATTTCCCAATCAGAAAGACTTCTGAAGTTAGTTACGTCTTGACTATCTATTACTAAATCCATTGAATTTGCAAGGTAGATGAAGCCCCAACTGACCAAAAAAGATATGAAAGTACCTATCAATCCAAATATTATGATATATTTTACATTTTTCTTTACTACATTTTTATGAAAAGTGTACCCTTGAGCGAAAATCATGGGCGGAAAAAGTATAGAAAACACTATAAACTAATCCAGTTTCATCTACTTAGTTGCTTATTTACAATAGCTTTGTATACTTTAGGCACTGCTAAAGAAATGATAACCCCTGCAACAATACCGATAACTATTGCTATTGAGGTCCGATGTACGGGAAAATGTTTGGATTTGGTTAGTGCTGATAGTACTAGATAGGCCGTGAGAAAGAGGAGTGTGACACAGGTGAGTATTTCTGAGTACTTTTATTCGTGTTCTGAGGGCATTGTTGATATATAATTTGTTACTATATTCCGACAAAGACTATCTATCAACTTTATAATCTTTGTTTAATGAAAACCACCAAATAAGACATCATCGCCTTCATGCAACAGTTCTATCCTCCTCCAACTGCTAGAATCAATTTTGGAACCAACTATCATTACCCTATAGGACCTTAGGGAGTTGATGCTTTGCTTTAATATTTGAATTGGAACATCTAGCAGATTAATATCGCGTATCATAAGACGGGAAACTAGGGGTTTCAGAAAGTTATAGAACATCAGAAATAGGAAAAAAAAGCCTGGACTAATCTACAAGAGATGATTGCATGTAAGATTTTTTTTAGATAGCTAAAAATGGCATAACTTCATAAGGACTTCATGGATTAGATAAAGTATTATGGCCGAATTTGCTGTAACTGAGGTTTAATTAAAACAAAATTGATCACATTGGCATGTCTATCATCATCAAAGCAGATTTTCAGAATCTAAAGAAGATGTTTATATGTAATTTTATCAGTAAGAAAGCACAAAATAATATTGGCGTTTCAGGCTGCTAGTTTTTGTCGCATTCAAAGTGGCCGAACCTTTAACGACTCGATTTAAGTACTTTTTGACTGAAAAAGACTATAACTTGATTACAAACGAGGGACTCAGCTATTTGATACTTGCTTAGTGGCCCAAACTTAAAGGAATCAACATCGCCAACAACAAAATAGACTCAGCCGGAGCTTACTATCTTCAAAAAGCACGCTGGCCTTAGCTTTAATTGCTAAACGTGAGCAGAAATTACATCGGTCTTAGTAACGAATCTCATTTGACTGATTTAGGTTGTGTAAGAATATCGAAGATGCTTACGAAAAAAATAAAATCTTTTAGCATGTGTAAATATAAAGAAAAATAGTTGGAAATGATATAAGTCTAAGTGGAATCATCGTCATTTTCAGGTCAGGTCTCATGGTCTAAAATTGTTTCTTAGGTTAATATGAATTTACATAGAACTTATGAAAAATCACTTCAGTTGGGCTGAACTTAGACCTTATCTATAGCAATACAAGCTTTTTTGTAACGAGTTCGAAGAATGAAAATCATTTTATATCTTTTTAAAATTTGTGTTTGTTAAATCTAATTGAGTGAATAATAAACTTGAAGATAATGAGTCGAATCCCACAGATCCTCAGAAATGCTAACAAAATTCTTTTGACTCATAAATAACCAAAATATTCTCTAATTTGGCTGCATGGGCAAGCAGACTCACCCGAATCTTACCTACCTTTGTTTACTAACTACAGGTCTCCTCTATATTAGGGATGTAGAATTGTTCTGCCTCAAGCGCCTATACAGTTGAACAGTAGTAGCAGATAAACGAAGTCAAATTGGTACGATCTGAGCAAAATACAAGAAAATTCTTCAAAAAAAGAAGAGGCAGATGCATTAAATGTAGACATTTTGTAGGGTCTTATGCAAGAATAGATGCATTTTTGGTAAGGAAAAGGAAAAATAAACCCAAGACATAGAGTATACTTCGGAGGCATGGGTCAAGGGGCAACTACTGCATTACACTATTCTCTGACGTTTGCCTAGCCTCCAGCCGGGGTAATAGGGATAAGTGGACAACTTCTTTCCCTTACACAGCCTCATAACCTTAGAAAACTTCCAATTCTTTTGCTTCATGGCAAGCAAGACAACGTGATTCCTACAAACGTGGCTAAAAGGTCTTACAAAAGGCTTCTTTAAGACTAATTTTTAGTAGAATTCAAGGAAATCGACAACCTTTTTCACGGAGTTAACCTTTAATGCCTTCAGATAATGAAAAAATGGATGGGAGAAAGTCATTAATATATAAGAAATCACTATTAAGGCAATCAGCAAGCAGGATAATCGTTGTGATTTTATATAAGCTTTTGTGTATATACAATAATTTATCATATCAAAGAATTTTATTAAAAGCTTTGCTTTTATGGATTAACTATCATTTTTTGTTATGATTTTCATTATTTTTGTCAAGATTAATCGTTTGTATACGATTTTTTGATGTTCCATTTATTTCTACATTTTTGTTATTCTTTTCAGGCAAAAACAATGTTTCACTGCTAAAATTTGAACGTAAGCCTAGAAACAGTAAAAAAAGTCGATCTATATGCATTTTGTATGGATAAATCATTTTACATATTAGTTTTAAGTTTATGTGTATAGATAATGCTTTTATAATCAATAAATACACTAAGTCCAGATTCCCCCCACTTTAGAGCTCTTAAGTTCACTTCTAAGAAGCTACGAGTCTGTGAACATCAAAGTTCGAAGGCAAAAGTCTTAACTCGATGACTATGAATTAAGTAACTCTTTGACTATTTAGAATAGTAGGTCGGTAGAGGTGGATTCGGCAGGGTCTACAAAGCCATTCACAGGAAAACACAACAAAAAGTGGCCATCAAGGTGTGTCCTTTCACTTCCGCAGACAACTCCTCGCCTTCGGAAGTTTAAGATGAAATCAAGATTCACCGTCAATTGATACATGAACACATCGCTCAAGTGCTAGAGGTCATCAGGGCTCCTCGCAAAATATACATAGTTATGGAATACTGTGAAAAGGGAGAACTTTTCAACTATATCAATCAAAACGGGCCACTTGGGGAGAGAGAAGCAGCAAGAATTTTTCATCAGATTTTATCAGCTCTCATTTACTTAAGACAGATGGGAGTGCACCATAGGGACATTAAGCCTTAGAACATTCTTTTTGACAAACAAATGAATGTGAAACTAGTCGACTTCGGCTTCGGATGCAGCGCTTCTGATGACCAAATGAGAAAGACTATATGTGGAACTCCGTCTTATGTGCCTCCTGAAATCGTCAAAAAAGTGCCATATTCGCCTTAGTTGATGGATGTATGGTCATTAGGAGTCACTCTATACGCTATGCTCGCGGCTTAGCTGCCTTTTGATGGAGAAACTTCAGAGAAAAAGAAAGCCAGGATCCTGAGCTGCAGATGGAAGCAAAACTCATCGTTTTCGCTTAGAGTCAATAGACTTTTCAATTTGATTTTTGTGTAGGAAAAAAACCGAGCTCATCTTGAAGACTTGCTTTAAAGCGATTTTCTTAAAAATCATCAGTTCATAGAACCATCCTTTATTGACTTTAAAAATGAAACTGTAGTACCTTAGGACGTTGTGCTAACAAAAATGGAAAAAGAGTTAGGTTTTGATAGAGAAAAAGTTATCTAGAGCCTTAGGACATACAAACTTGACAGATTTCATGCTACTTATTATCTCATGCTGGCTTCAGTAAGCGAAGAACAGCTGCTGGGAAGTTCTGGTCTTTCTAAATACAAAAAACAAAAGAAAGCTTCTCTGAAGAAACTTTAGCCTTTGCGCATGTCAGTTGATAAATCAAAACAACCCATAAAGCAGGAAGATAATATTAGACGCAGAAAAGGAAGTGTCTTCATCGCGCCTGTGACGGAAAGACTCCGAAGATAAACAACTCCATAAAACATGAAGATTTCTATTAACATTCTGAGAGAGTTCAAAAATTGACTATTCGTTATGATATTTCTAGTATACATTCTTTCTTAATAGATTATATAAAAATATCTTAAAAACATAATAAATAAGAAGAACTGCCATCTAAATCAAAAGAATTCTCCTTCATATTCGTATTTTTACCACAACAGGTAAAAAAGTTTAGCAGTTTCGAAGACCAAAAGTAGCTGATTAAGTGTTTCTTTTGAATTCAAGCTTATTATTTCGGCAGGCGAACAATGAATTTAAAGCTTTTGAAAGCACTAAAGATTCAGTTTTGCGATCTAATTTATATCAAAAAACGTGTTTTCTTATCTAAATACATGCAGACACAAATCTCTGAGATTGCTCCACGATAACTCTTTTATAAACCATAGATCAATGTTTCCGCTAAGAAATGATAGATCGAGTAGTCTCAGCTTAGGCCACTGACCTTTAGCTAAGGTCTTGAGACCGTCTTTGGTGATTAAAGAGTTAGCAACTGATAAAAACTAAAGTCTTTTCCATTTTGCTTTTGCTAGATTAATGCAACTTTTATTTGTGATAGGATTGCTTCCTACAAAAACTGTGCTCAGAAAAATCCATTATCTCTTTGTAAGTAACGCTAAAGATCTATCATCAAGGTATGTATTTTAAAGATTAAGCTATTTGAGGTATTTCCAGTTTGCTTTGGATACTAAAGTTATAAATTAATATGAAATTTTGTTGAATCTTATCGAAAGTTTAGTTATAAAAGGTTCAGTAAAAGTCAATTTTTAGATTGGCTTAAAGAAAACTGTTTAATCATGCTATTAGTAATCGAAAAAAATAGCTTGTAGTTTTTCTTCAAATTTTTTATTATTAGAAGAGTGGGGCAATAAAGACTATTTTTTTTTTTAACTAGTCTACTAATTTTCAGAATGTTATTATTATATTATCATAAATTTCTTGAAAAATACAATATACAAAGAAAGTAGAGTAAAAAGAATAAAATGACTATAGATTTGTATACTTTATCAATTTTTTGTTAAAGGATTATATCATGTTAAAAATATAATGATCAATCATCGTTTGGATCTTCCTTCATCACTTGCATTATGTATTTTCTCTTGAAATCAGTAGTGTCGATCTTCGAACCTGTTGCGTAATCAACTGCCTTTAAAATTATAGAAAAAGCCAGCAAAACGCATCCTACAAGGAAAAAGAACAAAGTTTGTTTATGAAAAGCCAAAAGCTAGTTATCTTAAGAAGTCTGTCTGAGGACTCCTGTTATGATGGGGAAAAAAGCCATGGCAACGTTTTGAAGGACTTACATCAAGCCAAAAGCCGTTCCTAGTAGTTTTGGAGACACTATGGTAGGTAATGTGGGTATAATCACAGTGCAGTAAGTTGCTACTGATATTCCTAGAAGCGAAACTGGTATCCAACGGAACCATGCCTAAGATCTGAAGGTGTGATTGGTCTCAGCTAAAAGCATTGAAAAGAAAGTAAGAACAAACAAAAATGAGCTTGCGATGATAAGTATACTTCTTTTGTCGGTTTTTGAGACTAAATATCCAAACAAAGGCACAAGAATCGCCCCTAGTATGTATGGAATTGTAAGGTAGATGCCTGCATTTTAAGGATCATCTATGCCTTAGAAAACTACCACATAATACTTGTTGCCGTTATCGAGAAAAGGAATAAAAAGACCTTAGGCAAGTGTAGCTACTATAATCAACAGCCAATACGAGGCAGGAAGTTTCATGATGTCCTAAGTTTTATATGCTCGTTCTAGACTACTTAAGATTAAGGCTATTATTGGGCAGTGACGCTTATGTAGTTTTGAGAACGTATCGTATTTTTGCCTGTAAGTTGACTTATCGATGATTTTTGAGCACCAGATTGTCCACCGATCAGCAAAGCTGACTCGTGGAAGTACTTTTCTTGTTTTTAATTATCTTTATCAATATAAAAGACGACTGAATTTGTATTTATTTACTTATGCTACAGATGACGCCAAAAGCCATCAAAAAAGTTGAAAACAGCATAGGAATTCCAAGATCTGATGCATCGTCAAGGTCTTCTGAAACGTATTTATGTGCTATTATAGGGGTCAAGTAATTATTTAGAGCACTACCTAGTTTGGGAAAACTCAAACAAATCCCTAAAATGAGCTTTTTTATATAAAATTTACTGGAAGTTAGTTTGCTTTGAACCAGTTGCTGATAAGCGTGCCCTGTGAGGCCTGAAGTACTTATCCTCCAAGGCCAAAAACTGTTCTGCCTATCAACATAATGACAAACACATTTCTGAAGCCACCGTATGTAAACACCATTTGTCCGGCTAGACAAAGCAAAGCACATATGATGATCATGACTCTCGGCCCGAGTCTATCGATCAAAGTACAGGGAAGGAATAGAAAGCGTAAAGAAGATTGAAAGTTGCTTATCCTAGAGGCTCGTGTTATTTGTGCTAGTAGTGATCCTATATGTGCTACTATAGTGCCTTAATATTTGACTTTTTACGCTTGGATTGTCGAAGCAGTACTAATAGACTAAGACTATCATTATAGCAAGAAGAACGACACAGTATCTGAGATAGGTTCGTCTGAATTAAATTCTTCTTTTTTGTTAGGCAGTTCGAGGCAAGTGCACGCTCAGCACAAACGACCCATCGACCATACTTTTGACTAAAGATTTATATACATTTAATCATAAATCCCCAGTTTGACCATAAGCAGATGTTATAATTTGAATAGTATGTTCATTAATAGAAAATCATTCAGAAGCAATACTGCAGTCAAACGTATACAAAATACAATTCAGCCAAGATGGGGCAGTCTAGTCGTGAGATCTAGAGCAGCAATCCTTTGCAAATTAGTCAGAATCATCATAGAAAATAAGCAGAAGTTGCTAGATATCCAGCTTTGTACTATCTTGTAGCCACACTGTGCCTGCCAATTTTCATATATTTATTCTACTCTGCAAATGGAGGAACAAACGGTATTCATGGCTTTAACGAACAGTAATCTAGATGATACTTAGAAAATGGTGGCAATATGTAGTGTCCGTTCTTCCATTAATATTCTCTTTACTGCTTCTCACGCTTTGCCAAACATAAGTAGTGTCGATTCAAGGTGATAAAATCATTTTCAGAAAGTATTTTTACCATAAAAAGATCAATTCTGATGGGTTGTAAGGCAGTAAGCTAGGCATAATACGATACAACTGACTTATTAACCATATCTTTCATCAAAAAAGGAATATAAAGTACCTATAATACTATAAAGGAATCACTTTTACTAATAGTAGCTATTTTGTTGTATTCAATTTTCGTGCAGGACAGTAGATCTAGGCACTTTAATGCAGTTCGTAGATTACTGCTTACGAATATGTGTAAAAATTGAAAAATGGTTTGCCGCATTTGAGAACTTCGATGAAAAAGATAACTTTTAAGAATGCAGTTGATATGTGATTAGAATGATTATATGTATTATGTATTATGAGTATGAAAGTAAGCCTATTATAAATCATTTCATCAAACCACTTTCTTTTAACAGCTTTAGATGTCTTTCTTCTATTCTTATCAGTCTATTTTTGCCGTCCAGAAGATATCTGTGCTATCTATCGAGCAGGTATCCTTATATATCAACGCAGTAGACTTCTAAATCAATATATTTTTACACGAAGAAAGTACGATCTATCTTTTATCAGCGTTTTTATGATGAGAATGTCCAGAAACGACCTATAACGTTTACTTGTGTTCGACTAGTACTGAAGGTAATTTGCTTTTTTAAGCGATCGCTCTGAAATTTCTTTAATCTAAATTATACTAAATTTACTTGAAAAAGCTTGAGTAGATGAAGATTTCGTCATTTCCTATCGCATTACTATAAATTCCTTGAGCATAGACTATAGTTTATGGTTGATATCTGCTTACACTTTGTTAATTTTGTTCTGAAGTTCAAAAAAATCTTCATTTTTACTGCTGAAATTTCTCAAAGAATCCTTTTTGCTGCCCATTGACTGAGTTTTTTGTTAAAAATCGTTATTTCTTTTTACGGGTGAATTCTGATCAGTGTTTATGAGTTCTATAAGCTTTTTGATCTAATTTTTGATACTTTCTTCTTTCTAATTTTGTTTTTTTATTTACTTTTTCAATGAATCTATTTCTATTCTGAGACCTTTGACTTCCTAAAATACTTAAGTTTTGTATGAATTCATTAAAGATGGCATATGTTTTTCTGTGATTTGCTGCATGATGGTCGATATTATGTATTGTCTGTCTGAGATTTCTTTGATCTGAGCTGGTCTTTTTGTAACATCGTCTCTTTGTTGTATTTTGTTAGTTTATTACCACTGAGATTTAGCCATTTGACTGGTGTTTGTTACATTTGATGATGCCATATGCTTACTTTCAGTTTATTGATAATTTTCAGGTCGATTCATGGGGAATCTATTGGTATTTGCTGACCCTATTTTGTCGCTTTGGCTCTGTTGACTGATATTAGTGGGTGTTGTAGGCAAGTAGAAACTGGGTGGTATGGGTGCATTGTGGTTAATTGGTGAAAAAGGCGAGGAGATATTAGGTTACCATGTTTCGACATACGGCACGAAACGAGGGATGCTGTGAGTTGGACTGTTGATTTACTAGTTCCTGTTGCGAGGTAGAAGGTGCATGTTGGGACTGTTGGTGACTATCATTGATTTCTGGAGAGGTCTTTCGCGGTACTTGCCTTACATTCAATTAGCTTTAAATAGTTATATCAATATATGAGTCCTAATCATAAAGTGCTACTACCCTAATAAAACAATACATCACAATATCTAGAATCAACCTTTAAATACGTTTTTTATATAAAATTTGCCAAAAAGAAAGAAATAGAGATTAAAAGATCAGTTGTTTTTCACTTATGTATCTTAGTCGTAATCTAAAAAATCTTTTACAGAATCGTAATATTTTACAAAAAAGTTTTTGTTTTTGTTCAGCTAATTTGTATTTTTTCGCTTTTCTTTAGACTTTACTCTACTATTTTTATTTGAATACATCAGAATTCCTTTTATTAACAAGAAAAAGCCTATCAACTTAACAAAATTAACCTACCATTCGAGACTCTACAAACGATAAGCAGAAAATTGCTTTCCATAAGCTATAGTAGTGTAAATTCCGAGTCCCCAGAGCAAAAACGAGCGACTCAGAGTACCCAACACCTTCATCAAAGGTGAAACCTATTTGTTTAGAATGACTCCAGCGCCTATGGTATTCATAGGCATAAGCAGCATAGCTAGAGTAGTGAAGACCAATATGCCGTTACTGGAAAGAGCTTCGAAGTAGTTGAAAATGTTTTAAAGGTAGTATTAGTCATCGATTTTTACGCAGTTAAGTTTGTTGCTCCACGGACAGGGACAATAATGAAAGATGATGATTAAAGGTATAACAAAAAGACAGCCAAAGAGCCCTTGCAAGTATATAAGTCTAAAAGGATGAACATCGTATTTTTGTAAGATTTTCTTTTAAAAAATATTGGTAAAAGCTGTAAAAAAGACGCATACGAACATAAGCGAAAGTCCCAGATAAATCGAATTAGACTGATTTCCCTTAGATTTTGAAAACAAAAGAGTACTTGCCTGGACACAAAGGATGCCAAGAAATGCCAGAGAGCACCCTATAATGCCTTTTTTATTGATTTTTTATTTTAGTATGATTCTTGATAGAATCGCAGTTGTTATGATGCTTCCTCCCCTTGACATTTGAGCAACAGAACTATCGATCATCGTCAAAGCAACGTATATCAAAAGCATAGCACAGATATCCATTATTGCAGGCAGCCAGGCCACGTAAAAAGGCATTTAAGGTTTACGATTTTATTATTACAACATCGAGCTTTAACCAGTTGAAGCTTAACTCTACTTTAAACTTTTTACTTTGGTTTTTTTTACATCTATTAAGTAGTAGATGATGATTAGAAACTCTCCGAAAAAATATACGAGTACTTGAATGGCAGGATGAAAGAATTTTTGTTTTGTTTTCGGATCCACGACTTGGATGTTTTGCAGCTTGACCACTGAATAGATATTATGCTACTAAATGTATGTATTCCGCCCGTTATAAGCATTATCGAAAGCAAAAAAAGGAACCTAAGATTGCTTATTGCCATTCTTAAATAGATGGATCAATATCAAAATATTATTAACTTTACTTAATTTTAAAGAATTTGATTTGATTGAGTGATACTTTGAAGATTGAAAAAGAGTTTTTATGATAATTAAAATCTTTCATATTTAGTTGATCACTAGAGCATATTATACCTATTACAAAAATAAGCAAAAATACAATATTATTTTAGTGAAATTATAGAGCTCTTTCATCTTTTATCATCAAATAAGTACAATCTTAAATATTGTTTATAATATTTTAATGAGTCAACAAAGTCTTCAGTAAAGATGGCAAAAAAGCATACAAGACGAAGAACTCAAGAAAGAAATACAACGAGGATACAACGGAAGCTATCTTTTCGATAAACAAAAGTTTTTAGGAAGGGGTGGGTTCGGAGTTGTATACGCAGGTTTGGCCAAACTAGATCAAAGAGAATAGATAATCGAAGTTGCAATCAAATAGTATAAAAAATCATAAAACTGGAATCAATAATACGACAAAGATAAGTAGCTGATCATTTTATCCAAGTACCACAAGGAATTAGAATCGAAGTTCGTGCTACAAATTTATGATATTTTTCAAGATAAAGACACAAAAAGGTACTTTTTGGTAAGCCAGTTGGCTCAGGGAGGCAATCTATCAGATATTATCCCGTCGATTTCAAATGAAAATATTGTATATAAGATAGCTTTGAGACTCGCTTAGATTCTAAATTATTTGCACTTTAAGTCTTTGAAAAGGTATAGAGTTTCATAAAAAACGCCTTAGAACTTTAGACACTAAACCTAGCAGATAGGAATCATGCATCGCGATATAAAACCTCAAAATTTGGTGTTTCTAGACAAATAAAATCCTTAAAGTTTATACCTACTTGACTTCGGTGTGGCAAAAGTGGCATACACTTAGGTGATGGTAGGCTACAACAACTGCGGGACTCTAAATTACAAAGCACCTTAAATAGGTCGAGGTGGACGATACAATTTCAATGTAGATGTATATAGTTATGGCTGTACTGTGTATTAAATACTTACAAAAGGATAAAAATTGATAAATTATTCATAGAGTAGAAGCAAAGATCTTGATCAAAACAATCTGGTTAGCTAAAAACTAAGAATTTTATAAATAAGACTGAAAAATTAAAGATTGGATTATGCTTTTTGGCTAAAATTGTTAAGAAACTGTTTGGCATACAGTAATAAAGAAAGATGGAGTTCCGAGAAATTGTTTTAGTTTTTAAGCGCAAACAAGCCAACAACTCATATTTTGAGTTAATAAAACCTAGCTAACTAACCTAACGATAAGCAAACTGAACTTATATACAAAAAACAAGTATTTTAAGTAAGTCTTCAGCTTTTCAAGCTATCAATCGTTCAATACCAAATAGACACTCTTTTTTAGCACCTTTACTTTTAAAAACCTAAAATAAACAAATTCATTCTTCATGTTTTCTTGAGATTCGTAGCCATCATTTTCGACAAAGACGTCAGCAGGCTTAAATAGTGGTTCAGGCAGGGTAATTAAAAGGAAAGACAAGATAAATACAATCATTTTAAGAGGACGCTCGACTACAATCGCATCGCAGATATGAAAAAATCGTGTTTGTAAAAACTTGAAAAAGAACTTAATAATTAAATTTAGAATAGGCGTGCGCAAAGGAAGTAGGGTAGAGGGTGGATCGAAAACATTGTTTTTTACTATCCAGAAATTGTTTCGAAAGAGAATCCTGAACCGAAAAAGACTCTTTTTGAGTTTTGCTATCACCAGAGAGCTAATATATTGTAAAATGCAAAGTTTGCAAAAATAGTAGCTACAACTTTATAGTACGTCAATGAGCTTGATTATTACGAAGAATCTATGGTAAAACTCTAAGAATTGAATGGAAATTTAGACTTATTTTCGATGAAAAGACTAGCAAGATTCAAGAAAAGAGTAGATTAGAGCGTAAAAGATCACAAATCTATTCTTTAAAGTTGCAGAGTATCGAATTCTTTTCAATAAAACATCAATAGATAAGAAAACAAAACAGACCTAACACTACAGATCAAGGAAAACTGAATCTTTAATGATAAATGTATCGACTTTAATCTTATTTTGTTATTTTTTGTGAGTAAGTTAAGGCTTTTTTACTTATTTAGCAGAATTTAATAATGTGAATGAGATTTAATAATTAATTAATATCTGATTAGAAAGTCGATCGAATGTCTTTCTATCGATCAGATTCTATGAGTAGCTTCAAGCTCTACCTTCCTCGATAAAGCGCCTGGGAAATAATGAACAAACTAGGTACAACCATAGCTACTCAGGTAGATAGTAAATCATTCACGTCGTATCTAACAATTCTTCCCTCGTCAATCGCGAATTCATCGGACAAATCAAACGATGCGACGACGCCCTTAAGCGAATCTAAGATCTTTAGAGCATATTGAAAGTAAAAAATATATACGAGGCAAGAACATAGTTTTCACAAGAAGCATATCGATAGATATATTAACTCTGGGCTAAATAAATCTAAAAAAGTTCAGCCAATCCAGCTAATCTTCTCAACGATGTCATTGGGTAGATCAATAACGACTGGAGTTTTCATGATGAACTTACGAAAAGATACGAAATTTTATCACAAAAAATGGCATTTTATAGGTAAAATATAGCCATCATCAAAGCAGGAGAGGCCAAGTTTGGCAAAGATTTTTTCACTCAACAAGATGTCAGACGTAGTTCAGGGCTTGGAAGGGGTCTAGTCAACAGCTCAAGAATGCATTTTAAGTGTGGTATTCTAACAGTTTAGTAATAGCTTCGCTTTCAAAAAACTGTATTCAGAATCACTAAAGGCAACTGTCTTATGTCGTGTGTCCCTTTTACTTAGCTTTTACCCAATATAATCGAAGAATAGAGAAAAAAAATGGTATTTTTCGTTCTTTTTCCAGGCAAGTAGTAAAGTTTTCTCGACAGAAAGCTTACAAAACTGATATAAAACTTCAATAATAACAAATTTTAGCTGCCTAATCACTAAAATAGTTACGATTCAATAGTGGGAAAACTCCAATACGGCTGTGAGTAGACCTAAAAGCTTCTAACTCTAACGCAAGAAACTATATAAAGTTTTTTAAACAAAATAACTTAACCCTTGGCATAGAGCTCTTTTTTCAGAAAATACTAATACAGAAAGCTATACGTGCTGAAGTAGAAGGAACTTTACAATAATTTAAACGAAATGTAGGTCTTCAATAACTTTCTTCAGGCAAAAATATACATCAAAAGCGATGAAGTCGAATCCGTTCAAAGAATGCTCAGCTAGCTAGATTCTTCAATCAATCTTCCGACTGGATACTTGGTGCCATCTCAGAGCTCAAAATATCCCACACATTTCGTAAAAAACGATTTCACAAGAACAGCTCAATAGATAGTGTAGACATATGGAGTAGCTACATACAAGTAAGCAAATCCAGGTTTTTTCACAGTGATAACTTTTCCTTTTCTTTTTGGAGTCATGTTTGCCGATATAGCCCACGGAGCACTTCTTTTCGCATTCGGGTTGTATCTAATTTTCAATAAGGACAAGATCATGAGTCCGCTTCTGAAGATGATTATTCCTCATCGATACATGTTTGCTCTTATGGGCTTTTTTTCAATATTTTGTGGCTTCATTTTCAACGATTATCTTTCTCTAGACCTCGATCTTTTTGGTTCCTGCTATCCTATTAACGATCTCGAGCCAGGATCAGTCATCCCTCGATCAAGTCCAGATTGTGTCTACCCCTTTGGTCTTGACCCTGTTTGGTTCGTGTCTGTCGACTACCTGAAGTACGTAAACTCTCTTAAAATGAAAATATCAGTAATAATCGCAGTAGTTCATATGACTTTAGGTGTCTTCATTAAGGCATCTAATACTTTATATCATTGCCAAATGATAGACTTTTTCTTTTCTTTCATTCCTCAGCTTATTTTTCTTCTTTTGTTGTTTGGCTACATGGACTTTTTGATCATTTACAAGTGGAACGTAGATTGGGATTATAGCAATGTGCCACCTCCTTCAGTCATTACGACTATGATAAATATGCCATTAAAGATGGGAAAAACAGTAAAAAATTGTTAAAGTAGACTGATTGTTGTGGAGGCCAACCGATGTGGGGCGAGATAGGCAACACTTCTCAAAATGAGATTCAAACTATCTTGTTGGTAGTGGCTATCCTTGCAGTTCCTTTAATGCTCATTCCTAAGCCTGTATATGTGATCTACTGTCAAAGCAAAAGGAAGAAATCTATCGATCTGAACCAATAAATGGCAGAATAAGAGCAAAAATCGAATAGACTGATAGGAAGTTTCGATGGTTCTGAAGAACATATCAAAGGTACAAATTCTCCAATAAAGCTCATAACGATCATAGTCATGATTCTCATGGGGGTGACGAGATAGTAGTCCATCAGCTGATATAAACGATCGAGTACGTTTTAGGCTGTATATCAAATACTGCCTCATACTTGCGTTTGTGGGCATTGTCTTTGGCCCATTCTCAACTTTCATAAGTTTTCTTCTAGTACTTGGTCTAGTCAGGAATTTAAGCAGGCTACAGTGGCATTCCTCTCGTAATTTACTTTTTACTAAGCAAATAATAGGATTTGTGTTGCTGGCTGGTATAACGTTTGGAGTGTTGTTGTGCATGGACAGTATGGAGTGTTTTCTGCATACTCTTCGACTACACTGGGTGTAGTTTCAGAACAAGTTTTATAAAGGCGAAGGCTTTGCGTTCGTGGGCTATAGTTTTACCAACAAGATTAATGCTCAACTAAGTATCGTTTGATTATGTAACTATTTGTTCATTATAACATATATCATTTTAATATAATAGATATATATCTTATCAAAACATTTGCAAGTAAGGGTCGTTATTTAGTGCTCGGCAAGGATGCCAGTAAACGAAAATACTTTCATTCTTAGATAAATGTTATTTCAAAAACTTTAGTTTGCTAACATAAGTAAGCAAAGTGTTTCTGCATTTCTAAGCCATTTCGTCCCCTTTTTCAGCGTCTTACTCACATTTCTACCACCATTTTTTATTAAATTCAACCGGAATTCCTAAATGCAGCTCGAAAGCGATTTGTTTGAGTATCGTTGAGTAACTTCGATCTCTTTATTCTTCAAAAATGTCTCTAAGGACAGGGTACTTGTCGTCAAAACGATCCACTAACTAAGCAATTTTGAGACCAACTTCGAAGGCAAAACCTCCTTAATATGTTGATAAAATGTTCAAGATTTTTATGAGATAGAACTCAGCAGCTCTCCATACATACCTGTTCTCAAGCATATTGACAAGCAAAGTGATTCCTGTAAGGTTAAGAGGAATACTTCCGAAATACTTGAGCAAAAAAGGAAAGATACTATTGACATCTCCCTTAATGATGAAACCCTTCTGATTGCTATCTTTTTGTATGATTGTAACTATTTTGTTAAAGTAGTCGGCTTGCTCTTTGGTGAGAAGAGAAAAAGGTTCGTCTCTGATGGCGTTCATTATTTTGCTTC
>Ga0169931_10002422_pt1 | contig 30486 bp, 38 predicted proteins | sample Kivu_15m_20L_FD_129675 | JGI IMG/M metagenome (GOLD analysis project Ga0169931, IMG submission 129675) | Freshwater microbial communities from Lake Kivu, Western Province, Rwanda to study Microbial Dark Matter (Phase II) - Kivu_15m_20L... | ecosystem: Environmental > Aquatic > Freshwater > Lake...
ACAAGAACACTTGTGCTGTCGTAGGGAATACCATAAATCTTACCATTTGGTGCTAGAACACCTCCTATCCATTTATCAGCTCCACTTAAAATACCAGAACCATCTTGTGTTGTGGTGATTGCAAATCCTACTGTTCCTGCTGTTCCTACAGTTGGATTACTGAAGTTTTGTGGTGTCTTTGGAACAAATACTACATTTCCATCACCAGAAGTTGCAACAGTAAATCCAGCATCACTTGACATTTGTGTGGTGATGCTATTACCAACAGAGATTGCAGAAGCACCAGAAGTAATGGCAATACCTACACTTCTACCTGCTCCTACAACTGCTGGTGTTGATCCTGCTCCTGCAACATTAAACCAAACCACAACATTTTGTTCTGCTGCTGTGACATTAATTGCTGATGCTGTTCCACCTGGACCATAAATTGTGAAGTAAGTATTGTTTAAATTTCCAGCAACATCAGTTCCACAACCAACTGTAATGATCTCATAGTTTTGTCCAGGGAATTGAATGTCATTTTCAGTTCCTGGGAAACTGAATAAGTTTCCTGGTGCTGATCTATAAGAAGTTCTGTTTGCAATATTAGATTCACCAACTACTTGTAAAGTTTCTGTTGGATTTGTGGTTCCTATACCAACATTACTATTCACTCTATAAATTGGGCTGGTACTTCCATAACCAGGATTTGAAGCACTCCAAAGTGCATCACTATAAATTGGATTGTATGCAATAAACTCAACTTCATCATTGAGTGATGCACCAGTAGTTAAACCTACCGTTGTTCCATTCGTTGCAGTATATTCATTACCATTTAATTTAGAACCGTTCAGATAAACGTCAAGATAACTATCGCTGATATAATCAACCGTAAACTCAGTTTGCCCAGCACCAGCAATGACTAGAGTCTTTGTACGATCAGAAACACCAGAGACTAAAGTTCCTCCTGTTACATAAGTGATAATTGATACTGTGTCTCCAGCATTTGCACCAACATTTAAGACAACAGAAGTTCCATTGGTTGCAATATACTCACTCGCATCTAAGTAAACACCATTGACATAAACATCAACATATCCAACAGTATAACTTACATTGAAAGTTGTTTGCCCTTCAGTAGCAGTAAAATCTCTAACGGTTCTTGAAAAAACAGTTCCAGCAACACCAACACCACTTCCAGAAATGCTGATGTCAATAGTTTTTGTTGTTGAATTATAATTAAAAGTATTTCCCGTCCCAACAAAGTTTAGAGCAGTAATAACACCAGTTACTACATTAACTCCAGCAGACTGAATGCCAATATTAAATCCGCCAACAGCAGTTACAACACCAGATATACGAGCATCACCTTGAACTTGTAAAGCTGATGTTGGATTTGTGGTTCCTATACCAACATTTCCAGCGGTAAAATAAACATTGTAACCAGTGCTTCCTACTCCAACTCCCCAAGGATTAACCGTAATGACTGTAGTGCCTACACCAACTCCACCTTGATCTTGTTTAAGAAACAACTTGCCATCATAAGTATTCAGCCCTAACTCGCCTAGAGATAAATTACTTGTTGATGGAGTTTTTCCAGGGACAGAAGATCGTTTAATCTTAATCGTTGGTTCAGCCATATGGCAATAATCCTCGGTATATACCTATAAAAAATGAAGAGTTATGTAACTCTCCAGTTATTTATCAGATCGTGATTGCACTATGTACAATCTTAAATGTTGTGATTCCAGAGTAAGTTGGTTTTGCAGATAAAACTAGATTTGATCCACTGATATCAACGGAGAATGCAGCAAGTTGAACTCCTGTTGTGACTTCATTGAACTGAGAAACATAAGAAGTTGTTCCGTCATGAACTGTTCCAAGTTCAATCATTTGATGAGTTGATCCAAGGCTGACTTGAACTTGATACTTTGCACTTCTGAATGTCGTTGCAGACAGAGTGTGAATTCCAGTTGAAGAAGTTGTTGATAATGCAACGGAAGTAACTCCAATACCATTGATATTGCGAATATTAATAACTGCAAGTGGATTTGTTGTTCCGACTGAGATGTTACCAGAAATATAAGCATCACCAGTTACTTGGAGTTTTTGATTAGATACTCTTGTGGAAGTTGCAGAACCAACAACCAAAGTATCAACAAAAGTTGAAATGCCAGTTATATATGCACTTCCATTAATCGTAATACGATTTGAAGTAATTGTTGTGAAGTTTACAGGGTTTCTAAATGTAGCAATGCCTGTAACATCAAGAGAACCACAAAGAGTTGGGCCGAATTGAACTGATCCAATAGTCTTAATTGCACGATCTGGATCTGTCAATCCAATACCAATCTTATCGACAAGTAGAGTAAATGAATCTCTATCTGTACTGATCGGAGCAAATCTCTTCCAAGAATCAGTCCATACCCAACCTAAGAATTTTCCAGAATCAGGAACATCACGAAGAACAATATCACCTGATTGTCCAGTAGTGGTTGGTGTTGCAATTCCTACAGTAATTTCACTTGCATTATCAGATTCACCCTTAACTAAGAAACTATTTGACTCAATTTTATTTGTTGATGTAACTTTATTGGAGAACAAAACTGGGCCAGAGAACTCACTTCTGACAAGATTTCCAGATCCACCATCAACTCTAATACGATCTCGAATCGTAATATCATCAAAGATACCACTGAGTTTTCTCTCAGAAGTTGTTGTACCATAATAATCAAAGATTGGAGCTTCAAGTGTTTCTTCTTGTGCAGTGTTTGAACTGAGTCTTCTATTACCAATGTAGAAGTCACCAGACTCATTCATACCTGTGTAGACAACTACACCACCAGATTCAGCATTTCTTTGTGCAAGAAGTTGATCTTGAATTGTTAAGGCTTTAACTTGTCTTTGTGGAAGTGAAGTTGAGTAGTTACCTGGGCCAAATCCCATGTATTCAAATGAATGGTTTGATGCACGAACAAATGAAGGCCTTCTGAATTCTGATGGAATAACCTTAATTTTTCTAACTTCACTTCCAGATGTGTGAGTTGATGGTTTTGTACCCAATAAACCACGAAGAATTGAAACACTCGCAGAAGTTGGTTGATCAACTACTCTTACAATCTCCTCATCAAGTTGTAAGAAATCACCTTTATTGATCAGATTGTTAGTGGAGATTCCTGCAGAAGATGCGGTGACAGAAATATCTGCAGACAAGTAAACTGTAGTTCCATCATACAATGGAATCAGTCTCTTAGAAATGTTTTCGTTTGTAGAATCTGCATCGCCACCGTTGGCAGAAATATTACCTTTTACAATATATGAAGGGCCACTATATGATGGTAAAGATAATCCTGTTCCAAGTCTAACGGTAAATGTTGATATTCCTACTCTACTATCAACTAGATAAGTTCCATTAAAATGAGTTTGGGAAGTACCAATGATTGAGAATCCATTATTGACAAATAATCCATGAGATGTAGATCCAGTCGAAACCGTTGCAATACCACTTGTAGAATCATAAACAATTGAAGTAATGCCAACAGCAAAGTCCGAAACGTATACAAAACCACCAGAAGTATAAGTTCCACCAGTTGTAGAAATCGCAACAGTAAACTGTTTGGGGCCTTTGATTGATGTAATCTTAAAGGTTCCATTATAGGGATTTGATTCACCACCAAATCCAGTTGTTGCAACTCCAACAACTTGAACTACCTTATCTACATCATTGCGGATAACAGAAACTGTAAATGTTGCATTATTATTTCCTGCACCTAAAGTTGTAAGAGTTTCGCCAACAACGTAACCACTTCCAGAATCAACGATTTCAAAAGTATTAATTGCACCACCAGATACTGTATTGATATTAATTGTTAATCCAGATCCTGTTCCAATTCCTGTTGAAACTAAACGAACGTTTCTTGTATTGGCAGAGTATCCAGATCCACCAGAAGTCTTAGATAAAGAAAATACTGGATTTAATCTATGGGAGTTGGTTGTGAAAATTGTTGCAGCAGTACCAACAGAAGTCACATTTGTGATTCCAATTGCTACATTGGTTGACTCTAACAAATCAATAACCGTCTCTTTAGTGATGGAATTTCTTGCATCATTTAAAATAACTCTTCCAGTTGGATATCTTAAAGCAAAACTTCTAGATTGTTCTGGATCGGAAAGGTAGTTATCTCTATCTTGTTGTGGATAAAGATTTCTAACTGGTTGTTGATATTTTTCACCACTGAAGTTTGAAGAGGAGGCCTCTACATTATTCTTGAGTAAGGTTAGATAGTAAATTCCATCTCTCTTATTTGGAGAGTGTTCTTGAATAATTTCTCTTCTGAATACTGAGAAGATTCCTTTATATTCATTTCTAGAAACAACAGGAAGATTTCCATCTCTAACCGTTAGATCATTAGTAAATGAACCTGGGTTATCACTTAAAGAAAACTTAAATGTCTTAGAATCATCAACAGAAGTAATTGTGTAGATTCCATTAAATCCATCATTATCCGTTCCAGTTGTGTTTAATCCACTCACAACTTTAGAAAGTTTTACTACATCACCAGATAAAAATCCATGTGGTTTTTCAGTTCTTACAGAAGCGATTCCAGAAGTCCAAGAAGCATTTGCAATAATTTTTGGATTTCTTAAAGCATCAATACTTGCAATTGTTGCAGATTCATCTCCAGAGTTAATCGATACTGTGCTTGACTCTTGAAGAATAAATCCATCTGAAGGTGGTTTTGCATCTTCAAATTCTTTTGGAATTACATATCGAACTCTATAAGTTCTATCAGTAATCGTTCTATCGTCAGATCTTCTCTTAAAGTAAGCAACTGGAGACTGTTCATTGAATACTGTGGTTCCAAGAGAAACCATATTGGTTCTAATTTCATTAGTAGAATTAGATTGCAAATACCACTGAGAATTGACAGTATCATACTGAATTGGGTGTCCAAATTCTCCAGGAATTTTATCAACTACACGACTAACAATTCTTAATTTTCCGCCATTTGATTGGACATCATTAATTGGAATTGGAGTAGAAGCTGTTGCATTATTGAAGTTTTCAGCGAGTTTAATATGAGTTGAAACTCCCGTAGTAATTGCATAGTAAATTGATTCATTCTCAATACCATCAGGAATATCACCATTTTCTGCAACAACAATCAGTTTTTCGCCCGATGTAAAATTGTGAGATTGAGTTAAAACAATAGTTTCATTAGCTAAAACTTCATTAATTCCAGTTCCTCTATAAACATTGAAAGACTTTTCTCTGGAAGTTGAAGAACTTCCTTGCATGTAAATTAGAGATGAGAATGTTGATACAATTCCACTAATTGTGACGTTTACATAAAGTCTATCGTTTTGTCTTCCACCAATCTTATAAGAATCGATATTATATGGAGGGGCAATATCTGGATCAGAGTATCCTTCAATATAAAGTTTATCAGTGTATCCTACTCCAGCATTGATAATTTTGTTTGTGTCTAGACTTAACCAAGGAATATTTTGTTCTGGAGGATTTGTCTCTTTGGGAGGAACAATGTGAGTAATATATCCAACATCATCTCTCGCAAATGCATCGTTTCTAAATCCAACTGCTTTTAATGAGTTAGCACCAAAGTTGGAGTTTGAGTTTGTAATTGACTGATCTCCACCAGATTCAGATACGAAATGATTTGCAAATCCAATCGCAAAAATAGATACGTTCTGAATATAAGCATTATTAGAACTCTTAATGTGGAAGTTTCTATACTCTGGTTTGTATACAGCTTCTGGATCTACATGTAAAGATACTGATGATCCTAAGACTGTTTGATCTTGGTAGATTCCATTATTATATTTCAAGAAAGCATTATCATCTTTCTGTAATCCGATTCCAGTGTATTGAGCTAGAACAATACTTTTAAATCCAGTTGCTTTACTTCCATCTGCATGTAATCCGTTTATACCATAAACGGATCTCGTTGTCACATTGAAAATGTAAGGAGATGCAGATGAAACTGTATCAGATTCAACAATAACCTTTGAGTTCGCAAGGAATGAAACGTTTGGAAGAACGTTTGATGGAATTGAACCAGCGTTATATGTAAATTGTTTTGTATTTGTATCAGAAACAGAACTTACAACAAAAGATCCATTATAAACATTTGTATTAGTAGTAATTCCAATGATACGAATTGGAGTATCAACCGATAAATTATGATCTAGATTTGTAGTAACTGTAATAACTGTTGTGCCAGTTACTCCATTTCCAGAACGAATTGATGTAATACCTAAGTCAGAAGATGCAACTTCACCAACAATTCTATATTCATCAACCTTAGGTTCAAAGTCTGTAGAAGCTGGAAAGTCGGGAATAGATCTTCCAGATGGAATACCATAGGCTTGTGCAACTTTATAGTAATACATCTGAAGATCAGTTGTATCACTATTACCAACACCGACTACAGGATTTACACCATCAGCATACTCAAACGTAGTGAGTTTGTGGTGCGAAAAAGATGTAGAATTGCGAGTTTCATTGTAGTCTTTATAACAGAATCCATTTGGATCTGCATCAAAAATAGAAAAGGTTGAAATATAACATGCACCAGTAACTTTAAAAATTGCCGATCTTTCGATATTATCATCTTCTGGATCAGGAACAAATAAAGGCCTGATTTTAGTTTTACGGAGATCTAAACCAATCAGAGAAGTTCCTCTAGGAATAATTACACCACCACCAACACTATTGAAAGTGTATAGAATGTTTGAAGAACTGTTTAAATCTAAGTTAGAACTTTCTAGAATACCAGTAGGAATATAACTACCGATTGTATTACCATTTACATCTTTGTAAACTGCAGTTCCAGAACTATCATAAACACTATATCCTGGCCTGTTATCTACAATATGTTCTCCAGGATATAAAATAACAGTGGTTTTATCAAACTTATCATTACTTCCTCCAGAAAGATAAGAAAATCTTGATGCTTCAATTAAAGCTCTCTGAATTGTCTTAAAGGGCCTTGTTAAGGAATTTCCTTGATTACTAATCGAATCTGTAGCATCAATGTCATTGGGATTTACATATAAAAGGTTCCCTTCAACATTCTTGATAAGATTTTCTAATCTACTAAGAGCCATGTGCTTATGATGGATTTTTTCTTCTGTTAGTATTTATCATCCAGAAAAATACTATATTTATTAAGTTATGATTCCAGAGATTGCATTATTATTCAGATAAGTCTTAAGTGTATTACCAGTTGAATTTTCTTCTTTAAGTTTACCGAGAAGTTGTCTTTGCCCCCAAATCTGAATGTTTAATGTATTTCGTTCTTCTCTTAGAGCAGTTGCAATTTGCAATCGAGTATTAATTGTTGAAGTTCCAGATGCAATATCAGCCTCTGCAGCATCAGCAATAGTAATTGCATTAGTTAATGCAGTTTGTTGTGTAGAACAAGATCCAAGACTAGTAACTCTTGCAGTATCATCAGGAAGAATTATTACTCCCACTCCAGAAAAATAAAGATAACCAACATCACCTTCAGATGCATCAACCCAATTTCCACTCACTAATTTTTGTGGTTTTACAGTAAATCCAACATCATAATAAATTTTTCCAGCACTCACTTGAGGTTTAGATATTGCACCATTTCCATCTCGAAGATCGACTCCTTCTAATTCTGGCCTCCAACTTTGAGATGCAGAAGGATAACCTTGATTTGTAAATTCAACCTTAACACCTTTACCAATAGTTGATGAGTTCATAATTCCAATCGTTTGTGGAGAATATGGACTTCTTCCAAACGGAATATCAAAATTTCCAACCTCATCTGCAGATTTTAAAATTTGAAACTCTACAAAAGATCCATCTGACTCTGGAGCAGAAACACTTGCAGAAGCATTAGATTCTACAATAAATTTATAAACAACTGACTCAGTTGAAAGTCCAGAATTGATAACAGATAAATCAGCTACTGTAGTTCCAATACCGACAATTTCATTATTTTCTGTGGTAAATACTCCATCTTTTTTACAAATTAAAAGTTGTCCTGTAGTAATACTACTCAAAGTTTGACTACTATAAGATGTCAAAGCAGTAACAATCGTACTTCCTGTGCCTACAGTTCCAATAAATCCGGCAACAAAAGAATCAACAACATCCTCAGTATAAGCTTCATCATAATAACGAATGCCATACAAGTTTTTGGACTGCACTGCAAGTAATCCAGAAGAATGAGAAGATCTCCCATCAGGAGCACTAGAAATATAGGTTATTCCAGTAAACCCCGAGGTTGTAGTTTTAGTGCATGTGTAAGTATGTATGTTATAATAACCGGCGCCGGCGCCGGCGCCGCCAGGAGCGGTGCTAATTCCAGTTCTCCTCCAAAAAAGATTTGTTCTACAAGCCGCGGTAATTCTATCAGCATAAGCAGTTTTGACATCTTGAAGTTTGTTATTGACATTTGTAATATCGTCAAAAACAACCTTATCAATACTTTTAATTGCAGTATCTAATGGCGTCTTTTCATTATCAAGAATAATGATTTTTTCTTTGAAAAATTCTGTTTGTTCTTGATTTGATTTAATTCTATTATTAATTCTTTCTTTTATAACTTTAGAAGTTTCAGACTCAGGCATGATTAGTTCTTTTATTGACTATTTATTTTTCTCCACAGAGAAGGATCCAAACGACTATATTCGCATTTAATATAATCTTCTTTCAGAGTCAAAGTTATATCTCCACAAATCGAGATTCTTTGCCCCTTTCGTTGAACCATTTGCATTGTAGAATGCATCATTGAACTTGGAAATAAAACCACAGTTCCTTCAATTGGGGTTACAGTATAGTTATTACAGTTATACTTATTATAACCCGAAATTAGATTATATTTACCACTGTTAGTAGTTTGAAACATAAACTCAGAGACTTCATTATTATTCTCCGATTGATGAAAGCAAAGTTTATCAGAAGTCTCATTACAATTTAGATAATAACAAAAAGATATATCACTACTATTGTGAGTATGAATTTTGATATTTGGAAGATCTTCCTTGTGAATGTTCAACCAAGATTTTGTAACATACACATTTATCAAAGACTCATTGACATTTAAAACTTTCAAATACTGTCTTACATTTTGATCTAAACACTTAAAGAATTCAGAATATTTTTGTTCATGATGTAAAAAATATCTTCCAGAGTTTTCTGGAGATTGCAATTCTTCTCTAGGAAGATCTTCAGCATAATGCCAATAATCAGAGAGTTCTTGTAGATATTTATTCTTAAATTCTTGATGACAAGTTACTTCACCTCTATAGACTACAGTTGGAAAGATTTCATAAACTTCATGATTTAGATTCACCTTTGTGTCTTGCATAATCCCAACCACCTATAGCATACTCCCTATTATCTCCTGGATAGTCATCTGGTGTCAAGCCTTTATATTCAACTTGTAATTGATCATGTGTTACTCTTTCAGCAAACACTGTGTAATGACAATGAACTGAAGATCCAGATGCATTTCTAACTTTTATTTTTGTTCCCCACTCAACAATTTCTTCAACATAAAGTTCTTGATATCTTCCAATCGGAGTAAGATTCACAGTGATTGTTTCTGGCTTGCAAAGAGTTCTCCAGTAGTCAGGAAGTTCAATCGTATCAGAATCTTTCAATGTTCCACGAATATAAGCACCAACTTCTGGCCCTTCTAAACAAATATATCTCAAACGATGATCTTCTTTTGTTGGATGAGGAATGTCAAATCCTTTTCCAGCAAGAGATAGTGCTTGTTTAGCGATAGCATAAGTTGCAGAAAGTGTTGTGACTGCATTTACGACTTCTGCAGCAGTTAAAGTTCCAGCAACTGTTAGATTTGCGTTTTCAGCAGCAACACTCGCTTCTACTCTTGCACCTGCATCAGCCTTTGCACCAGTTTCTGCTTTTGCACCTGATTGACTCACCGTTCCAACATGAACCTCATTTGCAAAAAAGTTAAATGTTGGAGTTAACATTGTAATGCTTGCAGGATTCATCGTAATACCAGAAGTCAAATTGCAGGTTATAAGATGTTGAAGTGCATTGACAGACAACCCATTTCCAGGATAAGGGAGTGTGCCCAATCCATCAGCGCTGATATTAATTGCATTTCCACCAGGAACAGATGTTGGTGATGGAACAATATTTAAAACTGCTGTTTGTTTAGCTGCAGTAAAAATAGCAGGTGCTGGCTGGCCAACAAAAATAGGCCCTGCAAGTAATCCGACTCCACCAGTAAGACTTACAGTTTCTGTTGGCAAGACAAGTTGTTTACCTAATGTGAAACAATCAGTTACACCAAGATTTCCAAGGTTTGACATAATTTATACTCCAAATACATTCGATAAAGTTTTTTGAATATTTACAATTTGTGTGAACAGTGATCCACTGTAAAGATCTGTAGCGCAAGATGAATTAATGAACCCAGAAACACTATCTAGATAATTCTTTCCAATTAAACTAATTGAATGAGTTCCCGTAATTGCAGTTTTTGTTCCCTTGATTTGAATATCAGGAGCTTTAATTTGAACAGAAACGTTTGCACCAAGAAATATACTACCTTTCTTATCTTTTTTACTACCAGAAGCTTTGATAACTACTTGTTCAGCATCAAGAATAATCGATCCAGTTTGTGCTTGCAAAAGAATATCACCTTTTGAAGCTTTGATTACTTTAGCTGGATTGAAAGGATTTTCACTATTTGTATTAACTTTAAGATTTGCGCCAACAACTTCTAGAGAAGTTCCACCAGTTTTAAGAATTTGTCTTCCTTTGGAATAGAACTTAATGCCGTCACCTTCTCTAGTTTCCATACCCCACATGATTTTACCGTGAGGTTTCTCTTCACCACCACCGTGCATAGAGAAAGTTTCTCTACTTAAATTAAAGTACTCTTGGTTTGCCATTATTTTCTAACACAATCGATGACTGTTATTGGGCCAGTTGAATCTGGATCAACAGGTTTTCCACCACGATATCTCATGATTGGAATTAACACTGCACCCTCTCCAGTTGAAGTATTTATTTGAATAGTTGGTTTGCATCCACAGAAAATTTCTGAGGTTTTAACTTTGACTTTAATTATACCATTAATCGGCCCAGTTACAATTTCCATAACTGTAGCTTTACTTGGTTTCCCATCACAGTTTAGAACTGTGATTGTATCTGTAGAAGCATAGTTGAATCCTGTTTTTTTAACGTAAACATCAAAAATAAATCCACATTTTGTTTTTGGATTTACACCAGTATCATCTCCACCAGTGCCGCCTCCACCAGTGCCGCCTCCACCAGTGCCGCCTCCACCAGTATCATCTCCACCAGTGCCGCCTCCACCAGTGCCGCCTCCACCAGTATCATCTCCACCATCAGATCCATCAGTGTAACCACTTCCACCATCATCAACAATTACATCAGTTACAATTCCTCCATCCTCATCAATGATGGCGATTAAATTTCCACCACTACCATCACAATTATCTTCAACAGAAACAAAAGGAGAATCTACATATCCAGATCCACCATTTGTAACATCAGCGCCAATGATCCCACCATCTGCAGCATCAACTAAAAGGGTAGCAGCAGCACCAAAGCCACCACCTCCACTAAAGACGATTTTGGAACTACAAATTAAAGTATTATCACATTCACCAAAATCTTCTGATCCAAGATTGTCTAGAACTGCTCCCCAATCATCAAATGTGGTAAATTTAACACCCTCTCCAGGATCCCAAGTGGATGGTGTCGGACAAGGAACAACGTCACAACTTGAAATAAAATTTAAAACAATTCCAGCATACTCAAGAGCTTGAGAAACCACGCTTCCAATTGAACCAAGGGCCCCACCAATTACATCATTAATCTGAGATAAAATTGGAGAAAGATTTTCATCAATCCAATTACTAATTTCATTAAAAATAGTGCTTAAGATATTGTCAACTGTACATTTTACAACATCAAATAATTTATTGATCAATCCAAAAAGAACTTCTAAAATTAAATCAAGAAGAAGATCTAAAAGTTTTTCAAACAAACACCAAATCAAATCCATGATTGTTCTGGTTGCTTGTCCAGTCTCAGGATGCAGTGATTTGGGGATAATTGTTCCTACAAAAGTATTAACGGCTGTTCCAACTTTTGAGAGAACAAAGTCTCTTGCCTTGGTGATTAATCCACTAATCACTCCCAACATCTTTTTAGCAAGAATCTTAATTTCACTATCAAGATTTACGATCTCTTGTAGAACTGGATCAATATACAATTCTTGGAATTGTTGAATCTGCCTCATGCGATTCATAAATTCCGTTATGAATTTAGTAATCCTTGAGACATCATCATTGCCACAGGGATTTGGTGTGGTAATTGGATCTAATGTTGGTTGAACAAAAGCAGCAGAAGCTTTTGTTTTGCCTGGAATTGGAACACCATTTTTTGTAGGTTTTTCTGGAGTTCCAGCATCAGTTTCTTCACCTGTTGCAAGATTTTTACCACCACTTTGTTCATCTCCTTTTTGTTTAACAAGATGAAGATTTGTTCCTTCTTTTTTGGGATTATATGGTTTAAAAGAATAACTTTCTCCTTCAGCAAGAGACTTGGCTTTCTGAAATGTTTGTCTATAAAAAGATCCAAAAATAACTGGTTGTTGACAATCATCTCCATCCATGAAGAAACCAAGAACAGTTTCCCCACCTTGAATGTTGTGCAGATCGCCAACACCATTCATACCAGAGCCCTGTCCAGTTGGAACTAGAACATGAGCCCAAGGAAGATCTTCATCATTTAAATCTGGCGGTGGTGGGTGATATCCAAGAATTCTAACTTTAACACGATAATATTGACAGTCTTCTTTTTCCTCAAGTGTTGCAGTTTTACTCCATCCACTTGAAGTTGGATCAGCTACTTGTCCAAGCCACCACTTAAAACCATCTCTACCAATAAAGTTACTTGGAAAAAAAGACTGTTCAATCATCGTATACTCTACACTCTAAGGCATCTGGATTATCATTACAATATAATTCTAACACAGTTGGATCATGATCATCCTCTGGATGATTTTCTCTATATCTCTCCAGTTGATCCAATTCTTCCTCCAAATGACGACGACGATTTCCACTAGTATAAGGATCATCTATTTCTTTAATATCTTGTTCGATATGTTGATGAATTGTTTTCTTTTCCATTGGATTACTCCGATTCGATTCCATAACTATCACGAATAAGTTCTAAAGATGTAAAATTATTTTCACCTAACATACTATGTCTCAATTTGGAAATCATGTATTTACCACTAAGATTTCTATCATATTTATCTCTCGTCGATCTAATATTTTGTCCAGTCTGTGCAATATTTAGTTGCACAATTTGCCCGGCAGATAATTCTAAGTTAAGTGGTAATGTAACCTTTACAGAATTTGCAAATAAAATATTGTATCGCATATAAGAATCCGCTTGATCTTTTGCAACTTGATCACTGTCAAACTGTTCTCCATCAGGATTTAAATATCCACGATCAAGAATTCTAAACATTAATCTAGAAGGAGAATTTTCTAAACCATTTGGCAAGCTAACACTACTAGCATCAGAATTTGAAGATTTTAAACCACCACTATTATACTTATCAGAAAGTTTTGTAGTGATAACATCATAACTCATTTCATAAACATCATAAAATATTGAAAGGTGAGAATAAGCACCATTTCTTAGAGATTTAAAAACATCATTGTTTTTTACAATCTGAATGTCAGAAAAAGATCTATAAAATTGTGGATCGGATTTTTGTAGTGGGACATCACTTTGGAATAATTCAATCACCTCTGAGGAATCATTAAAAGTATCATCAATACCTATGAAATTATAACCCTCTTTCGTCTCAAAAAACAAAAACCCACCCGATGAAGTTCCTTCAGATCCATTACTAGAATTTGATGCACTATTTGATTTAGGACATAACCAAGAAATTACATCAAATGGGCGTTTAAAAGATCCAATAAAAGTATAAGAATTTTGAGTAGGATTTATTCTATCTGTGTTTCTTTGAGTTGCAATTAAATTATCATCTTCCAAAATTGATTGAATCGTAGAAGATATTGTAGCAGAGTATTTTCTAACAACACGACTTGTCTCGTTTTTCAAAAGATCATCGTTCATCAACCTCAGTGAAAACATTTGATTCTGAGATGTTGGCATGATAGAACTATTCATCACACAAAGAGGATTTCCATCCTCAGTGCGGAAAGAAAGTATTTGTCTTGTTGGAAATTCAGACTCAATTTCAATATTGACAAGTTCGCCACCATTAATAGGCAATCTTCCAGCAACACCATCACCATCAACAAAAGTTAAATCACAAATAACAGTTGGAGACAATACATCCTCATAATAATCAATTCGAGAAATACCCCTAGTAAAGTCATTGGATTGTCCATTCTTCTCTAGAGATATTTCTTTAATTTTAAAATTAGAGATTGCCATTTTACTTCGTAGATGCTAATTGGAGAACGGATAAGTAGTTGGATTGAACAGATCCTTTACCTCCAGAAGAAATTTGAGTTCCTTGTGACTGTTGTGATGGTTGTTGAATTGGAGAAGAAACTGCAGCAACCTGTTGTTGAGTTTGTTGGGGTTTTAAAGCTTGTTGTTGGGGTAATTGTGGTTTAGGTTTTGTTTCATCTTTAGATGTACTAAAAGGAGCATTCATACTATATCTATTCAATGGATCAAATTTATTCTTCAAAACTCCACCTGTCCAACTAGTTCCTGTTTCCCAATGTAAGTGAGGGCCAGTTACTCTTCCAGTTGTGCCAACTCGAGCAATGATGTCTCCCTTTTTAATATCTCCCTTACCCCTGTATCCATCTTGAACATGTCCATAAAGATGGTATATTCCCTTATTATCTACAAATACAACAAAATTTCCCCAGCCTCCTGGATTAACTCCAGCATCAATAATTTTTCCATCAGAAATTGCCCTGAGTGGAGTTCCATCTGGAACAGCAAGATCCGTACCACCATGAGCACCAGTTTTTCTCTGTTCACCATATCTACCAGTGATAACGGGAGTAATTGAACCAGGAGCAACATATTCAATAGCCGCTACACCAACACCTAAACCAGCAACTCCCAATCCAGCACCAGTTATAGCTTCTCTCAAAGTCGAAGGTTCCATATTCTCAAAAAGTTCTTCTAGATCTTTTTCCATCTTATTTCGTTCTTCAATAAGAGCAACAATAATTTGTTGATAAGTTGCATTTTCTTGTTTCAATCCCAACATTTCCTCCATAATACCTGGAGGGATCATTTGTTCCGATTGTCTAACAGATAAACTTGATACAAGTTCATTAAGTTGTTCATTATTTTTTTTCTCAGATTCGATATAATTCTTACTAAATTTTGAAAGATTTTCTATTGTCCTTCCCAAAATAGGAGTCAATTTTTCTACATTTGAACTTAACTTTTGAACCTGTTCTATAGACATATCTTATTACCCCACTTGGATTCCCATTGAAAGAGCAGATATTGTGGACAATGGATTTCCAGAAAAAGGATCTCCAGTAGTTTGAGAAGAACCTCTTGTAGGATTAACTGGATTTTGTTGTGAAGTCAGAGCTGGAACAGATGCAATCATTCCTTGAGTATTTTCTGAAGGAGGTTCTGTTACTTGTGCAATTGATGAAGTTGAGTTTGGTTTAATTTTAGAGTCAATGTTTGCAACATTAACAACTTTTGTTGGATCTGAGGATGCTCCATCCGACATAGAAGATCCTGAAGCACTGGCAGAACCAGAAGGTTTTGATGTTGATTGAGATGCTGATGTTGGTTTTGCGGAAGATTGGGATTTTTTTAATGCTTCTTGAGCAGCAGGTAAATAATCTTTATATTTTCCAGACTTATATACACTCCATGCACTAAATCCAGAACTATCTTTTACTTTCTTAGCAGCATTTGCATTTGTTGCAGGATCTAAAAGTTGTTCATTTGATTCTATTCCAAACTCTTTTCTTCTAGCAGGGCCTAATTTACCAATCATGTTGATCTGCCAAAGCCCATATGAAAGATCATCTGTTCTTGGGTTATCATTTATCTCTCCAGATTTTCCACCAGATTCTGCCATAGCGATTGCTGCCATAGTTGCAGCATCTTGATCTTTAAACCCAGCACTTTTTGATAGAGATACTAATTTTTCAACTCCAAGAGATCCTGATGGAACAGATCCAGGTGTAGCACCAGGGCCTCCAGGTTCTCCACCATCACCCAAAACATTACCAAGAATTGATGCAAGCCCACCAGCTGCTAATCCACCACCCAATAGTGCGGCGATACCGCCCATACCTCCGCCGGCTCCGCCGGCACCTAATCCACCACCTGCGGCACCAAGAACTTCATTACTTATTTCCGATTGTGCTGTTTTGCCAAGAACTCCCTTAGATATTAATTCCTGATTACCAATCAAACTCCTGAGGACAGAACTTTCTTGTTTTTGCCCAATAGAAACGATGGATGTCATCATTCCCATTTCTTGCGTCAATCTCATAATAATCGATGTCAAATTCATAAAACTATTTGACAATCGGGTATCAGACTGATCCCTCAGACGGTTCTCAGTCTGAACTTGATTCTGGAGAGCGAAGAAAGCAGAGGGATCAATTGCCATTATTGTTGTTTTTGTTTTTGTTTAAGTTCTTCGAGATATTCTTTCAACAACTCAAGATAGATTTCTCTTTCCCAAGGTAACATATTTTCAACTTCTGTTAATGAATATTTATGGTATTGCATGAGACTGAAGTTGACTCGATAGTAATTTTCTAAAGAATCTCTTGCAATACTTAGACGAAAAAACTTTGCAAACCCTCCAGAACGATTTTATTTTCTTTTTCAGTAACTGGATTGACAACTACAGTTTCATAACGAAGTTTAGGCATTGTTCTGAAGAACTTTTCAATCCCCTTATATTGACGTGAATTAAGAGTCTCTAACCAATCAATAATTTCTTGTTCCGTACAATCCGATCCTGCCCAACACTCTTCATCATCATAAACCATATCTACACATGATGCAACGATCTTATAGGAGAGATCTAGAATATCTTGTCTACTTTGAGGATTAAAGTTTTCTTTAATGAATTGATCATAAGAAGGATACTTCATTCTCACAGTCAACTTATCTGTCAATTGAATATCAGAAGTATGTTCTGGATCTTTTTGAACTTCAATCTCATCAATATAAATGGTAAGAGGAACTTCAGTGACTCCATCATCCCCACAGGTAATTACAAGTTCAATTGCTTCTCCAATTGACTTGCCACGAATGTTGAGAAACAAATACTCAATATCAAAAATAGGAAGATCTCTAACTTCAATTCCTTTAGTAAGGATACAAGCTTCCAATACATCAAAAAGTGCATTGTTAATTTGAGTAATATCTTCAGACTCCATTGCTAGAAGAAGAATCTTCTCTTCTTTTACAAAGAATGGGCGATACTTTATTTTTTTATTTGTCGAAGGCAAAACCAATTCATAGGTTGGTGCTGTAACTACAGGTAATGGCATAGTAAATTAATCAAATATTTGTTGTATTTCTAGTTATATATCTGAGGAAAACCATATGAACATTTAAAGTCAAGATATTTGCTTGCCCATACTGAACAGGCATTTTGGAAATATTAATCGGAAATGCATCCACAAACTCATAAGTTAAATAAGAACTTCTAGTTCTAGATTCTCCAACATATCCTACATTCTTTTCAAATTTTGTCAATGCAAAATTCATTCTATAAGTGTCTGGATATCGAAAACGATTAATATTACCTGCATTTAAAGCAGTGGGAACACTTTGCCCGCCAGAAGTACTTCTAACAGTTCCAGAAGAAAAGAAAGTTGGATTAATATAGTTAATCCACTCCTCAAAAAATCGAATTATTTTGTGATCGGAGTCTACATAAAAACTTAATCTAATTGTATTATTATCTCCATAACCTCTCATTCTAGGAAAATTTTCAACCATTCCCTGATAATCTCCCATGACAGGAAATAACTGAAAATTAGATCCAGGTAATGAAGTTGCATTACACATCAACTCCATTTTTTCAAAGAAAGTTAACCCATCCACACTTGACTGTAATCCAGCGGTGGATAAATAAGTTCTCAAACCAGATTTAGGTTGTCCAAAAGTAACTTTGAACTGATTGTTCATTGATACTTTTGAAAAAGCACCCTTAATTGATTCTATCCCATATTTTAATCTGGGAACATTTACAGCCATTGATAAATATAGATTTAGATCTATAGTATGTATAAGAGATGTCAGAACCCCTCAAAGGAAAATACAGCCCAGTAAATTATAAGAAGTATAAAGGTGATCCCACAAAGATCATTTATAGAAGTTCCTGGGAATTGAAGTTTATGAGATATCTTGATTTGAATGAAAATATATTAGAGTGGGCGAGCGAAGAAATAGTTGTTCCATATAAGTCTCCAGTAGACAATAGATATCATAGATATTTTCCAGACTTTTATGTAAAATATATTGATAAAAATAAAAAAATAATTGAATCAGTCATTGAAATTAAACCCAAAAAACAAGTCGTTGGCCCACCAGTAAATCCAAAAAGAAGAACAAAAAGTTGGGTTAAAGAAGTTTATGAATATGCAAAAAACCAATCCAAGTGGGAAGCAGCAAAAGAATACTGTAAAGATAGATTATGGGAATTTAAAGTTCTTACAGAGGATGATTTAGGCATATGAGTATCGTTCAAGAAATTAAAAATAAATCAGGAAAAAAAGAACAAAGTTCTGAGTGGTATACAAAACAACTCAGTGATGCACTTAATCGATTTCAAAAAGTTGATTCTAATACAAGAGATACTGCTGGGTTAACAGTTGGACAACTGTATTTTTTTAGATATACTCCACAAAAACCAAGAAAAGGATTAGTATATGATAGAAATCCTTTAGCGTTTATTGTAGAGTTTCAGGGTGATCGAATATTGGGTGTAAACTTACATCATGCGCCGCCTCAAATTAGAAAAATATTAGCAAAATCTCTTCTAAATAACTTAGATGCAACATCTATACCTAGAAATTGCTATAGAACATATTATCTTGCAGGGTGCAGCAATTTCCAAAAGGTTCCTGAAAAATATTGGGAGGAGGTTTCCGATCTCCCAACAGAAAAATTTATTGATTCTGGATTATTAATTGATTCAAATAAAGGTTGGACAACAAAAACTTAAATGGCAGATTTACCCACTAAAAAAATATCAATCAACATTGGACAATATTATGTAACTTATGAAGCAAACTCAGAAAATCCATCTGCAGGGCAGATTTTGAGTGTTGCAAAAAATGATACTGTTTTAGATCCAACAAGTTCAGAAGCCATTAGTGTTGCAAGTGATGAAACGACTCAACTCACTTTAAAGAATTCATTAAAAATTGTAAATAGAGACTTATATACTTTAATTTTTGGAGAATCGTAAGATGAGTATTACAAACTTAGCATTTTCTCCAGAAGCAAATTCAATATACGAATCTGTTCAATCAAGTAATAGTAATCAAGGAACAGTTGAATCAAATCAACCAGCAACTCCAGCTGCAGGATCGAGTAGACAACCACCAGACTTTTCAAATAAAACTTTAATATATCCAGAAAAACTTTTAAGAAATCAAAGTGACTTCTTCCAGATAAAGGCTATTGAATATACTCCACCAAATCAAGGTGGGCAATCAAGTCAACCTGGATTAAATAGTTTCTACCAATCTCGAACTCAACAAAATCTCAGAAGTGAAAGAAGTAAGGGAATGGTAATCTTTCCGATGCCTGCAAAAGTCACTGACGTAAATGGAACTAATTGGGGAGAAGGATTTTTAAATCCTGCAGGTGCTGCAGCTGTTGGAGCATATTCTGCTGCAAGCGGAATTGCGGGTGGATTGATAAGCGGAGAACTCGAAAGTGGATTTAAATCTGCCGGAGGATTGTTAAGTGGAATAAAAGAAACTTTAACTGATGCTGGGGCATACAGTTATGGATCCGCATATGCGACAACCCAAGCTATAAATCAATTTGGAATAAATCTAAACCCAGATGAACTCCTAGCAAGAACTCAAGGAACTATTTCAAATCCAAATGGAGAACTTCTCTTCAAAGGGCCAAGACTTAGAGGTTATTCCTTTGTATATCGAATGGTTCCAAGAAATAGAAATGAAGCTAGAACTATAAGACAGATTGTAAGATTCTTTAAACAATCAATGTTACCTCCAAAGAGTGGCATTCTTCTCAACACTCCACATGTCTTTTTCTTGGAATACAAGAGAAAGTCAAATGGAGTTGTAAAAGCGTTAAATAAGTTTAAACCATGTGCTCTCACTGATTTTAACGTTGATAATAGTGCAGGAGAAGGTTGGAACTCATATTATGATGAAACTGAGGACATTTCTCAACCAATTGCAACCACAATTCAACTCAATTTTACTGAATTGACTCCAATATTCCGAGAAGATTATGCAGAATTTTCAAATGTAGACGATGTAGGATACTAATGGCATACTTCGAATATTTACCCAAACTTAGATATCCATCTTTATCCCAAAAGGGAGATGATTATGAGTACACAACTGTAACAAACCTCTTCAGAAGAGGGAAAATTAGAGATGATATCTTCAATCAAACTGTTCTATTTGACAAGTATTCAATAGAAGGTAATGATCGTCCAGATAACGTTGCATACAAAGTTTACAATGACTCAGATCTAGATTGGATAGTTTTGTTGTCAAATAACATTATTAATGTTCGTGACGAATGGCCCATGAACAACGTTACGTTTGAAAATTACATGAAAGAAAAATATCCAACAAATGCAGAAAGATATGCAGTAAAACACTACGTCACTACAGAAATTAAAGACAATAGAGGTAGATTAATTCGTCCAGAGGGAGTCATAGTTTCTCCAGATAGTTATAACGATTATATATTTGAATACTTTTTAAATGGTAATGTTTTTACTGAAACGAAGGAATCATTATCAATCGTAACTTTCGATGATTATGAACAACAATTGAACGAAGATAAAAGAAATATTTACTTAATCAAACCAAAATTCGTCCCAACAGTAATCAAAGATATCGAAAGGATTATGAAATATGATCAATCTTCACAGTTTATAAACAAGACAATTAAAAAAACCTCAATATAAAAAAATAGCCGGAAAATTTTTTCCGACTATTTTGCAATTAAAAAATGATTTTCAAATCACTCTTCAGCTAACCTCTGGAAGTAACTAAGAGTATCATCGTCTTCTTCTTCCACTACAGGAGAAGGAGTGGAACGAGATGTTGACACTGGTTGAAGATCTTCTTCCTCATTATCAAATGACTCATCACGAGGAACAGGTTGACTTTTCTTATTCAGAACACTGTTAAGACGAGTCTCAAGTTGTTCATAAGTCTTGAAGTTCTGTTCTGCAACAAACTCCTTGAGGGAGTATTCTTTTTTCCAGATAGATTCAAGTTCTTCATCATCAAGATCACAAAGAACTGAAGGGGAATCAAACTCAGACTTGTCATAGTTCGGATAACCGTCAGCCATACGAACTTTAAGTTTGAAGTTTGCACCTTTCCAGAGATCAAAAGCATCAATGGGATTTTCGTCCTCAAATTCTGGTTTGAGAGCACTAGTGATCTTTTCAAAGATTTTCTTACCATACTTGAAGAGAAATACTTTACCCTCGTTCTCGGGATGAGCAGGATCCTTAACAACGTAAATGTTACTGTGGTAAGACAGTTTACGCTTACGTTGACGAACTACTTCCTGATCAGACTTATTACCAGTGTTCCAGAGTTCACGATTCATTTCCGATACTGGATCCTTACGCCCAAGAGTAGTTAGGGAGTTTTCAATATACCATCCACCAGGGCCTTGGAAGGCGTGACTCCAGACTTGGACAAAAGCATCATCCTCACCATCAGGGGGAGGAAGGAAACGAATCACTGCATAACCATTACCAGATTTGTCACGTTCAATCTTCCAGAAACGATCATCAGAACTAGATGAAGTCTTGTTCAGTTTCTCTACCTCTTGAACCAGACGAGCAGTAAGTGATCCAAGGGAAGATTGTTTTTTAAGATTTGCGAAAGACATGTGTTTTTCCGTATACGTTGTATTCGATGTGTAACTTGTTTATTATAATGGGCGAAGAAGGATTTGTCAATCCTCCACAACCTCAGTTTCAGAAACTGGAGTTTCAGGTTCTGATTCAGGCAGAGTAACTCCCAGTTGAGTTAAATATTCAACGACTCCTTGCAGTTTCAGAAACATTTCTCTTTTTACTGCAGTTTGAGCATTAAGTTGTTCAAGATCTGAAGCAAGAGAACGTTGTTGATCAAGTGCAGCTTGAAGATGTTGTTGTTGTTCAGTCATTTAGAATTTTCTCCTTAATAATTTTTTTGTAATTTGGAATATCAAGATTTAGAAATGGTGTGTATTTTTGAATCTTTAAACTACAAGATTCCCAGACAGGATCTTGTAAGATTTTATCATACTGTTTTGAAAATTTCAAGATCTGATTCAAGATAATCATAGTCTCTAATGAAATTCTTCCAGACAAATATTCTCTCAAAATCGGAGGATGTTGCCCTTTTGTTTCGAAGACTAAGTTAAACTCTTTGTCTTCAAACAATGATGAGATTTCATTCTTAAATATATATCGCAAACTCTGCATTCTCTTTTGCCATTTAGTATGGTTTTCCTCACCAGAGGCAATAATCTCTCCTATCCATAACTTTGATGGATCAGAACATTCTACAAAGTTTGCAAGAAAATATTGTCGGATTTGTTCATCCGACTTTTGACGAGACATCTTCTCAAAGAAGTATTTGTCTTTCCGTTTGTTGAATGATGTTACTGATGATTTAATCTTTCCATTGTACTGAAAAAAATCATAGTTAGGTTTACTAAAATGATTTTTAAAGGCAAGATAACAACAGTAAACATCAAACGGTGTCATAGGGGCAATTTAGCTCTAGAACTTTTCTTCAAATAATTTAATTGCATTGCTTCACATCGAATTCTTTCTTTCAAAGGTTTTGAAATCAGTTTCGATACTGTCCCAATATCAATTGTATTTTCATCACAATAAGTCACAATAGATTCAATATAAGTTAATCCACTGGTTCTAACTAGTTCCTCAATATCGTTTGAGAACTTTGATTGACTTAAAAATTTGGATTCTAACTCTTTGATTAATTCATTTTCCATAAGTTTTTAGGTTGTCATTTACAAATTCCTTAATGTATTGGATAAGTAATCGGATATACTTTTTCTTATCATACTCTTCATATACCACACATTCTCCATTTTCGCAAGCCATGATGATGACAAGTTTCTTGGCGACTAAACCAGTCAACTCATATAACATACAGGCATATGCTACAGCCTGAACAAAGTAATGTTCAATCCATTCTTTTGGTTTTGGTTTCTTGGATGTTTTAAAGTCAATGATGGCAAGTTCGCCATCATACTCAGCAATACAATCTACTGTTCCTGCAACTCCAAGAACCTTACTATACATTGACGATTCAAGTGCATGAATATTGTCAATCTTATCCAGTTGAGGTGTTGCAATCTGGAACAAAAATTCCGACAGAGGAAGAACATCTGATGGGCAATCTAAGTTCTTCAGATAGAACTCAGCGAGAGTATGCATATCAGTTCCACGACTGGTTGCAGCCTTGGTAATCTTATCTGCCTCCTGTTCACCAACTTTTTTTCTCCAGTTGGCAAAGAACTGCCGATTCTTGTGACTTGTAACAGATGTAATCGATACAAGTTTCAGCAGTTCTTCTTCATCAGGAACTTTATAATAACGAATACCATCGATAGTTTCCCTTTCAAGTTCAGGGAGATTCAACTCAATATGTTTAAACATTAAAAACCTAAATTCATTTTGTTTACAATATAAGACTTGACTAAACCAGATCTTACAATATCATCAACACCAAATTCAATACAATCAAACTCTGGCATTGCTTGAAGGATACGAGTGAAATCAATGATTCCATTTCGTTCGTTTGTTCTAATCAAGTCAGTCTGAGTAGCATCACCACAGAACATAATCTTACAATCTTCACCAACACGGGTGATAATTGAATCTAACTCATGGAAGTTAAGGTTCTGACATTCATCAACAATGATAATAGATCTATCAAAAGTTGTTCCACGAATGAAAGATGTGCTCCAGAAACTAATTGTCTCTTGAGCTTTGAGATTACCATACAACATCTCAAATTCTTGATCAGTTGACATCTCGAACATATACTTTACCATATTCTTATATGGAATTTGGTAAAGTGAAGATTTGTCTTCATGATCTCCTGGAAGAAATCCAATTTCTCTTGTTGCGACAAGAGATCTCACAATGTAAATTTTATCATATGGTGTGACTTCATCAAGAACTTCTCGAAGTGCATTGTAGAGAGTGATAAATGTTTTACCAGTTCCTGCAGCACCATATGCAAATAAATTCTTTCCTTCTTTATAAGCAGAGAATAACTTTTTTTGATTCTCTGTTAATGGTTCAATGTCAGTTAGAAAATCCAAATTAATTGGTTTCTTCCTTCTCATTTGTTTGGCACTCATTCCAATGCCTACTGGGCCAGAATCCTTTCTTCGTTTTGCGGGCATAAATCTACAGTGTGTTTATATTTGATCCAGGCATCTGTTTGACACGACGTAGAACATCGTTCCAACCTGGATGAGATTTCTTCAATTTGTTTTGCCAATCACCAACTTCACCAACACCAGCTACACCAGCACTCCAATCTTTATCCCAATCAGGATTATCTTTTCTCCACTGAGTATAAGAATCAACTGTCATTGACAGTTCTTGTTTTTCACCAGTAGTTTTATTGATAACAGGGTATAAAGGCATTCAGTTCTCCTCCAGGGATTCCTGGTTGTTATATTTAGTTGTAAACTCCTTCTTCAAATGTGAACGAACCTTTTGATAGAAGTCAAGAATGTCATGATTATTATTGTAGATTAATCCACATTGTTTTGCGATTTCAATTACTTCTTGATTATTCATTAGTCAATCCTCAGGGATGGTTGAATTAGTTCGTCACAGTTGCAATCATCACATACCCATTCCAGTGCTTTTGCAACTGTAGGAAAGGCACAGATAAAGATGTTCTTAACAGACTCAGCGACATCCATATGTTCTTTCTGAGTTCCATTGGCAGTTCTCAGTTGAATATAATGAATCCATGAACGGCAAGTGCCAGTCATATAGATTCGAGTGGGAGTTGCAAGAGGCAATACAAACCTTGCACATTCTTTTGCTACACCTTGAGACAGAAGAAAGTTGTAGGTGTCTTGTGCATCACGGAAGAGATCACTAATCATCTTATTCAGAAGAAAAGTTTTTTCTTCATCCATATCATCAATAGAATTTTGACGATTCTTAGTATCCTGACGGCGAAGTTCAGGAAGTGGGATATCATTTGATAGTAGATTTGTATCAGCGTATCGTTGAGAAAACTCTTGATAAGTGAAACTACGATGACGAAGAATCTGTGCTGCAATTCCCCGAGTAGTCTCAATCTCCACTGTCATACTTGATTGTTCAAACACACTCCAGTGATTATGTTTGATGCAATAAGAAAGAAGTTTTGCGTAATCTGGATTGTCTTGGTTATTTGGATTACTCACTCTGGCAATATAAGCCATAGTCTTTTCAGCATCGGGAGTGAGTGAAATTAATTTAGCAGTATTCATTCAGACATTAAAAAACCTCTGGGTTTATTCTATCCCAGAGGTTGTATTTTGTCAAGGTTTATTTTCTAGATCCTCTTCCACCACCCATTCCACCGCCAGCTGGTTTGTATCCAGTAGTAGAACCTACAAGTTTAGGGCCTACAATTTTGGGCCCTACAAGGTTTTGAGATCCCTTAACTCCAAGTGCTTGTTGACGTTTGATATCACTTGCAGCAGCCTTCTGGAGATCTTTTGCTTTTGCAGCTGCATCCGACTTTGCATATGCACCAGGATTAAATGTTCTACCAATTCTTTCAAAAGGATTTGTAGTTCCAGTTCCAGGAGCATCCGATCTCTTATAAACTGCTTTACCTCCCTTAAATGCAAGATGCCCAACTTCAGACTTACCAGTTGTAGGATCTTTAACTACTGATGTCTTGGCAAGTTGAACGGTTTTTCTTTGTTTCCCCACACCTGTTGACATAAACCCAGTTCCATCTTTTGCTTTACTGAAGGTAGTCTTACCACCAATACCAGTCAGTGCTCCACCAGCCTGGCGTTGACGATTTTTAACTTGATCTGCCTTTAGTTCTTGTGGTGTCTTTCCAGCAACAGTATCAAATGCCTTACCAGCAGCACCTGATCCAGCCATATATCCACCAATACCACCAATAACAGTTCCAACACCAGGAAGAATTGCTGTTCCTAAAGCTGCACCTGCTGATGCACCAGCTAATCCACCAGCAGTTTCAGTAGCACCACCAGCAATAGATCTTTTCCAAGATTGCCCCTGAGATTTTCTATTCCAAGTCCTGAGTCCAACATCAACAGGAACAGCAGCCTTAGAAGCAAAACTTCCCACTCCCTTTAAAGCACCTAAAGCTTTGGTTCCTCCAGGAACTTTAGTCGCTCCAGCTTTAATAGCACCTTTTAACTTTGAAGCTTGAGAACCAATCTTCCTATTCATTTTTAAGTTTGCTGCCTGAACATTTCTAACTCCAGGAACTCTTTGCAATCCTTTATTTAAAACATTACCTGTTGCAGTTCCAGCAGCAGTAGGAGCATTAGTAACTTTTCCCGCAACATTCTTTACACTTGATCCAAAGTTTTTTAGAGACTGTTTTACTCCAGTTGGAGCATTTGGTTGCCCAGGAATAGTTGTATTGGGGCCAGTAAATCCTGAACTAGATGAAGGTTGAACTGAGGGTTTTGGTTTTAGACTAGGTGAAGGTTGAGATGAAACAGGATTTCTAGGATTACCTTTTTTACCAAACTTACCTCTCCGAAGAGGAACAATTTTATTAGAAGCTTCTTCTTCAAGATACTCTTCTAACCATAAAATATTATATAAGTCTTCTTCGTCTAAACTTTCAACTACTAGAAATCTTTCAACCTCACTCAACTCTTCATAGAAGAAGTCAAATAAATCAACAGCTTCATTTAAGTTGAGTGGTGCTTTGTCTTCTGCTTCAGCAAAAAAGTAATTAAAAGTCTTCATCTAACTCTAAAATTTTCCTCTTATTATTTATTCTTCTAAGAGTTTACTGATTACATTTTCAGTTCCATCCATCTTCTTTACCTGATACAAAGAAGATCTCATATACTTCTTCAGTTTCTTATAGCGTTTCATAAGTGGTTTAAGTTGATCTAGATCAACATCCACATTTAGATCACCGCTTTTTACGTTCGGGTTTTGTATATCCATAGATCTTTGGATTAACTCTTCCGTCTGTCCACTTGATTGATTTGATTGCTGATCCGATTCCGAGTTTGTCATAATAACAGTCAAAGATTTTTACGATTGTATTTGATTGAACAATGTCATAACAGACACTACCTCTATACTCATAAGTCACAAGATATGAATTAAGAGGTAGAGATTTATTTTCAGCAAGAGACTTATCACAATTCTCATGAATCATAAGAACTCCTGCTTTCCGATTGTTTTCTAAGTCACTTGTATCCCAAAAGGATTTTTTTGACTTAGGTTCTGTTTCCCCATTCGATTGTTGGGAAGGCTTCTGCGACGACATTTTGAGTAATTCTATATTTCTTTCCAAGTTTCTTATCCTTTACTAAACATAATACTTCAGCTTCAGACTCATGAAGCCCTTCAAGCATTTGAAGAAACATCATCTCTTTTCGACTCTGAGAAAGATCATTGTTTCCACCAGCTACAAAGTTATGAAACATTCGATGTTCATGAACCAAACGAGTATGTTCTGTTCCAGCAGGAGCATCGTTTGGAACATAAGGAACCTCACCCTCTGGAAGGGCAGTCTTAATCGACTCATCAAAATTCCAGATAAGAAGTTTCTTAAGAGCAGGAGATTCATTCTCACGAAGAATCGATGCTTTCTCCTCTTTGGTTTTTGCGTTGTGTGCTTTCTGTAGAATTTCCGAAATCAGTGGATTTGTTGGTAATTTTGCCATATCAGTTTAAATAAAAATTAATAGTCTTCTTCCTCGTCATAATAGTTATCAAAGTTAAAGGCAATCAGTGTATTGTCGATGAGATTGCCATTTTCATCATACATTTCTGGATGAGTGCTAATCTTAATTCTTTTTTTGAAAATATCTTTCGCAACAAGAACCATTAAACCACCCACTAGAAAAAACAAAAGGGAAAACATTATACTGAAAGTTAGAATGACTGAAGTGTAATCCATTCTAGTTCTCCTTTTGCTTGCGTTTCCTTATATCAAGAGAAAATTCAAAGTAAACTGTGATCTCTCTTTTAAAAAGGTTCAACAGTTTTCCAAATTGAAATAATATAACATTATTTTTTTGGAGTTTCTTCTTACGAAGAAGTAACTCTACTCCTCTATTTAGAGGAATTTTTCCTGGTTCTTTTCTTCCTTGTATTTTTAAGTTTCTCATACTCCAATCCAGCAGTTATAATTCCTTCAAGATATTCTTTCATCCTGCGAACTTCTGGTTTAGAATACCCAGGATAAGCTTCTCGAATAAAAGAATCACCACCAGTTAAGAATGATTCAAACTCTTCAATTTGTTCTCGAATGATTCCAATGTAATGACATGAATTGAATTCTTCAATCATAGTTTTAGAAACTTTCTCATCAACAAGATAATGATAGAAATCAAAGGTAAATTTTCTATGAAGAATGGCATCATCTATTACTCGATTCAATAAGTCGATGATATCGCCCACAGAATTAATCATACAATCTTTTGTTCTTGCAGCCATTTTACAGTCTCTGTGCAGCCTCCAATTAATTTATCATTCAGAATAACTCTAGGAAAAGTCGAACCTGATCCAAACTGATTATAAAACTCTTCTCTTGTAAAGTCAACCCCCAGTTTATATTCTCTAAATTTTTGCCCAGTCATCTCTAGAATCTGAACAACTTTAACACAGAAGGGGCAACCTTCTCTAGAATATACTGCAAAATTTTTCATCTAATACCTCTTGAAATTAATTGTAAATTATGATGTTTTGATTGAAATGCATTGACTAGAAACTCACAAGCTAAAGATGGATCTGTATGATCTCCACAAGTGAATACATCCACTGCTGCATATTCTTTTTCAGGCCAGGTGTGAATACTCATGTGAGATTCTGAAAGTAAACAAACAGCTGTGATTCCTTGTGGAGTAAATTCGATTGCAATCTCTTCTAACAATGTGGCTTTTGCAATCTGAATGGCTTCTCTTAGGGAAGATAAAATATATTCTTTGTTATTTAAGTATTCTTGATTTGAATTACATAGTTCAAGTATGTAGTGTCTTCCTAGATTTTCCAATTCATATCATGCGTGTTTCTGAAAATTTATTTATACTTATCCCTAACCTCGGAGATAATATCCATTGCTCTCCGAATACCATTAGGATACTTGAGATCAGTTAAAGAGTTAGCATTCTTTCTTGATAGTTGTTCAACATGTTGAAGTCGATCAAACAATTCTTTGAAAAACTTATCCTCATCTTTCATACAGATACTTTCTCCCACTCACTTTCTGATAATTTGTTTTGATACCGTTTCAATTTCGTAGGAGATCTGGGTGGAACAGGAACAACTTCATTGGTTGGAAGCTGTTTTGGTATTTCAATGTCCACCACTGGGCCCATTAGAAACTTATTGCGAGTATAAGTTCTGTTTTGTGGATCAAATGCAATCATTGCAAGAGCATCCAGTTCATCTCCACAATCTAAAAGTTTCCTTCCAGTCTTTTTATCTAGAACTGAAAAGTATTCTTCACTATTATACTTGTTCATCTTGAATATCCTTTTGTTCATTATAGGATACTTTTTGCGGCCTGTAAAGTTGTGGCCAAGTATCACGAATTATTTCTGCAAGTTTATAAGGTGTCTCTGTTGTAATCATTGTGGATATGCATTATTTAAACCCCAGATAATAAAGATTCCAATGACTCCAAATATAGTCATTGCTGTAAAGATCGTTTTATACATTTTTGTTATTACAAGTATTGAGTAATAAACATTATGAAAAGAAACACTCCAAAAAGTTGAAAGAGAAGGAGAATAAGAAGCATAAAAAAAGGAGTTCTTGTGGAACTCCTCTTATTTATTTTTAGAGTGCATTACCTCTCGGTAGAACTTCCTCTGGGAAAACAAAGTTCTCGTGAGGTTGATCTACTGGTGCCATCCACGCTCTAAGTCCCTCATTAAGGAGGATGTTCTTTGTATAGAACGTTTCAAACTCTGGATCTTCTGCCGCTCTAACTTCCTGAGATACAAAGTCGTAGGCACGTAAGTTAAGAGCA
>Ga0169931_10002423_pt1 | contig 30486 bp, 32 predicted proteins | sample Kivu_15m_20L_FD_129675 | JGI IMG/M metagenome (GOLD analysis project Ga0169931, IMG submission 129675) | Freshwater microbial communities from Lake Kivu, Western Province, Rwanda to study Microbial Dark Matter (Phase II) - Kivu_15m_20L... | ecosystem: Environmental > Aquatic > Freshwater > Lake...
CGGCCAAGGCCAGCAGGCGGAGCAGACGGCGCATCATGCGCACACTCTTGCAGGATTGGCCGTTGAATCAAGGGGCGGTTGAAAACAAACACCCAGACGGATGCAGGGCCGTGATTTGGCCGGAGAAATTCAGCCATGCTTCCACCAGTCGGCCGGGTCGCGTGGGCGCAGGTCGGAAGGGGCGTGGGGCGCAGCCGGGTGGCCGGTGAGCGGGTAACGGGCAGGCATGAGCAGGGAGCCGCACCAGCGGCCGATGGCTGCGCCGCCGACATATACCAAAGTCGTAGTGAGGCCGGTCGGCAGTTGGAAGGCGGTGCGCAGCACCATGGCGATGCCCAGACCAAGTCCGGCCCACAGCGCACCACGGATGCCGCCGATGACGGCCCAATAGACGCCGGTTTGTCCGAAGTCCGGGGCAAAGCGCCACTCGCTCCAAGTCAGGATGCCGAGCGACGCGAAAATCAGGATCACCGGCGCTGCTCCGACTTGGAGGCTGGCCGGCGCCTTTGCGATGCCCAGCCCGACGGCCACGAGGGTTGAGCAGAGCAAAATGCCTTCGCTGAGCCAGCGTTGGTTTCGCCAACTGCGGGCGACCGCCAGCAGCACGATGGCGGTCGTCAGCGAAGCGAAGGCGCAGAGCCGGCCGACGGGGGAGGGCGGCATGAGCAACGCGGCCAGGAGGATGATGCCGACGGCCAGCCAAGGCATCACGCCGGGCTGGCCAAGGCTGACACGAATATCACGCCAGCGGCGGCCGGGCTGCGAAAGCCGGGAGGGGGCGTTCATGGCGCGGATTTGGCCGGGTCGCCGTGGGCGGCCGCTACGGCTGGCACTGGCAGGCGGAGGCCTTGCGCTCGGTGCCGCCGTCAAGACCGACGGCCCGCGTCGTCGGCGCCGGCTCGGCGGGCGGCAGCGGTTGGTAGTTTTTATCGGTGATGACTATGTCCTCAAGGCGCCAGTTGCCGCGGCTGCCATACATGGTGGCGGTGAGAAAGGTGCCGGGCGTGAGCTTCGGCCAGTCGGCTTCGGGCACGGTGAAGGCCATGGTCATGGCTTTCATGAAACCGGGAATCTCCTCGTGCCGGACCATCACGAGCTTGCGGTCCTCCAGCACGCGGGTGACTTCGCCGCGCAGCGCATGGCCGGTCTCGGCCACCGCGGTAATCGCCGTGCCGAGCATGACGAGGAAGGGAATCAGGTGTTTTTTGGTGATCATGGTGGGAAGGGTGGATGGATTTAGGGTGCACTGGAAATGAGCCGGGACAACTCTTCCATGGTCCAAGGGTCGTGACGGGGGTGGCCGGCGCGGAGCGCCTGAACCTGCGTCGGCGTGACCACATCCGCGCCGTGGCCCCATTCATGGCGGATGTAGCTGACGACGGCGGCGAGTTCGTGGTCGGAGAGGAGGTTGCCCTGAGCGGGCATGACCCCGTCGAAATGCTGGCCGTTGACCTCGACAGGACCCTCCAATCCGTGCAGCGCGATGAGGATGAGGGCGGAGGGATCCGCGGCCTGCACGGTGGGAGAACCTGCCAAGGGAGGGAAGAGGTTGGGCAAGCCCCGGCCATCAATCATGTGGCAGGCCGCACAAGTGCGGATGTAGGCGTTCTTGCCCGGATGCGGCGGCGGGATGGCGACTTTTGCCGTCGGATCGGGCCGGCAGCCCGCCAACAGCAACGCGAGCAGCGTGGTCACTGCGGTCCGCCGCTGCCTGCGTCGTGTGGCTGGAAGCTCAATGGGCATGCTCGTGGCGGCGGTCTTCCTTCAACGCGGAGGAGAAGGGGCCGGTGAAGCCCGCCGCGGGCTCGGACGGCGCGGGCGGTTGCGAGAGGAGCAGGGTGCGGATGCGGCTCTCCTTGCCTTCCTCGGTGTAGGCGAGGACGAGATCGCCGTCCGCGCGAAGCGCGAGGCGGGGAAAACCGCTGGCGCGGGCCTGCGAGGTTTCGGCGACAAGCCACGGCACCGAGATGAGCCCAGCCGCATCGAAGGTGCGCAGGTAGATGCCGGCCGCGTTGCCCGTGGACTTGGCTTCGAGCCACGAAGCGGCCGCGGTGTTGCCGGGCAGCATCACGCAATCCACCCGGCCCATGGGCCGGCCGAGATCAATCGGCAGGGCATCGCCGAAACGGCGTCCGGCATCGGTGGAAAACTTGCCGCGGACACGGGAGATGCCGTTGGCGGCGGTGAACCAGACGATGGCCAGCTCGTTGGCGCGGGCGCTGGCGGCCGGGCCGTTGACGGGACAGGCCGGGATGATCCAACCGTCCGGGTGCAGCACGGCCGGTGTGCCCCATTCCTGTCCGTCGAAATGCGCGATCCAGTTGTCGCGCACTTCCTCGCGGGTGTGGCCGCGGTAGGAAACGAACAGTCCGTCACCGGGCAGCACGGCGAGGGTCGTCTGGCAGCAGGTGCACACATCGGGGTCTATCACCCACTCGCGGAGCGTGGTCCCGGCCGCGTCCATGAGACGTGCATCGAGCCGCATGGCTGGCGTGTAAGGTGCGGCGGGATCACGGCCGGGGCCGTGGCTGTGTTCGGCGGGCGGGTCGCGAGGAGTCCGCGCGGGGCGCGGCGCGCCCGCCGGCCGGGGCGGGCGGGTGCTCTGGAGCCAGACGGCCATGACCCGGCCGCCGCTGAGCGGCGCCAAGGAAACGAACTCATGGCCGAGGGGCGCGGGTTCGCTCCAGGTGACTCCGCCATCGCGGGAACGGGCCATCCAGCCGGAGTAGCCGCGCTGGCCGCCTTCGCGGCCTTGGAACCATTGCGCCCAGATCTGCCCGTCATCCGCCACCACGAGGGTGCCGAAGTCGGCCCAGTTCTCCATGAGCAGCGGGGTGCTGACCACCGGCCGGGATTCGCTCCACTCCCGGCTGCCGGCCGGCAAGGTGGAGAGCCAGATCGCACGCTCACCGGCTTGGAGGCCCGGGCCGGCGAACATCAGATACACGGTGCCGTCCGGCCCGGTGTGCAGCCGGGGGGTGCCGGACACCAAGGGCGCGGGGCTCGTCAGTTCGGTGATGCCGGGCCCGGCCTGGGCAAGAAGGCCTAGGCCGAGCGCGAGGAGGACGAGGATGGGGCGTTGCATGGCCGTGATCCTCAGAATCGTGTCCGCACGGACAGCTCCACGTTGAAGGGCTCGCCGAGGCGGGCCATCGTGGAGCCGGCGACCGGTCGATAAACCTCGTCGGTGAGATTGCGGCCGCGCAGGGTGTAGATGGTCCGGCCGCGGGTGTAGCTCACGCCGGCATCGAGCGTCGTGTAGCCGTCGGTGATGACGGCGTTGTGGATGGTGGCGAAGCGGTCGCCGACGTGGCGCAGGCCGGCGTTGACCGCAAACCCGGCCGGCAGGCGTTTGTGGACGAAGAGGCCGCCGACCCACTCGGGCACGTTGGTGGGTGTGTTGCCCGTGCGGTCGATGATGCCGGCGCCGAGATTTTGGGCAAACTCGCCATACCAGGCATCCGTCCAGGCGACGTTGACCTCGATGCGCCAGGTTGGGTCGGGCAGGATGGCGACGGCGAACTCGACGCCGCGGGAGTTCTGCGCGCCGATCTGCTGGCTGATGCGCAGGCCGGTGTCGGGATCGAGCGTCGAGGTGAGGATGTTGTTTTTCTCGATATCGAAGAGCGCGAGCGTGAAGTCCACGTGGCGGCCGAGGGCGCCCTTGGCCCCGATCTCATACTGGCGGCCGGTCTGGAGCGCGAAGTCGTTGGAGCTGGCGTTGAATGACACGAGCTGGGTGGTCGGCTCGGCGGCTCGGCTGTAGCTCGCGTAGAGGTTCAGGTCCTTGGTGACGGACCAGACGAAGCCGCCGCGGCCGGTCCACGGGTCATAGCGCTTGCGGTAGGTGGCGAAGGCCGTCGTGGGCGTGAGGAGGGTGTCGCGCTGGAGGTTGATCTCGTCGCGGCGCAGGCCGACGATGAACTTTAGCGATCCAGTCAGGTCGAGCGCGTTTTCCAGGTAGAGCGCGCCGGTCTGGATGGCGATGCGCGAGTTTTTTTGGAAGCGGTTCGGGTCCCCCGGACCGGTGGTCTGCACCGGGTTGAGCAGACTCACGCTGATATCGGTGGTGGGTATGCCGGCGGGCAGGCCGCCCCGGGTGAGATCGTTGCGCTCGTAGAAGCCGCCGACGATGAACCGGTTGGTGCGCCCCGCGATCGTGCCGCGATGAGTGACATCGAACCGGTTGCCCGTGAGGACGTCGTCGCGGTAGATGTGGACGAAGGAACGGCGGTCCACCAGCTGGGTGACGGGGTTCCAGACGTTGGTCTCGAGGTTGCGCCACTTGAGGAGCTGGGTGGCGACGTAGCTCTCGTTGCGCACCTCGAGATCGGGGCTCAGGCGCAGCTCGGCGCGCAGGCGGGTGAAGGTGTTCTCCGTCTTCGCGTAGTTGTCGAGGATGTTGTAATTGGTGCGGCGCGCTTCCTCGGCGACGCGGGCGTTGATCATGCGGTCGGTGTTGGCGTTGAAGACGCGCACCTCGGGCTGGGCGTTGGCGACGGTGGTGTTCACGACTGCGTCATAGACGACGGGGTTGCCGAAGTAGGACTCGTTCCAGTCCTTGAGGGCCGTGGTGTTGAAGGTGAGCTTGAGCCGCTCCGTGGCCTGCCAGCCGAGGGCGAGCGCGACGGCATCGTAGCGCTGGGCGTTGCGGTCGGCGTAGCCGTTGGTCTCGTTGTGGCTGTAGTCGAAGCGGCTGGTGACGGCGCCGGTTTTGCCGACCGGCAGCGGTCCGCCCCAGCCGAGGCCGAGCCGGTAGCTTTCCCAAGCCCCGATGCTGAGGAAGGCCTCGCCGCCGGCGGTGGCGGCGGGCGCCTTCGAGAGGTAGTTGACGGCGCCACCGATGGCGCCCTCGCCAAACATCAGGCCGGCCGGTCCCTTGAGCACCTCGACGCGGTCGAGGAGGAAGGAGTCGATCGTGCGCGACGACTGCGAGGCGGTGTTCTGGCGGATGCCGTCACGCAGGATGCTGACGCTGTTTCCGCCGAAACCGCGGGTGGAGTAGGAGGGGATGGAGCCGAACTGGATGCCGCCGGTCATGCCGACGGCGGACTCGACCGCCTCGACGGCGGTGCGCAGGCCGCGCAGTTGCATGACCTCCTGGGTCACGACGGAGACGGACACAGGGAGATCGCGGTTGGTCAGGCCGAGCCGTGAGCCCGAAGCGGGCGCGGCGTCGAGCGGCAGGGAGAAGAGCTTCTCCTTGTCCGTGGTGACGGCGTAGGGATCGAGCTCGATGGGCTCATTGGCCCAGTCGGCAGCGATGGTCAGGGCGGCCGAGGCCAGCCCCAAGGTTGCAAGGCGGAGAATGGAATTGAAATTCATGGTGAGCGGGCATGCGGAATGGTCTTCCCGGGGCGGGCATGCGGCCGCCGGCGCGGGAGCGCGCGAAAAAGCGCGCGCGATTGCAGGAAAACGCCGCCCCAACGGGCACGGCGGATTTGGGCGCCAGGCGCTGCCGCTCAGCAGCGCGGGGGCGGCACGGGCACCGGGTCGGTGCGCGTGAGGCCGGTGTCGTCGGCGACATCCGGCCAGGTGAACGCCGGGGCGTTCATCATGAATTTCTCGGGCGTCTGGAGGGCGAGCAGCACCCTTTCCTGGCTGCGCTCGACCTGCTGGGCGGGCGTGCCAGCCTTTACGTCGTCCACGACGGCGCAAAAATAGCAGCTGCCGGAACCGTCGAAGGTCTTTTGCACGGCTTGGGTAAAGCTCATGATCTGCGAGTAGTCGCGGATCATCTTGCCCCAGGCAAAGACCTGCACCGCGTCCCACATCGCTCCGTTGGCGCAGAGCCAAGCGAGGCAGAGGGTGAGGACTTTGAAATGACGGCGCACGGACGGACAATCGGGGCGAAGATTTGCGAAAGGCAAAACGAAACGCGGCGGGCCGTCCGGTTATTAGGGTCGCGCCAAACTTTGATTAGCCCCGCCCACCGGTGCGTCGCGCGAAAGCGCTGCCCACCGCGTGGGCCGGGCCCCACCAGCCGAGGCGGCGCAACTGCGCGGCCCAGCGCGCCGGGCGCAGCAGCGAGACAAGCGCGAGCAGCACGATGCCGACCGCGAAGAAACGCAGCACCAGCCACGCGACAGCCTCCCACGACCGGCCAGTGGCAAGCATGATGGCGGCGACGACCAGCATCGGCAGCCAGAACTGCCAGCGGAAAAAATCGCGCGCCGCTGTGCGCCAGCGCGACCGCGGGCGGACCGGCGCCGCACCGGCTACGGCCGGTGTCGCCGCGATGCGCGCGGTCTCGCGGTCGATGAGATCGCGCAGTTTTTTCGGCGGGGCGCGCAGCCGCCACGCCACCGCGACCACGGTGCCCGAGGCCAGCGCATGGAGGAGCGCCCAGCCGGCGATGAGCCACGGCAGCCCGGGTGCGGTGACGCCCCAGTTGTCCGCGAGCCACAGCACCATCGAGTCGTAGGCTTTCACCAGTTCGCCGCCGAGCAGGAGCAATTGCAGCACGATGCCCTGCATGGCGGCCCACGCGCCGATGAGCGCTCCGCCCAGCGTGACACCGAAAAAATTCCAGCCGGCGAACTGCACGGCGGTGCCGTAAAGCAGACCCTGCATGCAGATGGCCAGCATCGGCCGCAGCCGGTTGCCGGCGGGGGAGAGGGCCTTGAGGCCGGCGGAAATGAACGGCACCCAGATGACGCGACCGGGCCGGGCGAGACCGAACCCGGTGAACGTCATCATCGCGCCCTGCAGGCTGGAGAGCATGAGCCCGCGCAGCGGAATCTTGGCTGCGTGCAGGGCGGAGCCGGCCGTCATCTCGATGCCGCCGGCCGCGCCGCCGAAGAGGCCGAGCCGCGTCCATTCGCCGAAGTCCGCGCAGGCGCGCTGCAATTGTTCCAGCGCGTCCGGTGCGTTTGCGCTGATGCGCAGGTCGAAGCGCTGGCCGAGCTTTTCCTCGATCTCCGCCTCCAAGCCGCCGCGCACGGCGAGCACCACGATCCGCGGCGCGGCGCACCGCACCGCGGGCCACAGCGGCAGCAGGCCTTCGCCGCGGGCCTCGAACTTGGCGAATTCATCCATCAGCACCAACGGGCAGTCGGCTGGCAGCGCCTCCGCCCAGGCGTGCAGCCGCGCGCGGGTGGTTTCGTCGAACCGGTAGGGTGGGCAGAGCGACTCGTCGCGCAGGAGCCACGGCACTTCTTCGCCGGAGCCGAGGAGTTGCAGGCGGTAGTCGGCCGCGCCCTCGTCCGGCGCGGCGCGGCGGCCGGCGACGGCGATGAAACCCTCGGTGCGGCCGTGGCGCGTGCCGTGCCAGCCCGCGAGCTCGGCGAGGAGACGCGTCTTGCCTGTGCCGGGAGTGCCGGTCACGGCAATGAGCAGGCCCGGGCCGGGCTGGTGGGCGGAATCGGACGTCATGGTGCCATCATTGCGGGCGCGACGGCGGTTGCCGCAAGGTTTGTTTGCGCTGCCGCCCGCGGCCGGCCAACCAATGCGGGTCATGCCGGCTCCCGTCTCTCATCGTCCGCCCGTCACCGTGCTCAGCGGCTTCCTCGGCGCCGGCAAGACGACGCTGCTGCGGCACCTGCTCGGGCAAGCGGCCGGGCGGCGCTGGGCGGTCGTGGTGAACGACGTCGCCGCGCTCAACATTGACGCGCAGTTGGTGGCCGGCGCGGGGGCGCGGCGCGTGATTGAACTCGGCAACGGCTGCGTGTGCTGCTCGGTGCGCGATGAACTGGCCGAGACCGTGGCGGAACTGGCGGTGCATGGCAGCTACGAGCATATCTTCGTCGAGACGACAGGCCTCGCGAAGCCGCGGGCCGTGGCGGAACTCTTCACGCGGCCCAATGCATTCGGACGCAGCCTCGGGGATTTCACCACGCTCGCCGCACTCGTGACGGTCGTGGATGCCCGGCACTTCGGCGCGGTGTGGGCCGGGGCCGGCGGGGAGGCCGGCGCCGAGTTGCTGGCGCAGCAGGCGGAATGTGCCGATGTGATCGTGTTGAACAAGACCGACACCGTCACCGCGGCCGCGGCGGAAGCGGTGGAGCAACACCTGCGCGGGTTGAATCCGCGCGCGGAGATCTTTCGCACGGCGCACGGCCGGTTGGAGGCCTCGGTGCTATTGGCGCGACCGCGGTTCGATGCGACGGAAACACTGCGGTCGGCGCGCTGGGTGCGTGTGCTGGATGCGGCCACGGGAGTCCGGCCCGCCGGCCGGGGTGGATCCGAGCACGGCTGCGTGAGCTGCGTCTATACGGCCCGGCGGCCTTTTGACGACGCCCGCTTCCTGCGGTGGCTGGAACAGGAACGTCCGCCCGGTCTGCTGCGCGCGAAAGGGTTTTGCTGGTTTGCGGGGAGACCGGATGACATCGGTTTTCTCTCGGTTGCCGGTGGCGAGGTGAAGCGGGAGTTTGTCGGCACCTGGGCGGCGGCACTGCGCGAACGCGGGGTGATCGGCGCGGCGGAAGTTCCGGATGCGGCGCGGGCGAAGTGGATGGAGCCGCACGGCGACCGCCGGCAGGAACTGGTTTTCGTCGGCCCGGGCTTGGATGAGGCCGCGTTGCGGGCGGCGTTGGACGGTTGTTTGGGGTAGGAGCGTGCTTGCACGCGATCCGACCACGCTGGTCCAACCATCGCCTGCGAGCAGGCTCCTACAGTCGGGCAGGTGGAGGCGAATCTGTGGCTCGACTCAGCCCTCGGTTTTCAGAACGTAAACGGCGCCTTTTTCCGAACCGATGGCGAGGTGGCGGTCGTCGGGGGACCAGGCGAGCTTCGTGGCGGGGGCGGGCATTTTCACGGTGGCGCGCAGCGGCTGTTTGCGCTCGGGGCTCCACAATTGCACGACACCGTCCGAGGAAGCGGTGGCGAGCAGGCCGTGGTTTTTCTGGAAGGCCACGGCGCACACCGGCGCGTCGTGCGGCAACATGCCGGGTTCGCGGCCTTCGGGGCCGGCACCCGAGCAATCCCAGATACAGGCGTCGCGCCCACCGCTCGTGGCGAGCCAGCGCGAGGTGTGGTCGAAGGAGAGGTGCTTCACCTTGCCCTCGTAGCCGCTCATCTGGAGTTCGATGTCGGTCTCTGGAATCCACAGGTGGACGGAGGGATCCTGGTTGCCGGAGACGAGCCACTTGTTGTCGGGCGACCACACGAGGGCCTGAATGCCGTTGTTGTAGGGAAACTCCTTCTGCACGACGAAGTCCTGCGCGTCCCACAGGCACACGCCGCCGAAGTAGGAAACCGCGACGCATCCGCCCGCCGGCTGCACGGCGAGGCCGGAGATGGATTTCGGCGCATCCTTGAAGGCGTGGGCGACGGCGCCGTCGGCGCGCAGGGCGGTGAGCTTGCGGCCGGCGGCGGCGAAGACCGTCGGGCCGGCCCAGCCGAGGTGCTCGACCCAGGCGCCGCCGAGTTTGGCGGTGGCGACGTGCTGGCCGGCGGCGGCATCCCAGAATTTCACCGCGCCGTCCTGGCCGCTCGAGGCCAGCAGGCCGCCGGCGGGCTGCCAGGCGAGGGTATTTGCGCCGTCATCATGACCGGGCAGGGCGTGGCGCACGGCGCCGTCGCCGGTGGCGAAGAGCGTGACCGACCCGGCGGCCGAGGCGGCGGCCAGCACCGCGCCGTCGGGCGACCAGGCGAGGTCGATCACGTAGTCGTCGAGCGCGGCGGCCCAGTGCTTGGTGAGATTCATGGCGTGGCATTGCACATGAAAACGGCGGGCCCGGAAAGCGAAGATTTTCTTCCGGCCGGCGCGGCTGAATATTACCGCGGAATTTTTATCGCCGAGACCCCGCCCACCTGCATCGTGACCGCCGGTCCGTCACCCCAGCGCATGGTTCCCCCCGCCGGTCATCCCCATTCCCCGTTCTGTTCCGCCCCGTCGTTTCGACGGGTTGCCGTGCGCGCATGAAGCTGTTTTTCGTTATCGCCACCCTCCTGCTTGCGTTGGGCAGCGCGCTGCTCCACTGGACCCAGCCGGGCAAAAAGTCCGAGGTGCCGGTCATCTGGTGGATCACGCAGGACGACCATTACAAGCAGGAGATCGTGACGGTTTTCCGGGAATGGCTCCGCGAAAAAGGCCTGCCTGACGTGGACCTGCGGATTGACAACAGCAACCAGGACGCGACGAAGAAACTCGTGCAGGGTGTGTCCGGCGTGGGCGCGGACTTGATGGATCTCTACAATTTCCAGATCGATCTGTTTCCCGCCACCGGGATGATGCTCGACGTGACCGAGGAGGCGAAGCAGCTGGGTTTCTCGCCGGACGATACCTACCCGGCGCTGCGGCCGGAGATCACGCAGAACGGCCGGCAATACAGTTTCCCCCGCAACACCGGCGTGTCGCTCTACTGGGTCAACGTGGGCACTTTCAAGAAACTTGGCCTGCCGGCCCCGCCTTTCCGCTGGAGCACCGATGAGTTTGAGGAGCTGGGAAAGAGGTTCGTGGCCGCGGCGAACCCGCCGGGCACGCGGCAGCGGGCCTATTTCGTCAACGGCGTCTCGCGGGATGTGATGCGGCGCGGGCTGGGGCTGGCGAATTTCAACGAGACCGGCACCTTTTGCACGCTGAATGACCCGCGGAACGTGGCGGTGTTGGAGCGGGTGCGGAAGTGGACGGTCGAGGACCGGCTCATGCCGACGCGGGAGGAAGACGCGGCGATGGCGGCGGACATCAGCGGGGCGGGCAGCATGTTCTCGCATTTTGACTCCGGAAGTTTCGGTCTGATTTACACCGGCCATTGGGCGTTCATCATGATTCGGCCGCGCGGCACCTTCGAGCTGGCTGCGGCGGAAGGGCCGCAGGACGGCTTCCCCAACACCGAGCTGGGCGGCGGCGCGGTCGGCGTCTATGCCGGGTCGAAGCACCGCGAGCATGCGGTGCGCTTTCTCCAATACCTGGGCAGCGACCATTTCAACCGGCTGATCGTGCGGCAGGCGGACTCACTGCCGCCGGTGCCCCACTACGCGACCACCGACGAATTTCTGCGGCCGGCGGGCCGGGAAAACGAGTGGCCCGTGCACCAGGCGTTTGGCCGCGCCACCGCGGAGACCGGCATCATCGTCAGCAAAAGCCCGTTTGTGCTGCAGTCGGTCGTTTACCGGCTGGAGCTGGAGATCTACGAGTCGCTGCTGGTCGGCCGGCTGAACGCCGAGCAGGCGGCGGCCCTGATGGCCGACCGAATCAATGCGGAGATCCAACTGTCGGTGCGGCGGGACCCCGGCCTGAGGGCACTTTATGAGGAGCGCGTGGCCCTGCAAAAGCGCATCGAGGCCAAGCGCGCCGCAGGCGAGCGCGTGCCGGCGGCGTGGGTGACGGATGCTTTCCATCAAGCTTATTACCGGGCGCAGGGCTGGCTGGAGGAGGAAGCGCCATGAGCAACCGCCGTTCCGAGCTGCGCCGCACGCTGACGGGGGTGGGATTTCTGCTGCCAAACATCATCGGTTTTCTCGCCTTCACGCTCGTGCCGCTGGCGATGAGTTTCTTCATCGCGTTCACCGATTGGGATATCCTGCGGCACAATATTTTTCGCAACGAGCCGCTGAGTTTCGTGGGCCTTGAGAACTTTGTCTGGCTCTTCACGCATCCGGAGTTCTGGCACTACATGGGGAACACGTTCTTCCTGATGCTTGGCCTGCCGTTTGCCATCGCGGGCAGCCTTGGAGCCGCGCTGTTGCTCACGCGTGTCAGCCGGCATCCGGCGGCGCTGCGCGGCGCGCTGGTGTTGGCAACGCTCGTGCTGATCGCGAGCGGGCTGGTGTTGCTGCTGGGCGGCATGGCGGAGATGGGCGTATGGTTCATCTTCGGCCTGCTGGCGGCGGGGATGCTGGTGGGCGGCGTGCTCACGGGCGGCACGATCTACCGCACGCTGTTTTATCTGCCGCACTTCACGGCGGGCGTGGCGACCTTCGTGCTGTGGAAAAAGCTATACAACCCGCAGACCGGGCCGATTAATTTTGCGCTCGCGCCGGTGCTGGAGCAGTTTGCGGCGGCGGTGCAGGCCGCGGCACCGGTCTTCGCCGTCGGCGTGCCGCTGGTGGCGGGCGGGCTGATGCTGCTGCTGGCCGGCTGGCAGGTGCGGCGGCTCGTGCGCCAGTGGGATGACGCGGCGGCGGGGCCGGTGGCGATGGCGCTGGGCGCGGCGCTCTTGGCACTGCCTGCGGTTTTTCTGCTGCATTGGCTGGATGTGCCGGTGCCGCTGGCAACGGGCGGTGTGCTGGCCGCCGCGGCGGGCTTGGTAATTTTCACCCTGCGCCGGCCGCGGCCGTGGGGTCCGGTGTGCGCCCGGGATGCCGGGGTCAGCGCAGAGATCGCGATCGGGCTCGGGCTCGTGCCGATTCTGCTCCTGCTGGCGGCGGGCGTGGCGCTGGGGTCGGGGCTGCCCGCGGCGACCGCCGGGGGCATCGAGCCCCCGAACTGGCTCGGCGACTATGCCTGGGCCAAGCCGGCCATCATGATCATGGCGCTGTGGGCGGCCATCGGCTCCAACAACATGATCCTCTACCTCGCGGGCCTGAGCAATATCCCGCCCGAGCTTTACGAGGCGGCCGACATGGACGGCGCCTCGCCGATGCAGCGGTTCTGGCACATCACCTGGCCGCAGCTCGCACCGGTGACTTTCTTCATCTTCGTGATGGGCGTGATTTACGGCCTGCAGGGCGGCTTTGAGATGGCGCGCATCATGACGCTCGGCGGACCGGCGGGCAGCACGACGACACTCAGTTACTTCATCTACATCGAGGGCTTTGAGACGGGCCGGCTGGGCTATGCCTCGGCCGCCGCCTGGGTGCTCTTCGCCCTGGTGTTCGTGCTTTCGCTCCTGAATTTCCGTTTCGGCAACCGCAACGCCAATGACTGACTCCGCCAACCAAGCCCCGCGCAGCGGCCCCGGCCTGCACACCGTAATGGTGGTGCTGAGCCTGCTGATGGTGGGCCCGTTCGTCTGGATGGTGCTCACGAGCTTCAAGTCGTTCACCGAGGCGGCGGACCCGGCGTGGATGCCGGGAGCGTTCCGCTGGGAAAATTACCCCGAGGTTTTCCGTGTCATCCCCTTCCTGCGGTTTTCGGCGAACAGCCTGGTGATCGCCGGCTGGGTGACGTTGCTGCAGGTGCTCACGAGCGCGATGGCGGCCTACAGCTTTGCGCGGCTGGAGTGGCCAGGGCGCGACCGCATCTTTTTTCTCTACCTCGGCACGATGATGCTGCCGGGGCTGGTGATGCTCATCCCAACCTTCCAGCTCATGGTGCGCTTCGGGCTGGTGGACAGCTACCTCGGGCTCATCTTGCCGGCGGCGTTCAGTGCATTCGGCACCTTCCTGTTGCGGCAGTTCATGCTCGGCATCCCGAAGGCGCTCGACGAGGCGGCGGAGATCGACGGTGCGAGCAAGTGGCGCATTTTTTGGGACGTGATCCTGCCGCTGAGCCGGCCGGGGCTCATCACGCTGGCGATTTTCACCTTCATGGGCAACTACCACAGCTTCTTCTGGCCGCTGGTGATGATGAAGACGGTGGACAAGTTTCCGCTGCCGGTGGGCCTGATGTTTTTCGACTCCGAGCGCGGCCAGGCCACGCACCTGCTGATGGCGGGCGTGACGATGTCCGTCGTGCCGCTGATCATCATCTTTGTCTTCCTCCAGCGTCAGCTCATCCGCGGCATCCAGATCGGCGCGGTGAAGGGGTAATCCCGGCATGATCGCCGCGCCCAAAAACTATCTGGCGGAATTTTCCCGGCTGGCCCGCGTGGACTGGCCGGAGAACCGCCTGCTCAACGTCGTGTGCCACGGGCACAGCGTGCCGTCGGGCTATTTCCAGACGCCGGAGATCCGCACCTTCGAGGCCTACCCGCACCTGCTGCACCGGGCGCTGTGCCGGCGTTTTCCCCATGCCTCAATCAACGTCATTGTGAGCGCCATCGGCGGCGAGGCCGCCGCGAAAGGGGCGGCGCGATTTGCCGCGGACGTGCTGCCGCACCGGCCGGATGTCATCACGATCGACTATGCGTTGAACGACCAGGGCGACGGGCTGGAGTGCGCCCGGCGGGCGTGGACGGGGATGATCAGCGCGGCGCAGGCCGCCGGGGTGCCGGTGATTTTGCTGACGCCGACGCCGGACCAGGCTTCCTCGCTGGACGATCCCGCCGATCCGCTCGTGCAGCATGCGGCCCAGGTGCGCGCGTTGGCCGGGAAGTTCGGCACCGGGCTGGTGGACAGCTTGGCGCTGTTTCGGAAACAGGTGGCCGCCGGGGTGCCGTTGGCCGCGCTCATGTCATCCAGGAATCATCCGAACCTGCGCGGCCACCGCTTGGTGGCGCGGGCGCTGCTGAAGTGGTTCCGGTGAAAAATCAGTTGCTCCCGGGTTGATTCTGCCGGGTCGCGCATTAGTTAGGCAGACAATTCATCATGGCCAACCTCCCCACCGCCGCCGAACGCTTCTTCTTCGAGACCCAAGGTTATCTCGTCCTCGAAAATTTTCTGGCCGCCGACCATGTCGCGCGGCTGCTCGCCGCCCTCGATGCGGCGGTCGCCCGCCGCCGCACCGGGTATCCCGCCGGTTACAAGGCCGTCTGGCCGCCGAAGCAGAAGGCCGACCTCACCCAGGTCCACGGCGAGAAGAGCACGCGCATCCTCAACATCCTGGAGGACGATGCGCTTTTCCGGGAGCTGCTCGACTGGCCGGCGCTGCAGCCCTACGTCCACGCCTTCTGCAACCGCGATCCTCACTACTGCGCGTCCGACGCCATCGTCGAGGAGACCAGCGATTTCCTCAAGCGCACGGACGGCTGGCACATCGACGGCTGCGACAACGGCTACCGCAGCCTCAGCCCGCAGATCCCGCTGCTCCAGCTCAAGGTCGGCTATTACCTCACCGACATGTCGCGGCCGTGGCGCGGCAACCTCACCGTGGTGCCCGGCAGCCATCTTTCCCGTGCCGAGCCCGCGCCCGAGGAACGCCGCAAGCGCGAACTTTTTCCCGGCGCAGTGAGTGCAGGTGTGCGCGCCCGCCGGCAGCGTCATCCTTTTTCACAACGCCATCTGGCACACCGCCGCGCCCTACGAGCCGACCGCGCCCGGCCGCCGCATGCTCTACTACGCCTACGAGCATCCGTGGATGATGGCCAACACCGCGCACTGGGGCTACAGCAAGGATTTCTACAACCGGCAGCTCACGCCCGCACAGCGCCAGTTCTTCCACGGTTTCCTCTTCGATCCGCCCGAGTGGCGCGGCGGGATCTGAGGGCTCTTGCTCATGACCACCCCGACCCCCGGCAGCAACGAGCCCCGGATCCGCGAGTGGGTTGACCAGTTCAACCGCGACGGGTGCCTTTTCCTCAAAAACATCCTGCCGCCCACACTCTGCGCGGAGCTGCGGGCAGACCTCGACCGCGTGCTCGAGGAAAAAGCCCGCCACGGGGGCAACGAATCCGGCAGCAATGACTTTCTGCTGCGCGCGTTCGAGCACAGCCCGGCCAACCTGCGGCTCTTTGACTTCGAGCCCATCGTTTCCTTGGCCGAAGCCCTCATCGCCCCGGATTGCCACGTCATCCACAACAACTCCTTCAAGACCCGCCCCGGCGGCGGACTTTCCACGTGGCACCAGGATGATCCGCCGCATTACCTTGTGACCGACGGCAAGCCGCCGACGAACGTCCGTCTGCCCGTCCTCTTTTTCACGGCCAATTATTACCTGACCGACGTGGACGAGATTGCGCACGGCGGCACCGAGGTCATCCCCGGCTCGCATCTCTTTGGGGCGTCGCCGCCCGGCGACCTTACCGGCACCGAGTGGGAGGCGAAGGTGCGCTACAACCTCGGCGGCGCCGGCAGCGTGATCCTGTTCAACAACCAAGTCTGGCACCGCGGCGGTCCCAACCGCAGCGACCGTATCCGCTACATCACGCAGGTGACGTATGGCCGCCGGATCATCGGGCACAAATATTACCCGTTCATGAACTACCAGATGCCGGAACGCATTCAACGCGACGCCAACCCGCGCCTGAAGCGTTTGCTTGGTTTCCATCAGCGCGGTGCCTACGGCTGATCCCAAGACCGGCGCCCTGGCGTGCGCAAGTCCGACCCTGTATCTGGGCACTCGCCATCCGCGCCCGGCCAGTCCTAATCCCGGCTGTGAGCTCCACGCCGACCGATTCCACCCTCGTCTCCACTTCGCCCTGTCCCTGCGGCAGCGGCCGCAATTTCGGCGACTGTTGCGCCCCGATTATTGCCGGGACCGTGCCGGCACCCGATGCCGAGGCGTTGATGCGCTCCCGCTACACGGCGCACGTCGTGCACGACACACGTTACCTCGACCGCACCTATCTGCCGACGGCCAAGCTGGCACCGTCCGGGGAAGTCGCGCCGCCGGCGACGAAGTGGGTGAAGCTCGTGATCAACCGGCACGATGCGAATATCCGTCCCGGCGTCTCGCATGTGGATTTTTCCGCTCACTTCACGGAGAACGGCACCGCGGGTGTCATGCACGAGAAATCCGAGTTCGAACTGATTGACGGCCGGTGGCTTTTCACCCGCACGCTCCGGCAGGGTCCGGCCCCGGTGGTCGCCGCGACCAAGGTGGGCCGGAATGATCCCTGCTCCTGCGGTTCCGGCAAAAAATACAAGAAGTGCTGCGGCGCTTGAGCCGGGGCGGTGGCCGGACGCCGGGCGCGAGCGGGCGCCTCAGTGCAGCCAGAAGCTGAAGTAAACGTAGATGCCGAGCACCAGGGCGAGGACGAGGGCGGTAGCCGCGACTTCCGGCGCGCCCCACGAGGCGCGCGTCTCCGCTCTCTGCTCCGGGGTGAGCGCGTGGTAGGTGAGCCCGGCGATCTTGGCCTCGGGTTGCGCGGGGGCGGTGAGTGATACGCAGACGACCACCACGATGCTGATGAGGAAGAGCCAGCCCGAGGCGTAGAGGAAATTGTAGGCGCCGATGGCGTGCAGCAGGCCAGTGTCGCCGAAAGCGCCGCCGCCGTCGAAGGCCTGCAGGGTGAGCTTGGTCATGCCAAGGACGAAGCCGGTCACGAGCCCGGCAAACGCGCCGCGGGCGTTGATGCGCTTGAAGAACAGCCCGAGCAGAAAGGTCGCGGTGATCGGCGGGGCGAGGTAGCCCTGCACGCTCTGGAGGTATTGGTAGAGTCCGCCGGCGGAGATGTGCTTCATCACCGGGATCCAGATGACGCCGAGCACGACGACCGTGCCGGTGGCGAGCCGGCCGACGCGCACGAGTTCCTGCTCCGGCCGGCCGGGGCGGATTTTCTCGTAGATGTCCACGGTGAAGAGCGTGGCGCAGGAGTTGAACAGCGAGGCCAGCGAGCTCATCAGCGCTGAGAGCAGCCCGGCGACGACGATGCCGCGCAGGCCTTCGGGCAACAGCGAGGCGACCATGGTGGGGAAGACGAGGTCGCCGTTCATGCCGCCGCCGGTGCCGGCCGGGATGGTGATCACGCCCTTGGTGTGGAGCGCGTAGCCGATCATGCCGGGCACGAGAAAAATGAAGACCGGCAGAACTTTCAGGAAGGCGCCGAAGATGGCGCCCCGCCGCGCGTCGCGCAGGGATTTTGCGGCGAGGGTGCGCTGCACGATGTATTGGTCGGTGCACCAATACCAGATGCCCACGATGGGCGAAGCGATCATGATGCCGAGCCACGGAAACTCCGGGTCGCTCAGCGGCCGCCAGAGGGCGAAGCGGGCGGGATCCGCCGCAAGCGCGGCCTTCAGTTCGCCCCAGCCGCCGAGCTGTTGCAGCCCGAACCAGGTGATGAAGACCGAGCCGAAAAGCAGGAGGCCGGTCTGGGCGACCTCGGTGTAAACCACGGCCCGCAGCCCGCCGATCACGGTGTAGATGCCGGTGAGCACAACGGTGGTGAACGCGCCGACCCAAAAAGCATTTTCCGGCGAGCCAAAGGTGTCGGGCAGGAGGGTCATGAAGACGACCGCGCCGGCATACACCGTGACGGAAACCTTCGTGAACACATAGGCGACGAGCGACACGATCGAGAGCGTCCAGCGCGCGCGGCTGTCGAACCGGCGCTCAAGGAACTCCGGCATTGTGAAGACTCCGGAGCGGTAATAAAACGGCACGAAGACCCAGCCGAGCATGAGCATGATCCACGCGTGCAGTTCCCAGTGCGCCATGGCCATGCCGCTGCTGGCGCCGTTGCCGGCGAGGCCGACGATGTGCTCGGAGCCGATGTTGGACGCGAGCAACGAACAGCCGACGACGAACCAGGGCAGGTTGCGTCCGGCGAGGAAGTAGTCGGCGGTGGTCTTCGTCTGGCGCGAGGAACGCCAGGCGATGGTGGCGAGCACGACGAAGTAGGCGGCGATGATGGTCCAGTCGAGCGGGGTCATGGCGGGGTGGGTTGGGGTGGCCCGGGGTGGGGAAAACTTGGAAGAATCGAATGCCTCTGAGCAAGCCTCCGCTGGGCGCCTCCTAAGCGGTAGTGCGGCGCGGCGGGTTGTAGAACAGCAGCGTGCCGATCTGCCGGTAGCCCATCGTGGCATAGAGTTTGGCTCCGGCGTGGCCGGCCAGCAGCACGGCCTGTTTGGCGCCGTGCCGGCGGTCGTCGCGCAGCATGGCCGCCAGCAGGGCCGAGCCGATGCCCTGCCACCGGTGCGCCGGTTGCACGAACATGCTGGAGCACCAGGTGCCGTGCGAGCAGACACCGCTTCGCACCCAACCGACGACCTTGTCACTGCTTCGCGCGGCATAGGCCCGCAGCGGGGCGGCAGCCTGCAGGTATTCCGGCAGGATTTGCGACCAGCCGGCGGCACGCTTGACGGCATCGGCCAGCGTCGGGGCGAGCACGCGCGTGATTTTTGCCGGTGAAGCCGCCCGCGGGATTCTGCGCAGGTCGTGCACCATGAAGGCCTCGGTGCCCGCCAGCCGGTAGCCGAGTTTTTTGTAGGCGGCGCGCACTTCGGTTTTGTCGGCACCGGCGGGCACGATCACGCAGAGGGCATGCCGGCCGCGGTGCCGTGCGCGCAGGGTAGCGTGAACCTTGGCCGGCGGCTCGTCGGTCGCGACCCATTCCTCGCGGCGAAAGTCCGCCGTCTTTTTGCGCTGGGCGTCCCGCATGACCCAAAGCGAGCCGAACCGTTGGGCGAGATAAGGGTGTGTGAAACTGCGGGTGAAGGTGAAGCCCTCGACGAACACGGTGATCGCGCGGGACAGTTCATCCTTTGCCGGGGTGCGGGCGCGGGGCGGGGCCATGCGCGGGACTCTTTCCCAAGAACGAAGCCGGAGCGAGCTTGGTTTGGCGCGGTTTTTGGCATCGCCGAAGGAAGGGATTCACCTACAACCGGCGCGTGCCTTACTGGTCCATGCTTCTCCTGACCTTCGCCGGCAGCGCGCTCGGCGGACTGGCCCGGCATCTGTTGGGCGGGTGGGTGGACCGGCGGACAGGAGGTGGGTTTCCCTTCGGCACCTTGGCGGTGAATATCTCCGGTGCGCTGGTGATCGGCTTGGTGGCCGGGGTGCGTTGGGAGGCGGTGGGCGACCCGGCGCTGGTCCGACAGTTTCTGATGTATGGGCTGCTCGGCGGCTACACCACGGTGTCTACCTTTTCACTCAACACGCTCAACCTGCTGCAGTCGGGCGCCTGGCCACGCGCGGCGGCGAATGTCGCCGGTTCCTTTTTCATCTGCCTGGGCGCGGTCTGGCTCGGGCTCGTGCTCGCCGGAGTATCAAGCCCGTGACGACGCCCGCGCCCTCGGCTCGTTCACTCGCTCTCGCCGTCGCGCTCGGCGCCGGGGTGGGCGGGGTCGTGCGCGTGTTGGTGGGAGCGGCGGCGCTGCGCTGGTTGGATCATGGCTTCCCTCACGGCGTGCTGGCAGTGAACGTGGCCGGCTCGTTTCTCATCGGCCTGCTCGCGGCGCTGACCGCCGCGGTCGGACGCTGGCCGTGCGGACCGGCGATGCGGGTCGGCACGCTGGCCGGATTTTGCGGCGGGTTCACGACGTTTTCATTCTTCAGCCTGCAGACCTTGGAACTGTTGCAGACCGGACGGATTGCTGCCGCCGCGCTCTATACCGGGCTCACGCTGGCCGGCGCACTGACCGCAGTGTGGCTGGGTTATGCCGCCGGCACGCGCCTGAACCGCCGGCCGGCCTGAAGCGACCCGCAGCTGGACTTATGCAGTTAAACCAGATGATGCCCGGGTAGGCTACCCGCTTGTGGGCGCTTTCCCGGAGCGCGCGCCAGCGCGCTGACCTGCCTCCGATTGCATGAGCCCGGCTCAGAACTTGTGCTCCTCGGCGAGCTTCGATCCCTCGCCGTCGGGCCAGCCGTCGCGGAAGGTGCCGAACCACCGGTCGAGCGGAACCGTGCTCTCGCCGTAATTGCACTCGAAGTAGCGGTGGTGGAGGTAATGGAAGTAAGAGCCGGTAGGAACCTTGTCCTTGATGATCGGGCCCTCGTAGCCGTGGTGGCCGTTGGCCGGGCCGAGCGCGGCGTGCTGCAGGTCGAAAAGAAAATGGATCGGATGCGACGGCACCACCCAGTGGATCAGGCACACGCTGAGATAAAGGATCGTCTCGACCGGGTGCATGGCCATGCCGGACCACGCGTTGGGGTTGCTGTTCTTGTGGTGCAGGTAGTGCACGTGCTTATAGAGCGGCTTCCAGTGGATGAGCCGGTGCACCCAGTAGAAATGAAACTCGCGCCAGAGCGGGATGAGGAAGAACCACGCGATGAACCAGCTGGGATGCTCCGCCCACATGAGCCAGGGAATGTGGCCGTTGGCATAGAGCCATATCGTGACCACCTCATAACCCGTCCAGATGAGCCCGGCCACGCCGGCGGTCCAGAACACGTTGTCGTAAACCTGGTCGCCGAACAGGAACAGCCGGCTCTTCGTTGCGGGCCAGTGCGAGTCGTATTTCTTCCGCAGGCCCTCGCCCTTGCGCATGTAAAGCCACCAGTGGAAGAAGCCGTAATAGAGCCACATCATTACCTGGTTGCGCAGCCAGATCTGCGCGATCCAGCCGAATTCAAACGTGGTGCAGCGCGCGATGTCCGGCTGCGTGAGATACCACGACACGACCGAGATCAGCAGCAGCGAGAGATTCACTGGCCACAGGAAACCCGGCCAGCCGAAGAGCCACTTGCCCATCGCCTTCAGGTTTGAGGGCTGGGTGAACAGCGGCGCATAGCGGATGGGATAGGACGGACGCCATTCGCCGCGGGCATTGCGCGACTCGTCTGGGTTGGTTGATCCGGGGACCATGGCTTGGGAGCGTGGCGGGGTAACGGCCGGCACGCAAGTCCGGCACTTCAGCCGGCAGGTTTGTGACAGCGGGTGAGAACGTCGGACCAATTATCCGGCGGCGGCGCGACCACCGTAAGCTCCGCCGCCGTCGCGGGATGGCGGAAGCGCAGCTCGCGTGCGTGCAGACCGAAGAAATCCGCCGGCGCGCCGTCACCGTAGAGTGGATCACCGAGGATGGGATGGCCGGCATGCAGGCAATGCAGCCGCGCCTGATGGGTGCGGCCGGTTTTCAAGAGCAGTTCCAGCCAAGTGCCAGTGTCGGCGGGTGCGCGGCCGTGTATCCGGCAGGTGGTGACGGCCGGTTGGCCGCCCGCCGGGACGTTTGCCCAGCGGCCGGGACCCGCCGGGGCGATGAGCGTTTCGATTTTGTGCAGCCCGGCCGGCCAGCGCCCGGTGACGAGCGCCCAGTAAAGTTTGCGGATGCGATGCTCCGCAAACAGCGCGGCGAGCGCGGCGTTGTGGCGGTTGTTTTTGCGCAGCAGCACCACGCCGCTCGTGAGCCGGTCGAGCCGGTGGCAGGCATGGCAGGGCTTGCCGGTGAGCCGGCGGGCAACCTGTTCCAAGTCATCCTCCCGGTCGCCGCCGCCTTCGGTCAGCAGGCCCGACGGCTTGTTGAGGGCGAGCAGATGCTCGTCGGCAAACAGCACATCGGGCGGGTGGTTCATCCCGGCAGCGTGATGGGCGAAAGCAGGGAGGCAAGGTCGGCCCGGCCAGCCGCCTGAATTGTGGGTTCGACTCGGGGCGGGAAAGGCGGTGACGATGGCACATGGCCCAAAACAAAACCTCCGCACCGCGGGATGTGAGCGTTCGCGAAGTTCCGATCGAGCTGTGCCAGTTCATCAAATTTGGCGGACTGGCGGACAGCGGCGGCGCGGCCAAACAATTGGTGGCGGAGGGCGCGGTGCTGGTGAATGGCGCGAGCGAGACGCGCAAGCGCAGGCAGCTTGTGGCCGGCGATCAGGTTGCGGTGGCCGGGCAGACCCTGGTGGTGCGCGTGGGTTGAGACTCGGTTTTCCCATCGGCCGTGACTTTCAATGAATTGAATCTTTCGGTCCCGCTGCTGCGGGCGGTGGTGGAAAAAGGCTATGTTGAGCCGACGCCGATTCAGGCTGCCGCCATCCCGGCGATCCTGCGCGGGGCGGATGTCTGGGCCTCGGCGCAGACCGGCTCGGGCAAGACGGCCGCGTTTGCCCTGCCTCTGCTCCAGCGGCTGGCGGCGGAGCGGCGGCCGGCCGGGCGCATTGTCCGGGTGTTGGTGCTGGTGCCGACCCGCGAACTCGCGGTGCAGGTGGGTGAATCGTTTCGCCGCTACGGTCGGTTTTTACCGACGCCGCTGAAGACGCTGGTGGTTTACGGCGGGGTTTCGATCAATCCGCAGATGATGGCGTTGGGCGGCGGAGCGGATGTGATGGTGGCCACGCCCGGGCGGTTGCTGGATCTTGTGGACCACAACGCCGTGTCACTGTCCGGCGTGACCACGCTGGTCCTGGACGAGGCGGACCGGCTGCTGGCGCTGGGGTTTGCCGACGAACTGGCCCGCATCATCGCCCTGGCGCCGGCGGCGCGGCAGACGCTGTTGTTTTCCGCGACATTTCCGCCGGAAGTGCAGGCGCTCGCCCAAAAACTGTTGCGCGAGCCGGTGCGCATCGAGGTGGCGGTGGAGCCGGAAACCGCGCCCGACATCGAACAGCGCGCCATCGAGGTGGATCCGCCGCGGCGCACCCAGTTGTTGCGCCATTTGATCCAAACGCACGGCTGGACGCGGGTGCTGGTCTTTGTGGCGACGAAATACGCGACTGAGCATGTGGCGGACAAGTTGCGGCGTGCGGGGCTCACGGCGAAGGCATTGCACGGCGAACTCAGCCAGGGCGCCCGCCTGCAGGCCTTGGCGGATTTCAAGGCCTCGCAAGTGCAGGTTCTGGTCGCCACCGATCTGGCGGCGCGCGGGCTCGATATCGTGGACCTACCGGTGGTGGTGAATTTCGATTTGCCGCGGTCGGCGGCGGATTACACCCACCGGATCGGACGCACCGGGCGGGCGGGAGCGCGGGGCGTGGCGGTGAATTTTATCACCGCGGAGAGCCACGCTCACTTCCGGCTGATCGAGAAACGCCACCGGCTGAATCTGCTGCGGGAGCAGATCGAGGGTTTCGAGCCCACCGAAACGACGGTGCCGCCCGGCCCGGGAACCGGTGGGATCAAAGGCCGCCGCAAGAGCAAGAAAGACCGCTACCGCGAAGCCTTGGCGCGGGAGCAGGCGGGCGAGACTTGATGGGCGAAAAGTCCATGGAGCCCCGCGGGACAAGGGGCCGTTATTCTTAACGGCCCGTGGGGCGACGGAACCGGGCGGTTAAGGATAACCGCCCCTACCTTGGTCGGATTTCGCGTGCCGGGACGGCGGCATTTTTGACACCGCTGCAGGGTGCGATGCCCGATAGGAGTCGCCGCTGGGCTGGCGATGTGCAGGTTCGTGGGCCAAAACTTTCACCCTATGAAAATCATATCCGCCGAATTTGAAGTGAGCGCACCCGATCTGCGGGCTTGTCCGGCTTGGGCGCTGCCCGAGTTCGCGCTCATCGGTCGCTCCAATGTCGGCAAGTCCTCCCTCGTCAACCTGCTCACGGAGCGCCGCGCCCTGGCCATGGTCTCGGATACGCCGGGCAAAACCAAGCTCATCAATTTTTTCATCCTGAACCGGTCGTGGTGTCTCGTGGATTTGCCGGGTTACGGCTACGCGAAGGTGGGCAAGCAACGCCGGGCTGAATTCAACGTGGCGGTGGCGGACTACCTGACGAAGCGCCGCAACCTGCGCCGGGTCTTTGTGCTCATCGATTCGCGTCTGCCCCCGCAGGCGGTGGACTTGGAATTTCTGCAATGGCTGGAGCAATGCGCCGTGCCGTATGCGCTGATCTTTACCAAGACCGACAAGCAATCGGCCGCCCTGGGTCAGGCGAACATCAGGACCTTTGCCGCCGCCCTGACGGCATGGCGCGCCACGCCGCCGGATATGCTGGTGAGCTCGGCAAAAACCAAGGCGGGACGCACGGATATCCTCAATTACGTCGGGACCATCCTGAAGCAGCAGAACCGGAACGCCGGTTGAGGCGTGATGGCGACCGCCCTCGGCCGAACTCATGCAGCCAAGCCGAATGATGCCCGGGTAGGCAGCCTGCTTGCGGACGCTTTACCGGAGCGCGCACCAGCGCGCTGACCCACACCTCGTTGCCTGAGTCCGGCCTCAGGGTAGATCCCGGTCGTGCCAGTAGTCGGCGATCCACGGGGTGGGGCGGATGGTGCGAAGGAGTTTGCCGCCTTGGCCGACGAGCGCCTGCTCGGGTTGCGGCCGGCCGTGGAAGACGACGATGCGCGCATCCGCCGGCTTTTTCGGCGTGGAAAAATAGGAGAGTGGGCCGAAGGCCACGCAGTCGGCCTTGAAGCTCGGGCACCATGGCTTCGGCCAATAGCGCAGGAGGCCGAGCCGGTGAAAATGATGGGAGAGAAATTCCTGTTCGTTGCGCAGGCGACGGGAGATGGCGGGGAAATCGCGCCGGAACTCCTCGAGCACCTCCGGGTGGGCGCCGACGTTGAAGCGCAGTGCCGAGGTGTTGCCCACAAACCAGTCGCCGCGGATGCGAATCGGGCGGTAGTCCTTGATGACGACCACCTCGCCGGGCACGTCGAAGAACGGATCGATCGAGTCCACGATCACCACGTCGAGATCGAGAAAAAGCGTGGGGCCGCGCAGGTCGCCGAGTTCCGCGGCAAAGAGCCCGACCTTGCGCCAGCCGTGGGCGTTGACGCCGTGTTCCGAGCCCCAACGCACATCGGGCAGCGGCAGCGCCTCGATGCCGGGGTGCAGCCCTTCGGCGTAATCGGTGAAGCAGACAAAACGAAACGGGCGGTGGAGATTGCGCCGCACCATCGCGTAGAGGCGGTTGGCGTAGTCGGTGCCGAACTTCACGCCCCACTTCATGCAGACGACGTTGACCGGAGCGGGGCTGGTGGAAACGGAGGACATGGCGGGGTGTTGCGCGCCTACGCTTGCGCGGCGTCCGCCCGGGGCAAGCGACAACTGGAACGCTGAATTGAGGTTGCCGTGCGGTTTGGCCCCTTACACTGCGGGCATGACCACCTTGTCCTGGATCACGAGCGAGCACCGGCGGTTGCAGGCGGCCTTTCAGGCCGGTGAGCCGGCGTGGCGGCCGTTGGCGGAGCTGCTGCGGCAGGAGGCCTGGGCGGCGCTAACGGAGGGACCGTGGAGCGTGATGGACAAACCCATGATGCCGCCGAGCGGAGATAAACATGACTTTCTGGGTTTTGGGATTTATTGGTGGCCCAATCCCGCCACGCCGGACGGCCTGCCTTACGTTTCCCGCGACGGTCAGCCCAATCCGGAGTTTAACCGCTACGACGGGGCGGCGAAGCGCAAGCTCTTCGCGGCGGTGGGCGTGCTGGCGGAGGCGGCGTTTTTCCTGGGCGAGGCCGGAGCCGGGGCGCGGGCCCGACAACTGGTGCGGATTTGGTTCATCGAGCCGGCGACCCGGATGAATCCTCATCTCCGCTACGGCTGCCACATTCCCGGGGTCTGGGAGGGCAGCGGCTGGGGCATCATCGAGACGCACGCCCTCGTGGACTTGATCCGCTCGCTCGCGCTGCTCGCCGCCGCGGGGCACTGGAAGCCCGATGATGCCGGTGCGATGAATGCTTGGCTCAACGCCTACCTCGACTGGTTGCTCACCAGTGAGGAAGGGCGATTTGCGGGCGACCGGATAAACAACCACGCCACTGCCTACGACGAATTGTGCTGCGTGCTGGCGCTGCATCTCGGCCGGCCGGAAATTGCGCGGCGGATTCTCACGGCCGTGCCGTATGAACGGATCGGCAAGCAGCTCGAGCACAACGGCCGGCAGCCGTGGGAAAACGCCCGCACCGAGTCCTGGAGCTACAGCACCCTGAACCTGGGCCTGCTGATGAATCTCGCCGATCTGGCGCAACCGCTGGGGATCGATCTTTGGCACTATGCCACCGGCGACGGCCGCAGCATCCGGCGCACCTTTGACTACATGCTGCCCTTCGCCCTCGGCCGGGCGGAATGGTCTTGGGAAAAAATCAGCGGCTGGAAAGGCGCGGGTGAGCGTTGGATTGCGATTCTCCGGCAGGCCGCCCGTGGTTGGAACGAATCGGGCTGGCGGGAAAACCTCACGCAACTCGACGGATTGACCCCGGCGGATCTGGCCCGGAGCCGCGTCCACCTGCAGCATCCGGCCTGAATCCCGCTCAGTCGCGTCAGCGGCGGCCGGACTCGCCCGCGTGCCGTTCGCGGGGCCGGCGAAGATAGCGGGAGCGTTCCTCGTCTTTGCGCTTGAGCTCCGGGCCGATAGAGCCGCCGAGCCGGTGCAGTGGCGTGCCCAGCGGATGGGAGAAGTTAAAATCGCCGTAGTCGATCGGCCAAAGGTTTTGCGGATGCCCCGGCCGTTGGCCCGGGGCGTAGAAGGAACGGTAAACGCGCGGGCGTTCGGCGGCCTCGGCGGCGCGGGCCTCGGCTGCCGCCCTGCGGGCTTCCAGCCGGGCGATGCGCTCGGCGGTCTCGGCCTCCCGGCGTTTCGCCTCGTTCTCCTCCGCGAGCCGCAGCCGAGCGAGGAGCAATTCTTCCCGACCGGGCACATCGGGGTAGCGCCGCGAAAAATCCTCCCAGAAGGCCACCTGCGCGGCGGCCGAGCCGCTGCGGAAAGCGGGGTCGGCGAGTTTGCGCGCCTTGAGTTCCTCGCCCTCGGTTGTCAGGCGGGCGCGGTTGATCTCCCGTTCATCGCGCAGCCGCCGGGCCTTGGCGGCGCGGCGGGCGGTTTCGGCTTCATGGTCGTCGCGTGAGAGCAGGGCGGCGCGCGTGACGACGCCATCCTGCAGCTCCACCTCGCCGCGCTCATAATAGAGCAGCAGGCGTCCGCCGGATTCGGCCTGGCCGCGGGGCGCTCCCAGAGTCTCGCGCACGTGGGCGAGATTGTCGCCGGGCTGGATCTCCGCGGCGGCGAGTGCGAGGGGCATGAGCAACAGGAGCGTGCAGGGCAGGGGGCGCATGATGTCTCCTTGAACAGGATGGAATCTGGCCGGTTTCAACCAACATGCAACCCCACGGCGCGCGGTTTCGCGGGCGCCGCAGAGCGAAGGCATACCGCAAATTTACGCTTAGGCGGGCGGCTGCCACTGCGGTCCCGGCCAGTTGAAAACGTAGCGCGCGTCGGGCAGCCGCCACGCCACGCTGCGCGCATGCGTGCGGCGCACGCCTGGGTTGCGCGCCATGTCGTCGGCGAGTGCGCTCCAGCCGTATTCCACGCCGACCTCGATGGGCGCGGGCAGCGTCCACAACCGGGCGGACTCGCGGCGGCCGAGAGCGGCGGCGACATCGCGCCGGATGCGGGCCCGCACCTCGGCGACGGGATAAAGTTCACAGGTGGCCCAGCCGGTGCCGCGCTTGGTCGGGGTGGTGGCAACCCAGGGGAAGAGGCGGTTGGCCTCGTCGCACAGCGCTTCGTCGCCGGAGACATGGAGCAACGGCACGCCAAAATGGGCCGCATGCAGCACAAACATGCTCATCTCGCCGCCCTCCGCGCCGTTGAGCGTGTAGCGGCAAATTTCCTTCGGGTTCATCGTGTGATCGATGAATCCGTTGACCGTGCCGGCCATGGCGTGCTGGCCGACCATCAGCACGCCGGCCGTGGCGCGGTCGAGCCCGTCGAGCTGCCACGGGGCGCCGGGAATCAGGCGGCGGAGGCTGGCGCGCGGGTCGAGGCTGACCCGGGAAAAAGCTTTCTGCCCGTTGCGCCCGTGCAGGTCCCACACGACGACCTCGGTGGCCCCGGCTTCGAAACAACCCGCGATGGTGGCATTCGTGTCGGCGGCGAGCTGCTCCAGCCCATACGCGTAGGCGGGGTCGGCATCGTCGAGCGCGTAGCACTGTTCCCAGTCGTCCACGCCGGCGAGACCTTCCATGTCGGTGAAGAGACAGACTTTCATGCGGGCGGCATTTCAAACCGGGGGCGGGCGGAGGCAACTTAATCCGGGGTTTTCCGCCGGCCTATTTATTTTATCTCAAGATATGAACTGCCTGACGGACGCCATCAAATCCCGCTGCCCGGTGCGGTGCGTCACGCTCTCCACCTGCCTCAACTCGCAGGGATTGGAAATCGCTTCGACAGGCGAGTTTTGCCGCTTGCTATCTGACAACTAACGGCCTGACCCCATAGGTTTGGCCTGCCGATGAGAACGACGCTCACCCTCGCGACGCTAGTCCCCCCCCACCCCCAGCGCGCCGCTGTGAAAAGGAATTTCCTATCAGTAAGCAATTTCCTATCAGTCGGCAGCGAAGTTTGAACAGAACTTGTTTGTCGTGGACGTTTGAAAAAGTTTCCACAAGCGTACATCAATCAATAAAAAGCCATCCGTGACCCCAACACATCATCAACGCTCTTTGAGCATCGTCATGCCCGTCTACAACGAGGCCAAGACCGTTGAATCCGTCATTCGCAAGGTCCTCGAGCAACCCCACGTCGCCGAGCTCATCGTCGTCGACGACGCCTCCACCGACGGAACATGGGACGTCCTCCAAAAGCTCTCTCCTTCCACCCCACCCCCTACCTTCGCACCTGCCAACCTTGCTACTTTCCCACCGTCCGCCACAGCGGACTCCCCTCAGGTTTTAACACTCAGATCTCAGCCTTACAGTTCCTTCACTTCGTGCCTTCCGCCACGACATCAACCAAGGCAAAGGCGCCGCCCTCCGCACCGGCATTCAGCACGCCACCGCTCCCATTGTGATCATCCAAGACGCCGACTTCGAATACGATCCCGAGGAATACCCCGTCATGATCGCCCCGATTCTCAAAGACCGCGCCGATGTCGTATTTGGTTCCCGCTTCATCGGCTCCGAGGCCCACCGCGTCCTCTTTTTCTGGCATTCCGTCGGCAACCGCTTCCTCACTTTGCTCTCCAACATGTTCACCAACCTGAACCTCACCGACATGGAGACCTGCTACAAAGCCTTCCGGCGCGAAATTATCCAAAGCATAAAAATCGAGGAAAACCGCTTCGGGTTTGAACCGGAAATCGTGGCCAAAGTCGCCCGCCTGAACCTCCGCATTTACGAAGTCGCCATCTCTTACTACGGGCGCACCTATGCCGAGGGTAAAAAGATCAACTGGAAAGACGGCGTCAGCGCCCTGCGTTGCATCATCAAATACGGGTTGCATGGCTGACAAAATCGCAAACAAAAGCCCGGACGGAACGCGCCAAGCGGAGGACTTCGAGTTTGCCGCGCTTGCCGAAGCCGCCAACTACCGCGCCGCCATCGCGCGACTCTTCGCCCCGCAACTTCAGGGTGACGTCCTCGAAGTAGGCGCCGGCATCGGTCAGATGCTGCAGGACATTATCGGCATCTGCCGCCCAGCCACCACGACCGCAGTCGAGCCCGACCCGAAGTTCGCCGCCCGATTGCGCGCCGCCTGCCCCGCCACCCGTGTCATTGAAGGCACAATCCACGACCTGCCCGCCACCGGCGCTTTCGACGCGATCATCGCGGTCAACGTGCTCGAACACATCGAGCAAGACACCGCGGAGCTCTCGCTCTGGCGACAGCACCTGCGTCCCGGCGCCGGACAGCTCTGTCTGCTCGTTCCTGCACGCCCCGAAATTTATGCGCCGATCGATGCGGACTTCGGGCACTTCCGGCGCTACACGAGGGATACTTTGAGAGACAAATTGTCCGCCGCCGGCTTCGGGATCGAATACGTGCGCTATTACAACTTGGTCGGTTATTTCGCTTGGCTGGTGAACTTCAAACTACTGCGCCGGCGGCACTTTGATGTCGCCGCCGTCCGGACCTTTGATCGCCATATTTTCCCCGCCAGCCACCGCATCGAGCAATCCATCGGTGGGTGCCCTTTCGGTCAGAGCCTGGTCGCCGTGGCGCAAGCATGAAACAGAACCTGCGCGATTGGTCGGCCTTCGCCGGCCTGCAACTGGCGCTGTGCCTCGCCGTGTTCGGCAGTGCCCTCTGGGGCGCCCGGCTGCTCGCCCCTGACCGGCCTCAAGTTTTCGAGCCACCCGGAGGGTTAGTCTAGGCGCTTGTTATGGGTTGATGTGGTGGGTTGGGTTAACGCTGTCCCGACGGAGGGAGGCCGAAGGCCGACCGGAGTCGGGGCAGCAGTAAGTTGGGCGGCGTAGTTCACGGGGCTGCGGTAACCAAGGCGACTGTGGGGCCGCCGGGTATTGTAGTCGA
>Ga0169931_10002424_pt1 | contig 30478 bp, 20 predicted proteins | sample Kivu_15m_20L_FD_129675 | JGI IMG/M metagenome (GOLD analysis project Ga0169931, IMG submission 129675) | Freshwater microbial communities from Lake Kivu, Western Province, Rwanda to study Microbial Dark Matter (Phase II) - Kivu_15m_20L... | ecosystem: Environmental > Aquatic > Freshwater > Lake...
CCTATCCGAAAAGGGGTCTGACCCTTTGGAGGCAAGTCGATTTCATTGGTTTTTGGACCGTGCCGGAGAGGGTCAGACCCCTTTTCGGATAGGCTCTCCGCCTATCGGCCATGATTCTCCACTCCTTCACTTACGACAGCCAAAGAAGTGGAGTTCACACCTGTTCTTTGTAGGTGCTCCACGAGAGGTAAGCAAGAATCGCGCCAAAGATTGAGAAGGCGATATCCATGAGCATGCTCGCCCCGCGAAGCGGTGCAAGCGAGATCATCCCTGTAAGGCTCAAGATTAAATCAGCCAAGAACAAGATCAGCACCAATGCGCCAACCACAAGGCTGGCCAGACACAACGCCTTGGGCATCAAGGAACCTCGGCTAATGATCGCGGGGGCATTCGACATGATGAGTAGTGAAACCAGTGTGGGAGCAGTATAGTCTGATGAGCACCAGTTTTACACGCCCACCCGAATAGCCTAATTTGACCGTTTGGAAAATCAGGTCCGATTATCCGGAAAATGTCAACTTCAAGCCCTCTCGAGTCTTCGCTGCCCCCGGTAAGACCTGCGCCGCTGTCTCGGTCGTGGATCGAATTGTGGCGAAACGAAATGGCGATTACCCGCCGCTGGACCTATTTTGACCATGCGGCGGTCGCACCGATACCCCTGCGAACGCGGACCGCGATGACGCAGTACGCGACTGAGGTATGTGAACATGGGGACACTCTTTGGCCTCAGTGGAGTGAGAGTCTCGAGCGTTTGCGGGCTGAGTGCGGGGAGTGGATTGGAGCGAGTCCGGAAGAGATAGCGCTGGTTCCGAACACGACCTTCGGGATCAATATGGTCGCCGAGGGGTTACGCTGGCAGGCGGGTGAAAACATCGTCATTCCAGGGGGCGAGTTTCCTTCGAATGTACTTCCGTGGCAGAATCAGCAGCGGAAGGGAGTGGAGCTGCGCGTGGTTCCGAGTCCTGGGGGGCGGATCGATCTGGATGGGATTCGTCGGGCGATCGATCGGCGAACAAAGGTCGTTGCTGCGTCCTGGGTTGGCTTTGCCAGCGGATATCGAGTTCCGCTAGCCGATCTGTGCCAACTGGTGCATGAGCGTGGAGCAATGCTCTTTGTGGACGCGATTCAGGGATTGGGGGTATTTCCACTGGACGTCGCCAAGATCCCGATCGATTTTCTTGCCGCCGATGGGCATAAGTGGATGCTTGGTCCTGAGGGTGCAGGCCTGGCATTCGTTCGCCGTTCGCTGCTCGAGGAGCTCGACTGCGCGTCGATTGGCTGGAACAGCGTGGTCGAGAGTCATCTCTTTCAGAGTCAGCCCCGAGCGATGAAGGACAGTGCGATGCGTTTCGAGGGGGGCTCGGCGAATATGGCCGGGCTGCTGGGGCTCCGCGCGAGTTTATCGCTGTTTCGGGAAACGGTCTCGGCAGAGGGAGTCGATTCGATTGCGCAGCGGATTGTCGATCTGCACGGATACGCGCGGGGCAAACTTCGATCCCTGGGGGTCCAGCTCAAAAGCGATTGGCCACGGGACAATCGAAGCGGCATCCTTTCGCTGATGCCTCGCCACGAAACCCCGCAGGTGGCCAAGCGACGATTGGCGGAAGCAGGAATTGTCGTCAGCTGTCGTGGGGGTGCGCTGCGCGCGAGTTTTCATGCTTACAACACGACCGATGAAATTGATCATATGATCGACGTTCTTCGATCGAACCGCGGCGATTGAGTCGCCGTTGTGCCTGCTTCTATCTCGGAGTCGATGATGTCAACTCGCGCCGTTTACACAGGGACTTTCGATCCGGTGACGCTCGGTCACCTCCACATCATTCGACGGGCGGCGAAATTAGTGGGTGAATTAGTCGTCGGGATTGGGATCAATGCGGAAAAAAAGCCTCTCTTTGATCCAGAAGAAAGACTGTACCTTCTTACTGCGGTGACACGCGAGATCGCGAACGTGAGGGTCGAAACGTTCAGCGATTTAGCGGTTGATTTCGTTCGGCGCTGTGGCGCTACCGTGATGGTGCGAGGGATTCGTCCGCTGACGGATGTGGCAGGCGAATTCACGATGTTGATGGCCAACCGCCAGCTAGATCGAGAAATCGAAACCGTCTTTCTCATGGCTGACGAGGAATTCTCGCACGTCAGCAGTTCGCTCCTCAAGCAAATCGCTGCGATCAGTGATGATGAACAGCGGTTGGCGAAATTTGTTCCTTGGGAAGTGGTCGCCCCGCTTCGGAAAAAACTTGGCCGCTAGCCCTTAGCCGATTTTTTGGACGATCAGCAATCCGACACCGGTCATCGAAGCGAAAAAGCCTAGAGCCGCGAACAGTCCGAGCAGTGGATGGCTTCGTCGCTCGAGGAGCCGCAGGACAATCATTGTGATGGACATAATCACAAGGACGGCGAGCCCTCCGAACATCGAACCCCAAACGGCTGCCGGATAGGTTGCCAGACGCTTCAAAAACGCGGCCACCCCCGTCGCTTCTTCGCCCATCGTCGCAGCGTTGACGATGCTCACCAGACCGAAGGCAAAAGCACCTAGAAAAACGAGCAGAATCAGCAGGAACCACCATGGCATTCCCGCATTGAGCGTTCGCGATTGCATCGCAGCATCGTTTTTCATCGACTCCACTGCTTCGTCCAGCTGGTAATGCCCGAGCGTCGCGGCTTGCGATTTTGCTTGCTCATGACTGGTCAGACGTTCCCCTGTCTGCAGGATGACGCCACACGAGGTACAGAGGACTGCTCCACGACGGATTTCACTGCCGCAGCTTGGGCAGCTTGGACCGGTGAGCGTCTTGATTCCCTCGAGTTCAAACAGTCCCGACAAATCGTCGCTCGCCACCTTCGCCGAAGCCGTGCTGGCAGCGACCATGGGGGGGACATCGATCTTTTTTTGGCATCCCGCACACTGGACGCGTTTGCCGGCAAAAGCATCGGGAACGCTCGAGGTTTTCCCACAGGAACATGCAATTCGAATAGGCATCTTCGTGATCTACCGGAAAAAACGATTGGGAGACTTGTGGAGGGTTGCGTGTGGTACGGCTGACAAAAAGCTCCGCTGGCAATTATGCGTCATCATTTGTGATTGGGGAATTGGAAGACGGCGACCAGCGCACGGCACGCTGCTCCTGTCAGCCTGGCAGCAGGCCTCCCAGCGACCCTGGTTCGAATGGAAGAGCGTGGCTTTATTTCTCGGCTAATTCTAGACTTGCGCCGCGGAATGTCGAGCGTGGCACGGAACTTGCTCAGCGGGAGAAGGCATTCGATCGACTGTCAAACACAGCATCTTTTGTGGACTGGGGTCTCGAGATGCGTGGGTTGAGCTTGGGAGGTCGAGCAGCGGAAGCAAACGAAATAATTTACTCTCAACGGATCCTTTCCCGGAGGACTGACGGACATGGCGACTGCCACGAAAGATGTGAAGAGCAAACTGCGGTTTCAGCCGATTGGCGAGCGTATTGTGGTGAAGCGTGAAGAGAGCGAAGGGAAGACGCGGGGTGGAATCCTCCTTCCCGATTCGTCCCAGGAAAAGCCTGCACGTGGCGAAGTGATTGCCATTGGAACAGGTAAGTTGCTCAGCAACGGGACGCGCAGCACTCCTCAAGTGCGTACTGGAGATCGAGTTCTGTTCAGTAGCTACGCGGGGGAAACGGTCGAAGTTGATGGTGTGGAATATCTTCTGATGCGTGAGGAAGATGTCCTTGCGGTGATCGGCTAACCCATTTTTCTCAGATTCTTTTTTCATTTCTCCACGAATAACGAACGAACATGGCAAAAATTATTGCATTTGATCAGGAAGCTCGCGAAGCGGTCCGTCGGGGCGTCAGCAAACTGGCTCGCGCGGTAAAGGTGACTCTCGGCCCAAAAGGGCGGAATGTGATCCTGCAGAAGTCCTTCGGCAGTCCGACGGTGACCAAAGACGGAGTGACGGTGGCAAAGGAAATCGAGCTGGAAGATGTTTATGAAAACATGGGTGCTCGGATGGTCCGCGAAGTCGCCAGCAAGACCAGCGATGTTGCGGGGGACGGGACGACGACGGCGACCGTGCTTGCCGAAGCAATTTTCAATGAAGGTCTGAAGGCCGTGGTCGCTGGCGTGAATCCCATTCAGATGAAGCAAGGGATTGAGCGTGCGGTGAGCGATCTGACTGAAAAGCTGCACAAGATGGCGGTCAAAGTCAAAGACAAGGAAGCGATGGCCAATGTCGCGACCATCGCTGCGAACAATGATCGCGAAATCGGAAATCTGCTCGCTGATGCGATGGAAAAAGTTGGGAAGGATGGGGTGATCACTGTTGACGAGGGCAAGAGCCTTCAAACGGAACAGGAATGGGTCGAGGGAATGCAGTTCGACCGCGGCTACCTTTCCCCCTACTTCGTGACCAATCCATCCAGCATGGAATGCGTCCTCGAGGACTGCTACATCCTGGTTTACGAGAAGAAGATCACAAACATTAAGGATATGGTTCCGCTGCTGGAGCAAGTCGTGCAGCAAGGAAAGCCGCTGCTGATCGTAGCTGAAGATGTCGAAGGGGAAGCGCTCGCGACGCTGGTCATCAATCGGCTTCGAGGTACCTTTACGTGCTGTGCGGTGAAGGCCCCCGGCTACGGTGACCGTCGCAAGGCAATGATGGAAGACATTGCGATTCTTACTGGCGGTACGGCGATTTTCGAAGCTCTTGGAACGCGGCTCGACAGCGTTGGACTGGCCCATTTGGGTCGAGCACGAAAAGTAATTGTCGAGAAGGAGAACACGACGATTATTGAAGGTGCTGGCAAGAGCGGAGACATCAAGGCGCGAATCGATCAGATCCGTCGCGAGATCGACAACAGCACGAGCGATTATGACAAGGAAAAGCTCGAAGAGCGTTTGGCAAAGCTTGCCGGTGGAGTTGCCAAGGTCAATGTCGGTGCTGCTACCGAATCGGAAATGAAGGAGAAGAAGGCTCGTGTGGAAGACGCGCTTCATGCGACTCGCGCGGCCGTCGAAGAAGGAATTCTTCCTGGCGGTGGTGTGGCGTTGTTGCGTGCCTCAAGCCAAGCGACGATCTCCAGCGACCTGAGCCACGATGAACAGGTGGGCTACAATATCGTCCTTCGCGCCTGCCGTTCACCGCTGACAATGATCAGCGAAAATGCGGGTCAGGATGGCGGAATTGTTTGCGAACGCGTTCTCGAAGGGAAAGGGAACTTTGGCTACAACGCGCTGACCAACAATTACGAGGATTTGGTCAAGGCAGGGGTCATTGATCCGACGAAGGTTACTCGTACGGCTCTTGCCAATGCGGCCAGCGTGGCGATCCTCCTGCTGACAAGTGATGCGCTGATCGCCGAGAAGCCCAAGGCCGACAAGGGAGGCAAAGGGCACGGCGGGGATCACGACATGTACTAGGAAGACCAGAGTCAATCTTTCTGGTAACCAGCACATCGACTGATTGAAAGCCGGCGTCTTCGCGAGAAGACGCCGGTTTTTTTTACTCTCGTGCATTTCCGACTCCACGCGACCATAATAAGTGGGAGGAGATCGAAGATGGGCAGCCAGAATCGCCGTGTGATGCTTGTCGGATCATGTTTTTGGCTCGTGTTCGTCTGCGGAGGCGTTTTTCTCCTGGTGATGCTCGGGGTCGCGACCGGCAAACAGGCCAGCTCCGTCGCACGGTTGATCCAGTACGGTCTTGGTCGCGAGGAAGTAATCCCGATCCAGATGCCGAGCGATCCCCGATCTCCGGGGACCTTTGACGAGGGGAATCCGGTCTTTGTGCGAGGCGAAGATGGAGAATGGATCGATGTCGGGTTTGTGAAGAATGTTTCATTTGGCCCGTTGTCAACCACCGGGAGAATCGTCTGGCATCAGAGCCAGTTCGATCCGTCGATGTATTCGTTGCACTTTTATGAGAGCCGCGGGAATCTCCGTGAGCTTTGGGAGATGTTGGTTCCCGTTCCCAAGCGACGCGCGGTCGAGCAACTCATTCGGTCAACGATGGAGGCACACGCTGCCGAGATTACATCGGCACTCCAGCCGATCGTGACCGGGGCGATGCAGGAGAGCCTGCCAGCGGTGGAGAAGGGTTTGCGCGAGTCTTTTGTGCGTCACCGGAGCGAACTGGAGGAAGTCGGTAAGCGATATGAGGAGACGCTCCTTCGGGAGCAATTGCTTCCACTTCTCCGCGAAGAGGTTTTGCCTGTCGTCCGCTTCCATGGCGAACCCTTGGCCCGCGAGATTGGGCTCCAGTTATGGGATCGCGCTTCGATATGGAGGTTTGGCTGGCGAGCCCTTTATGATCGCACGCCGCTTCCGCAGCGAGACCTTCTTCGCCGCGAATGGGATCGATTCGTCGATGAGGAGGCGGTTCCGGTCCTCGAGGGTCATCTGCCGGACATACTTGACGTTCAGAAGCAAATTGTGATCGATGTCCTGCGAAATTCCGCAGTCCGAGACGAATTGGGAGCCATGGCGGAACAGATCCTTGCCGATCCGCAGCTGCAGAGGCTGGTGATGAAGATGCTCCGCGAAGCTGTGGTCGAGAACTCGCAGCTCCATCAGGTCTGGATGGACCACTTGAAGAGCCCCGCGGCGGAGGCGGCCTTTGAGCTTACAGGGGAACGGTTGGAACCGATGATTCGCCGTATTGGAGAGGAACTGTTGGGGACGCCCGAAGGGGGAATTGAACCGGGGTTGGCAAGGGTCTTGCGAAATCAAATCTTGCAAAAAGATAAATCGTGGCTCGTCGCGATCCGTGAACCCCAGGAAAGTCAAAAAAATCGACCAGGGCAGCCTCTCCAGCAAGCCGCCCAAGGGGTCCCCCGAGAGGTCGTTCGAGGAGCGGACTGGCAACCGTATCCACTCACGATCGTCGCGGGTGAGAACTAATGCCATTCACGCCGACTCATCTTGCCGCGGCACTGCCGATTTGGTGGCTGAGCCGTGGGCGGTTACCACTGACTCCGCTCGCGATTGGCTGCGTCGTCTGTGATCTTCCCGTCTTTTTTCCGATGCTCATCAGCTATAACGAACTTCACTCGATGCGAGGTGTCGTCACGCATTCGCTGCCGATTGGGTTGGTCCTCTACCTGCTTTATCATGCCGTCTATAAACGTCCGTTTGCGCTGCTTTTACCGTGCTACTTCAGCGCCCGCGCAGCGCGCTGGTTCGCATGGGAGCTGCCGCGGACGATCTCCCAGTGGTTTTGGATTGCGATCAGCATCATGATCGGAGCGAGCAGCCACGTGCTGTGGGATTCGTTTACTCACGGTGGACGCTGGGGAGTTCGGCTGTTTCCAGTTTTGAACGAAACGGCACTCGTTACTGCCGATGGACCGCTTCCCTGGTATCAGGTGCTGCAGCATGGAAGCACGCTGCTGTTACTTCCCCCCGTCATTCTTGGATCGCTGATTTGGCTCTCGCGGCAACCATCCCATGAGCTGCCCGAGGTGAAATTGCTGCCGAGTTGGTTCAAGGGCATAGCGATTCTCTTCGCCGTCGCGGTCGCGTGCTTGTCGCTGGTCTATGTGCAGAATCGTTATCCCCATGGAAGTGTTCTAATGGTCCTCCACGTCGCGGCAAAAATAGCGGGTGCCATATGTATCTTGGCTGGTACGCTTTACGCGTTTTTGCTCTCATTGTTCCTTCCTTCCTTGGGGCTCTTGCAGCTGAGGAGTGACGTTCCCGAGTCGAGGCTCCCCTCGTGATCCAAGCCGATTTTGAACGGACTGCTCGGTCCGGCGGTGATGTTTTACCGCTCTGTTTGCGCGATGTCTCGCTGTGGGCGGATTCACGGCCACTGCTGCTGAACGCGAACATCGAGATTCCCGCGGGGCTGATCACCGTGATTGTCGGCCCGAGTGGAGCGGGAAAATCGGTCCTGCTGCGAATTCTCGCGGGGCTCATTCCGCACGATGCGTTTCCCCTTCGCTGGACAGGCGAGATCGATCATGGAGACCAACGCCCGCTGCAACGGGTCGGGATTGTTTTTCAGAATTTTGCGATCTTCGACGAGCTCTCGCCGCTGGGAAATGTACGGTTTGCTTGCGATCACCGACGACGACAAGAGGTTGCCCCGGAGCAAAGTCCGCAGCAATGGCTCGATGAGCTTCGCGTCCCCACGAATCTCTCGGTATCTGCGCTCAGTGGCGGGCAAAAACAACGGCTTGCAATCGCGCGAACTTTGGCAGCCGATCCCGAAGTCGTTCTCTACGACGAACCGACTTCGGGACTTGATGCAGGAAATGGCCAGCGGGTCGCTCGGCTCATTCGCCGGACCCAGCAAACGCATCTTCGGACCAGTGTCGTCGTGACGCACGATTACGAAACATTGCTGGGGATTGCGGACCGGGTCCTCCTTTTTGATACCCAACTGCATCAATTGGTCTCACTCCCTCAGGACCAGTGGTCGCAGATTCCTGCACGTTTGCAGCACATGAGCCTGCTTCCGGCAACAAACCATCTAGACGACCGTGAACCTGAAGGTGTGTCAGCGTCCGATGTCACTGCGGAGAAGCGCGCGCCCGAGCAGCCATCGTCCTTGGTCGCGCTTGGTTTGCTCAGAGCGGGCGGACTCCAATTGAATTCTCTGCTCCGAAAGGGGATCACCGATTTCCTGATAACCACAGGCAATGTCGTCCTGGCAACCGTACGTGCTCCGGTCGATCTGATTCCGCGATGGCCCAAGGCCGCATGGGGGCTCCGCTTTCTCCTGCATGACTTGCGACTGGTCGCTGGACCCTCAGCGTGGCTGTACTTGCTGCTCAGTGGCATGATTGCCGGATTTACAACCACTTATTTCACGTTTCAGTTCTTCCCCTACGGCGTCTACACCAAACCACTGCTCTTGGAAGATTTGTTGGCGGCAATCGGTTTTGCGCTCTACCGTGTCCTCGTGCCAGTGCTGGCGACAATCCTGATCGCCGCGCGGTGTGGGGCGGCGGTTGCGGCCGATGTTGGCGTGAAACGTTATGGTTCCCAGATCGAAGCATTGCAAACGCTCGGCATCCCTCCGCGGATTTACCTCCTGACTCCAATCCTGCTGGCTTTTGTGCTCGGGACTCCGCTCCTTGAGATGATTGCATTCTGGGGAGCAAAAACGGTCAGCTTGCTCTGTTTTGCGATGACGCATCCCGAGCAGGGTCCCTATTTTTGGCAATTGCACTTTGATCGCCAATTGGAATCGACATCCGGTTTTTTCGCACAGGGCTTTTATTGGCTCCAGGTGAAAAACATTCTTTCCGGTTTAGGGATTGGCTTTCTCGCTTATTACCAGGGGGCTCGTCCAAAACGCTCCGCGATCGATGTCAGTCAGGCCATCACGGCAACGGTCTTGTGGGCTACACTTTATGTACTGATGGTCCACTTTGTGATTGCCTTTTACGAATTCGATTGAGATGGATACGAAAGCAAAAAAGCGGCTCGACGTGATCAATAAGAAACTGCAGCAGTTGCGTCCGCGGTTGACCGGAGCCCGTCAGCAGGCGGATGACCCGCAGGAGATCCGCGCTTTGGAACAGGAGATCGCCGCGCTTGAGGCTGAGGCTGTCAAGCTGAAACAGCAGTGACCATCAAGCGCTAGGCCCAATGCGACACGCGAAAAAAGTTGTTCAGTGCATTCGCTGCAGCACCTCAATCGTCCGTTCAACTTCTTCGGGAGTGTTGTAATGGACCATCCCTAGCCGCAGCATTCCCTCTGGTTCCCGGCCGAGCGCGCGGCTGAGCTCCCACGCATAGTAGTTTCCATGCCAGGCAAAAATGCCCTGCTCGGCGAGCCGCTTCGCCATTTCCACGGGGGGCACTCGCTGACTGGTCAAAGAAATCGTTGGCATCCGCTCTGCGGCGCGTTGCCGATCGGTGATCCCGTAGACGGTGATGTCAGGAATTGAGCGAATCGCTTCGATGAGCCTCCAAATGAGCTCACTTTCGTGCGCGGAAATTTGTTCCATGGCTGCAATCAAGGCATCGCGACGCGAAAGTTCACTCGACTCTGACCACTGCCGCCCCAGTTCAGCCAGATAATTCACTGCCGCTAAAGTTCCCGCGAGGGAAGCGAAATTCTGGGTTCCAGTCATCCATTTTCCGGGCAATTCGTTCGGGGCAGGATTCAATTTGTAGGCTCGTAATTGTTCGAGCAATTCTCGACGCCCCCATAAGATTCCAACGTGCGGACCGAAAAACTTGTAGGCCGAACAGGCGAGAAAATCGCATCCCCAGCTCTCCACGTCGATGACTCCATGGGGAGCATAATGGACCGCATCGATGAATACTAGCGCGCCATGTTCCTTGGCCATTGCCGTCATTTTTTCGACGGCATTGATGGTACCGACGCTATTGGATGCTGCTCCTAAGGCAACCAGTTGGGTGCGGGGGGAGAGTAGGTCTGCATAAGCGGCAAGGTCGAGGGTGCAGTCTTCTGTGCGGACAGGGACGAAACGCACCATCGCTCCGGCATCTTCCGCGGCGAGGACCCATGGGCGAACATTTGCATCGTGATCAAGACGTGTCACAAGGATCTCATCTCCTTCCCTCCAGAGCCGCCCCAGAGCACGCGAGAGGTGAAACGTGAGCGTCGTCATGTTCCCTCCAAAGACGATCTCCCCTCCGTCGGCGCGGCCCACGAGCGCTGCCAAGGCCGCATGGGCTTCATCGACAATCTGATCGCTCTCAACACTGGTCGGAAAAACACCGCCATGATTGGCGTTGTGATGGAGCAAATGTCGAGCGACCGCATCGGCGACGCGCTGTGGCACTTGGGTTCCCGCCGGTCCATCGAGGTAGATGGCTGGTTTTCCGTTGTGAAGTCGTCGAAGTGCTGGAAATTGGCTGCGAATCTGGTCCAGACGCGTCGGCGAAAAAAGAGTGTCAGGCATGGTGGTTTGAGGAAACTAGGATGAAAAATGGGGGTTGGGGTAGTGTCGGTTATATCAGTGGTTTGCGGTGACTAATTCGAATGTAACGAATTTCACCTTAGAAATGCTCATGGGTCGCGATTAAGCCAGCCGAATTTCACAGGAGACGTTGAATAATAGTGAAGGCTCATGATCCGCAGCAGCGGAGCGTTAGACAATGGCCCGAATGATCTTCTTGGTGCTCTTCAGTGTGGTCGCTTGTGAAGTTACGAGCGAAGAGTTGGCGAGCGTACGCCACGAATTCTGCGTACAACTGACTCCGCTCGCGGGCAGCTCGGAGAGTCCGGTGGTTACGTCGATTGCGGTCGATCCACGAGGTCAGTGGATCGCGGCGGCGGGAGATGATCACGGAATTCGGATTCTATCGGCGGATGATCTTGCAGAGGTCGCCGTGCTGGAGATGCACCAGGACTGGGTTCGAGGTTTGGATTTCAGTGCTGATGGTACGATGCTTGCTTCGACAGGGAATGATGGGCGGATCTACATTTGGCAGCGTGATCATCAGTGGCGGAGTCTTGAGGCGATGTCGCAGTCGACAGCGCTGAGCGCCGTGCGGTTTGCACCCGATGGAAAGATGGTGGCTGTCGTCGGAATGTCTCCGAGCTTGACCTTGGTCAATCTCGAGACCGATGCGCGTCCGCAGCTGAATTGCTCGTCTCGAGACCTTCGTACTGTCGCTTTCCGAGGTGATGGACTGGTCCTTGCGGCAGCAGGTCGAAGCGGGGACCTGCATCTCTTCGATGCCATCACAGGTTCGACCGTCGATGATGTACGACTCCACGGGCGGCGGATCAATGCGATCACGTTCGTCGGTACCAGCAATCGTATGGTGACCGTGGGGGAAGATGGGCGAATGGTGGTTTACGACTTCGAACTTGGGAAGGTGATCAGGTCGATCGACGTCGCCAAGACAAAACTGATGACTGTCCAAATGCTCGATGGATACCATGCCGCCGTGGGTGGATCGGACAACCAGATTTACATCTACAACATTGAAACTGGATTGCTCATTGAGGTTCTCAAAGGTCATAGCGGAACGATTGCGACACTGGCTGCGGGCAATAGAGTTCTCTACTCGGGTGGATTCGATACGACAGTCCGTCGCTGGCGGCTGGATGTCCGGGACCAGATCGATCGAGTGGCACGGCAATTGACGACAGACGTGGAACGCGGGCCGATCGCTGCAGCGCCAACGAATTAAGTTTCGAAACGGCCCGTACGATGGATGATTGAAAGCGATCGGGGCGACCGAAAAGATGGTTCTGCCGGTCAGGATGAGAAGATGACTTCTTCTCGAAGAGGTGCACAGGGAGGTGCTAGGGATGTGGGTTTTCGGCAAACGTCAACGTAAATTGCGTCGCGAACCGGGGATCACAAGTGCGAGGCGATCCCCCCGTCCCGAAGCGCTTGAAAAGCGCTTTTTGCTGGCCGCAGCCCCGGTGCACGTTGGTGTCGTCTATCTCGAAACGGACTCGCTCACCTCGAGTGAAGGCCAGGGGGCTGATAGTCTTCCCGACCGGTTTCTTGTTTCCTTCACCGGCGGTGCCGAGCGAACGCAATTGGTCTCGCTGCAGATCGAAACGGACAAAGATCTTGATGGCTTAACGGTCGGAGATCCTCTCTTTGATTCGCAGCTCGGAGGGCGTGGCAAGGGAGGGGCACATCCGCTGAATATCGTCCGTTTGCAGGTCGCCGATGCGCGCGCCTCGGTGAGCGGATTTGCCAACGATGGAGGAACCTCGCTGACGCTGAATTTCGAGCATTTTTATGCCGGAGATACGCTTGAATTCAGCATCGATGTGGACGAAGTTGTCCGCCTTTCTCCGAGCCTTGAAATCTTCAACAGTCGTCTCGATGAGATTGTGAGCGGGCAGGAATTTCAGGATTCGATTCTCCGCGCGACATTCACTGCGCCCCATTTTGAAGAGGCCCAAGGGGAGAGCATTTTTCTCAATGATTACGGTGATCCGAATGCGGACTTGGGGCTCGACTTACCCCCAGATGTCGGTCTCGATCCCGATAGTTTGCCAAATCGATCCGCGGCTGCTGTCGCATCGCTGCAGCAGGTTCCCAAGCCGATTTCGATCAGTGGCATAGTCTTTGTCGACAACGATCTTGACCTCATCCGCGACGCAAGCGAAGCGACGATCTCCGGCGTCGTCGTTCGGCTCTGGGAGCTTGACGCGTCCACGGGACAGTACGTCGATACAGGCCGCGCGGCGACAACCGATGCCCAAGGAACATACCGCTTTGCCACCGACCTGGGTCTCCTCCCAGGAACATATCGAGTTGCCCAAGTACAACCTGCGGGTTACCTGAGTGTCGGAGCGATCGTTGGGAGCGTCTCTGGAGCGACTAATGGTTCCGCTAATGGAACGGATATGCTCACAGGAATCGAGCTGACCAAGGGAGACCTGCACGGCGTCCAGTACAACTTCGCCGAGGCGCTGCCAGCAACCCTCAGTGGATATGTTTATCAAGACTTGCAAAATGATGGGATTCGCACATCCACCGATCCAGGGATCGAAGGGATTCGCATCGAGCTTGTGCCGATCGACACGCTCGCCCCAATGACATCTCGGATCAGCATGACGGATGCTGCGGGGTTCTATCGTTTTGAGAATCTCTCTCCGGGCACATATCGTATCGTCCAGCTCGACCAGCCAACGAGCCTCTTCGATGGACTCGATACACCCGGACTCGTTGACGGCGTACCCCGGGGGACGGCGATGAATCCCGGGGATGAGATCCGTGGCATCGAACTTTTTGGCGCCTCGCAAGGGATCGAATATAACTTTGGCGAGCTTCCCTTTGGTTCGCTCGCGGGAAGAGTCTATCTTCCGGCGGCGGGTGAGAATTGTGCTGGGCCATGGGTCATTGCTCCAGCGCCTTTAACGGGCGTTACTGTCAAGCTCTACGACAGCAGTGGAACTTTGCTTCGCGAGACGCTCACCGATGCCCAAGGGGAGTATCGATTTGAAAAGCTCCCCCCCGGGGAATACCGAATCGAGGAAGTCACCCCGGAGGATTTATTCGACGGAAAACCGCATGTCGGAGAAATTGCTGGAACGGCGGTCGGTGTGGGGACTCTGGACGGGAGCATCGATCGGATCCTCCTTCTCCCTGGCCAGGAGGGCACGCAGTATAACTTTTGCGAAATCGCTCCAGTCATCATTTCGGGTTATGTCTATCACGATCGATCGAATGATGGGTTGCGGGGGTTGGGCGAGGAAGGGATCAGCGAGGTGACGTTACGTCTGCTCGATGAGGCGGGGGATTTCTTGACATCGACGCTTACGCTGGCAGATGGCTCCTATGAGTTTCCGAACCTGATGCCGGGAACCTACCAGATTACTCAGGTGACGCCGCGTGATTACTTCGATGGACTCGATCGGGCTGGTGAAGTTGCCGGGCAGAACCGAGGAACAGCGGTCAACCCAGGAGACCGACTGGAGGGAATCGTCCTCCGCCAAGGAGAAGCGGGGATCGAATTTAATTTTGGGGAACTCCGCCCTGCATCGATTTCCGGTCGTGTGCATGCCGACCTCAACGAAAATTGCACGCTTGAACCTGGCGAATTACCGCTGGCTGGTGTTCTCTTTGGGCTCCTCGATGGAAATGGGAATGAGGTAGCCCAAACGACCAGCGGTAGCGATGGAATCTATCTGTTTAGCCAATTGATGCCCGGTCAGTACACCGTCGTGCAAACGCAGCCCGCAGGTTACCTGAGCGGGGGACAGAAAGCGGGTTCGACCGGTGGCGACCGGAGCGTCCCCAACAGGATCAGCGCGATACCGGTCGCATCTGGTGTTTCCTCGATCGACAACAATTTCTGCGAGCGCCCGTTAGGTTCGCTTGCCGGTAGCGTCTTCGCGGATCGAAATCAGAATGCGCAGTTCGAAGCTGGCGAGCCACTGCTTGTCGGGGTCACGCTGGAGTTGCTGGGTTCCGACGGAGAGCTGATCGAGACGACCGTCACAGACTCCCAAGGGCGATACCGCTTTGAGGGTCTACCATCCGGGACGTACCATCTTCGTGAGCGACAACCGCTGGGGTATTTCCAAGGCGGCCAGCGGATCGGATCTGGAGGTGGTCAGGTTCTTCGCGATGACTGGATTGAGGAAGTGCCGCTAGGATGGGGGCAGGTACTGGCGAATTACGATTTTTGGGAATTTGAACCGGCATCGATCGCGGGGCGAGTGTGGAGCGAGTTTGGTGAGGATCGAATATTCGGCGTCGGCGATGCTCCGCTTGCGGCGGTCACGATCGAGTTGCTGAATGCTGAGGGTGCCGTGCAGAGCGTGATGCAGACCGCGGCCGATGGAACTTACTCGTTCCAAAACCTCCGACCGGGCAAATATGCCGTGAGGCAATTGCAGCCCAGTGGGCTGCTCGAGGGAGGAGCGGTCCGCGGCACCGAGGGTGGTCAGGTTGTGGGCAGAAATCTCATTAGGGTCATCGACATCGCACCAGCAAGGGATCTTCGCGGATACAACTTTTATGAGTTTGTTCCTTCAATCATCAGCGGCTATGTCTTCCGTGACGGTCCAGTGCGAACTCTGGATACGCCTCCAAACCCGGTCGATCTGCGACTGATTCAGGATGGAAAGAAAACCGCTGACGACGTTCCGCTCGCAGGCGTCGTCTTAGAGCTGAGGAATATTCTCGGCATGCCGGTCGACCCAAGAAACACGCTTCCGGGGAGTTACCCAAGCGGTGTTGTCCGCGCGATTACCAATAGTGAAGGGTATTACGAGTTTCCTGGTCTCTATGGTCGCACTTCGTACCATGTCTACCAAGTTCAGCCTGCAGGATTCGTCGATGGTATTGATACAGCTGGTGCAGCGACGAGCGGAAAATCCTCGGCGGGGATTGCTGCGAATGCAGCGGATCTGGGTAGCGATTCGCAACTCGCAGCGATCCACGCGTCCCTCTCATCGAATCTTGAAACCAATCCGCATTATGATGCGATCCTTTTGATTTCGCCCGAACGCGGAGCACATTCGCAGCAGAACAATTTCAGTGAGCTCGCTATCGAGCCGATGCGGTGGGCGATCGTCGATCCTCTGCTACCACCGGTTTTCGATCCCGTCGTAGTGATCCCCGAGCAATTTACGGGTCGCAATCTGGCATTCACGGCTCTTCGGCCGGACACTCGCGATGGCATGTTTATTGGTTCCTGGGGAAGGGACGTGTCTTGGCACTTGAGCATTATCAACGGGGGTGCACCACGTGGGGCAGGACTCGTGGGAGGGGTCTTGCTCAGAACCATTTCGAAAGAGTCCTCCAAACCTTGGTTTGCGGGGGAAACCAATTTGGGCCGGTGGCGAACTTTCGATGAGGATGGAAAGGAATCGGAATTCGGAAAAGCCTTTCAAGTTGGGGTTCGCAGGGGACTGCCGCTGGTCGGCGATTTCAATGGGGATGGTCGCGACGAGATCGGGATCTTCATTGGCGGTCAGTGGCTCGTCGATCTCAACGCAAATGGTCAGTGGGATGAGGGAGACCTGTGGATTCGGCTCGGTTCACCTCTCGATAAGCCGGTTGTCGGAGACTGGGACGGGGATGGCAAAGCCGATGTTGGTATTTTTGGTCCGCAGTGGGCGCGCGATGAAGAAGCGATTCCCCGTGAACCCGGCCTCCCCGATCCCGACAATCAGAGACTGCGGGGCCGAAAAAATGTGCCTCCCCAAGAATTGGATGCCACGAGTGGTCGACGGTTGCTGCAGAAGAGCGTGCAAGGGTCAGTTCGTGCTGACGTTATCGACCATGTCTTTAGCTATGGTGAGCCGGCCGATTTGCCACTCGTTGGAGACTGGAATGGGGATGGGATTGATGCCATCGCTGTATTCCGGGCTGGAAACTGGAAACTCGACCTCGATGGCGATGGCCGCTGGACCGAGCGCGATGGGCTCTTCTCTTTTGGGCAACCCGGGGATCTGCCAGTCGTCGGCGATTTTAATGGGGATGGTCTTGACGAGTTGGCAATTGTTCGGGGGGATCTATGGATCATCGATAGCGATGGGGATCGCCGCCTGACCGATGCAGACACAAGGATTTCAATTCCACGCCGCAGCGATGAAGTTCCGGTCGTCGGGGACTGGGACGGGGATGGCCGCGCCGAGCCTGGACTGTACCAGCTCCCACCGGCCCAGAACGACTCGCAAGAGGATGCGGCGTGATCCCGTAGCGCTACGATCCCGCAGTGCTACCATCCCGTAATGAGACCATCCCGTAATGATGCGGCGCGCGCTCGCAGTCCTTCGGCCCCCTCGCCGCGATGTGAAAAAAGCGTACGATGCGGCCTGTTGTTCGCTTCCCTTGCGCCGCTGCGAAGGTTGGTATGGAACTGGTTCCTCGATTTGTGCTCGTCGCCTGCCATCAGGGTGCTGAGGCTGCGCTGAAGAGCGAATTTGCACTCCAAGGTTGGCGGCTGGCCTATTCGAGGCCGGGTTTCGTTTCCTTCAAGGAGGATGAGAACACTTCTGCCAAAGAGCTTCCATCGGGGGTCTTTGCGCGCCAGGTCGCATGGTCCCTTGGGCGAGTCACCGCGGAGCAGTCGACGGAGCTGGCCGCTGAGTTGATCGATTTGGTTCGGGCTTCGGTCGCAGCCCAAAAATCTTCTGCGAACCGGCATCCGAGCCTTCCTTTCAACACGCTGCACCTCTGGGGGCGCGATCGTCTTCCGGTGGGTCAGCGGGGATACCAACCCCGTCGTGAACCGCTCACCGACGCATTTGCCGATGCGATCTACCCCGCCCTGTGCACTGCGGGGATTGTCTCAGGAGAGGAGCCTCAGGAGAGTCTCCAGCGTGGGCAAACGGCCCTCGACGTGATCTTTGTCGACCCGGGCATATGGATGGTCGGTTGGCATCCTGTGACAGCGGAGATTCCAACTCGTTGGTGCGGTGCCTTTCCTCCGCTAGCGTGGGATCAAGAGGTGGTTTCGCGGGCTTATTTTAAGGCAGCTGAGGCGATTGTGTGGTCAGCGCTCCCGCTCCGTCCTGGAGATACGGTGGTCGAGGTCGGCAGTGCTCCGGGAGGGGCCGCGCAGCGGTTGCTTGAACTGGGGATGCAAGTGGTCGGAATTGATCCTGCCGAGATGGCTCCTGAAATTCTTGCCCATCCAAATTTCGTGCACATTAAGGCGCGAGGGGGAGACATTAAAAGAAACGAGTATCGCGATGCTCGGTGGCTGCTCGTCGACTCGAATGTTCGTCCTGACAAGACCTTGGTGACGGTGGAAAATATCGTCATGCATCGCCAGGTCCATATTCAAGGGATGCTGCTCACGATGAAGCTTGGTCGCTACGACCAGGCGGATCGGATTGCCAAATGGTGTCGAACGATTCGCGGTTGGGGATTTTCCAGGATTCGAGTTCGACAGCTTGCAACCGGACGATGCGAAGTCTGCATCGCGGCTCAGCGAGTCGCCCGGGACGAGAAAAAGCTTCCGTCCTCATCCTCCTCTACGGCCACGCCCTGACGGCCACTCCTTCCCGCTCCCGGCGCTGCGAAAGCGGCATTGATTCCCCTTCCTGACTTGCGATTTGTACAATGGAGAGGTGTCCACCGTCTTTCCAGTGACGCGAAGTCGGAAATCCCAATGATTTGCTATCCCTCGCGAGGCAGCAGCCGTTTTCTTGCCACAGGCTGTCTGTTGCTTGCCAGTTTCGTTTTGGTTTCGCATTCCCTACCCGAGCAGGCCGATGCGCTGCTCTGGGGGCAGGAGCCTGAGCAAGCCGGTAATGCTGAAGTGGCGAGGATTATGCGGGAATTCCCTGGACGTGGCGATTTAGGGGACGGGAGTTTGCCGCGAACTCCGGAAGAGACAGTCGCGACTCTTCGCGTGGCCGACGACCTTCGAATCGAACTTGTCGCCAGCGAGCCGCAGATTGCCCAGCCAATCCACGTCAGCTTCGATCCGCGCGGCCGGATGTGGGTTGTCGAATATCGGCAATACCCTTTCCCTGCGGGCTTGAAAGTGGTTCGGTACGACCAGCATTTACGAGCGGTCTTTGATCGCGTACCGAACCCTCCTCCACAGCATGTTCGTGGTGCGGATCGAATCTCCGTCTTTTCCGACACCGATGGCGATGGTCACTATGAATCGCAGCGAGTTGTTCTTGACGGTTTGAATATCGCAACCAGCGCGGCTGTGGGTGAGGGTGGACTGTGGGTCATGAATCCTCCGTATCTGCTCTTTTATCCGGACAGTGGCGGTGACCTTGGCTTTGAGGAGAACCCCGTCGTCCATCTTTCGGGATTTGGTCTCGAAGACACGCACTCGGTGGCCAACAGCCTTCTCTTGGGCCCCGATGGCTGGCTCTATGGGGTTAATGGGAGCACGACCACGGCGCGGGTCGTTGTCCATTTGGGCCAGCAATCTCCCTTGGCCTATGAAGGCCAGTGTGTCTGGCGATACCACGTGCGACAGCATCGATTTGAAATTTTTGCGGAAGGAGGTGGAAACCCATTTGGCTTGGAATTCGATGCCGAAGGGGAGATTTTCTCAGGGTCCAATTGGGGTGAAACCCGTGGCATGCATTACGTCCAGGGTGCTTACGGCGTCAAAAGCTGGGGAAAGCATGGACCGCTGACAAACCCTTATGCGTATGGTTACTTTCACCATATGCCCCATCAAGGCGATGGTCGGCGATTCACCGAGGAAATGATCGTCTATAACGATACTCGCTTACCATCGCGGTACCACGGGAATCTGATTGCCGTCAATCCGTTGCAGCGGATCGTCTTTGCTAGTCGGAAACTCGCGCTGCATTCGACTTTTCGGACCGAGGATTATGAAAGCTTTATCGAGACTTCGGACCGTTGGTTTCGTCCGGTGGACGTGGCGCTGGGCCCCGATGGCTTGGTTTATTTCGCCGACTGGTATGACACCCGTTTGACCCATGTCGATCCACGCGACAATTGGCACAAGGGGAGCGGCCGTATCTATCGAGTCGGTCCGAAGGATTCCAGCGTTACGGCGTCTGGGTTTGAGGACCTTGTCCCCGTGCGAACTCGCTTCGATCTTCCAGCCCTTGCGGATGACGATTTGATCCGTCTGCTAGGGCACCCAAATCGTCTCCTTCGTTTTCATGCGGTCGAGCAATTGGCCGCTCGTTTTCCGCGACCCCAAGCCGCGGATCGAACGCCTGCCGCCCTCCGCCGCCTGCTGATCGAGCACGACTCGCGTCAGCTCGAAGCCCTCTGGGCATATGGGCGAATTGCGGGAATCGATGCGCTCGCGGCCGATGAGGAATTGCTCCAGGCTCTCCGCCATTGCTCCTCGAGCCCCGTCCGTCGCTGGCTCGTTCGTTTGCTCGGCGACCACCATGCCACTGAGCCCGCGGCGATCGCGGTTCTCATGCAGCTGGCCCTCCACGAACAGGACCCTCGCGCTCGCGCGCAACTGGCGGCGACCGCCAAAAGGATTCCTGGGGACGAAGGATTGAAACTTGCGATCAATTTGATCGTGGCGGACCTTCCGCAGGATCGTGAGGATCCGCTCATTCCTCTGCTGCTATGGTGGGCGGTGGAAGCGCACTGTGACCGTTCTCATGCCTCGCTGGTCGACCAGATCACTGGGAACATGCCGCTGTGGCAGTCGGCCCTGTACCGAGAATCGATTCTCAGTAGGCTCGTGCGGCGCTGCGTGGTGCTCGGGAGCACGGACTCGTTTGCCCTCTGTGAAATGCTCCTGCGTAAGGCACCCGATGACGATTGTCGCCGCCGAATGATGCGCGGGTTGGACGAGGGGTTGGCCGACCGTCCTGCGAACCCCCTTCCATCAAGCCTTGCGGAGGTGCTCACGAGCATGCGGGAACTTTCCCCCTTAGCGGCGCTGAAGCAAAGGCTCCGTCAAGGGGAACCCGAAGCGGTACCAGAAGCTTTCGCCCTGATCCGGGATCCGCAGGTCTCCGTGCTCGACCGGACCGCGATCATTGAACTTCTTGGCGCCGCAAAGTTAGCAGGCTCCGTACCTCCCCTGATTGCCTCTTTGCAAGATTCCTCCGTTGCCGTCCGCCGCGCCGCACTGCAGTCTTTGTCCAGGTTTGAAGAGCCTGAAATTGGCGAGGCGATTTGTGCTGGATATCAGTCGATGGACAGCAGTACGGGCCTCCGCCCAATCGCCGTCCGAATCCTTGCCAGTAGGGCTTCCTGGGCTCATCGTCTGATCGCCGAAATCGAAGGGTTGCGAATTCCACGGGAGGTTGTCTCCGCCGATATGGTCTTGCAAATGCAATCCCATGAGGATCCGCTGTTGCGAGAAAAGCTCCTCGGTTTATGGGGTGCGGTTCGTCCAACTCCGGAGGAAAAACGAGTGCAGGTTGAACGGCTGGTGCTGCTAGCCCAGGAGGGAGGAGACCCATTGGTCGGGAAAAAGCTCTTTGCCCAGCACTGTGGGAAGTGCCATCGTCTCCACGGCGAAGGGGGAGATGTTGGTCCGGATCTGACGGGCTATGAACGCTCGAATTTCGATTTTCTTTCGCTCGCGATTGCCGATCCCTCGGCGGCAATTCGCGAGGAATACACGAATTACCGACTCCTGACCGTCGATGGGCAATTGCTGACTGGATTGCTCGTGGACCGAAGCGAATATGCGGTCCAGTTGCGGACCGCGGAGGGACAGACCCTACGGTTCCCGCTGACCGAAGTCGAATCTCTTCAGGCCTCGCCAATCTCACTGATGCCGGAGGATTCATTGCAATCGCTAGGCCAGCGCGAGATCCGCGACCTGCTTTCCTACATCACTGCGGGGGGATGATTACCGCGGGGGGAGACGAGAAGCCGCTAGAGATTCCAGCGGGATTGGTAGTGACGTGCGGTAATCTCCAGAAGCGAGGGGTGGAGCAGTCGATTGCTCGCAACGACCGAGGTTTTAGCGATGCGAAGCGGCATCCCGAGGGCATCGGTGATTTGACCTCCAGCCTCTTCGACAAAGAGTCCCCCAGCCGCAAAGTCCCAGGGGGAAAGCTTGTATTCAAAGAAACCTCCAAAGTAGCCGCAGCCAACATAGCAGAGGTCGATCGAAGCAGCGCCGAAGCGACGAATTCCATGAATATGTTTTCCAAAAAGGTCCGCGATCGTCTCGAGGGTTCCTCGCATCATCTCGCCGCGGTCGTAATAGAAACCACAGCCAATGATCGTTTGATCCAGCCCCTGTGCCGATGAGACGGCAATTCGCTGGCCATTATGAAATGCGCCCCGGCCACGAATGACTGTAAACCATTCCTCGCGAGCAGGATTGTAGACCACTCCCAACTGGGCCTCTCCGCGATACAAGTAAGCAATCGAAACTGCAAAGTGCGGGATTCGATGAGCGAAATTGTTCGTCCCATCTAGGGGGTCAATGATCCACAGGTGTTCTGCATGCAGAGAGCCTTGCAACGTTTCCTCTCCGAGCAGTTCGTGTTCTGGATAGGCTCGGTGAAGGATTTGGGCGATGCACTGCTCGGCTTCCAAATCGGCGTCGGAAACGAGGTCATAGGTTGCTCCTCCAGCGGCGGCCTCTTTGCTGCGGATCTCGACTCCGTTGTGGAGATAGTGCTTGAGAACCTCGCCCGCTTCAGTGGCGGCTTGTTTGGCGACCAGCATGAGTTCTTCAGTCGCTCGATTCTCAAGCGTTTGTTCTGGCTCGTCCCGATGCTCGTTTCCATCCATCGCTACTTCCCACCATACCAGACACCGCGAAGCCAATTGTGCCGCGCCAGGATCATCAATGTTTCTCTTGTGAGCGGAGGAGACTCGCAAGTGGCAGCGTTTTCGCGAACCTGCTCTGCACTACGCATCCCGACGATCACTGTGCTCACCGCGGCTGGAGCGAGGGTAAACCGAAGCGCTAGGTCGGTCAGCGAACTTGTGGCATCGAGCCCGAGGCGTTCCATGTCGGCGCGGATCGCGCCCAGACGCTGGGCGGTCCGTTCCATTCGATCTCCCGCGAAATAGCGACTGCGGAAATCATTTTCAGGAAATCGGTGTGTCGCACGATACTTCCCGGTGAGCGCTCCTTCATCCAGGGGAACTCGGACAATCACTCCGGTTCCTGTCTCCACCGCGACAGGAAACAGCTGGGCGAGCGGTTCCTGGTGAAAAAGATTAAAAATCACTTGAACGCAGTCGACCAATCCTGCTCGCATCAGATCGATGACGCAGTTCTGGTCCTGCTCTGGAGTACTGATTCCAATCAGTCCAATCTTTCCCTCTTCACGCAATCGACGCAGGACAAGCAGGGGTTGGGGGTCGTCATTCCAGGCTCTCGTCCACGTATGAAGCTGGAGGAGATCCAATCTTTCGGCGCGAAGTATCCGTAGCCGCTCCTCGACGTTTTTTCTCAACGACGCGGCACTGTATCGATCCTCCCAGCGGCAAACCGGGCTCGGGGGCCAGGGACCTTCGTCGGGCGGCGTTTTCGTAGCAACAAAGGGGCGCTTCGATGGGGGGATTTCCTGCAACACCTCCGCGATCAATCGCTCGCTGCGTCCATCCCCATATCCCGCCGCAGTATCGATGAAATTGATTCCCTCAGCAATCGCTTCGCGAAGGGCTGATTTTGACTCGAGATCATCCTGCCCTCCCCACTGCCCCCCCAAAGCCCATGCGCCAAACCCGATGGCACTCACCCGCGGACCACTGGAGCCTAACTGACGATATTGCATCAAAGACCTCCTTGCTCTCGAGCCGTGGCGATGGGACATCCTGCCTTAACTTTACCCCCTGAAGGCAGGGCTAGGCGGAGCACATGACCTGTTAAGTTTTGCCGATTTGGTAATTCATTCGTAGGGGGCGTACGGATTATCGTGCCATTTCCGACTCTAACGGATGATGGTCTAAACTCGCAATTGGGCGCCATCCGAACTCTTTACAGTCACGGCGAGAGGTCTCTGGGAGGATTTGATCGTGTGCCGGCTTTCTATCATTGTGCCCATGAATCGCGACGAAGCAGCTTTCGAATCGACTCTTGTGTCGGTGCTCGAGAATCGACCCGAGCAGGCAGAGATTTTGGTACCTCATGATGGGTCCTACAATGATCCTTTTGACTTAGGGGATGAGGTCCGCTTTGTCGTGGCCCCGGAAAAAGATCCATTGTCGCTGTTGTGTGCCGGAGTTCGCAGAGCTCGTGGAGAGTTTGTTCACATCCTGGCCGATGGACTGCGAGGTACGGAGTTGTGGACCGAAGAGCCGTGCAAGATGCTCGCTCGGAACGAGGTTGCTTGCGTCGCCCCGGTGATTGTCGACCTCTCCGAGCGAGAGCGGGTCGTTGCGCTGGGTTGGAAGGACACGGCGACTCGCTTGCGTGTTCCGCTCGGGGCTGGCAGTGCAGCGTTGAAGTCGAGTGAATCGCTGGACATTCGCGGAGCCTACTTGCAAGCTTCGTTTTGGCGGCGTGCGGTGATTGAGGAATTGCTCGAACTGCCCCTGGGAATGGTTCCTTCGGTCGTGGATTACGTTCTCGCACAGAGCCTTTGGCGTGCGGGTTGGGAGTGCCAGGTGTGTCTGTCCAGCCGAGTTGCAGGGGCGCCACATGTGACCGAACCTCGGGATTCGTCTTTTGCCTGTGGCCAGTGGATGCAGGAGGTGCGGTCTGCGGTCTGCGGCGATCAGACATGGAAGGTTGTCGCGAGCGCCGTGGCAGGGGTTCTCTTGCACCCATGGCGATTGCCGCAGTGGGGTGAATCGCTTGGGCGAATCGCTTCGTTCTTCAGCGACGGAGCTGCCGGCAGCGACCTGTTTATTGGTGTCCGGGAATTGGCGGTCAACCACCAGGTACGGTCGACTGAAGCTCCACTCCTGAAGCTGAGGCCTGAGCAAAGGGAGTCTTCGTCTGCTTACCGAAGGGCAGCCTAAAGTCGTTTCGTGCCGTGCAAAAGTGTCGGAACGGTCGAATCAGCTGGGTGGTTCTGGCTCTGGAGCTGGGGAGGTTTCGCGATCCTCTTTTTCAGCCAGCCGCGTCTGGGCTGTGAGGACAAAAGACTTCATTTCGAGGTTTGTTTCGTACAGCTCGACAATGCTGTACCAGATTTTTCTTGCCTCGACTAGGTTTCCCTTCAGCGCCAGTTTCTCTGCGTCCGCGAGCTTCTGAGAAACGAGTCGCTGACGCTCCCCTTGGTCCAGATTGGTCGCGGTAATTTTACCGATCTGCCGCCGCGCCAGTTGCACATAGGCTTTGTGTTCGGCGCTCGCCTCGAGCAGATCGATAAGGGACTGGTATTTATCGCGGGCCGAAGCGGAATCCCCGAAGCTCTCGTACTGGCGGGCGAGGAGATAGAGGCGTTCTCCTTCGCTGGCTGGTTGCTGCCCACTTTTGAACCGACGTTCCATCTGTCTTTCGGTTTCAAGCATTTCGATCTCGTCCAGACGCCCTTGCGCCCACTGTGCGTTTGGAGAGCCGGGATGGTCACTGACCAGGGGCAGCAAGTAACGATCGCGAGCCTCGAGCATCGAAGATCGATCGTCGTTGGCAAGGAGGGATTCAGCGCGCGTGCGCAGTTGCTGCTCGCTGAGAGGCCAGAGAAACCATGTGATGCTGGCAGCCATCAGGGCGAGGATGGTCACAAGAAACCAAATTCGCTCATAAATCGGCGGCCGTTGATCGCCAGCGTCATGAACCTCTTTGGCTGCGTATCCCAAGAGTTCGCGGGCCTCCTGCTTGTCGACACCAACGCGAAGAGGGCTGAAACCTGCCGCCGCATGCTGAGCGATTCCAATCCCTTCGGCTGCACGCTTCCGCACTTCGCCGATCGCTAGGCTCACGCTCTTGGCGCTGTGGGGGCGGAGACGCGGTTCTTTTTCGAGTAATTGGTCGATGAGCGAGCTGAGCCAAATCGGGCAATCGAGGATCTGCTGGGCGATTTTCGGAGGGGGTTGCTTTTGGACCGCGTCAGATACCTCGCCGGCTGTCTTCCCTGTAAAAGGCGGGTGCCCACTGAGGGCGTAAAACATCACTGCTCCGAGCGAATAGAGATCCCCCTTGACCGACATTTCTTTCCGCTCACGGAGGTTTTCTGGGGGGATGAAAGCGAGCTCAAAAGGGTTCGGCGGAGTGACGCTCCGGTACGTCGAATCGAATCGATCGATTCGAACATCCACCAAGACAGGGCTGGACCCGGAAAAACGGATCTTCTTGGGTGAGAGGGCGCCATAAAAAATATGCCGCTCGTGAAGATAATCGAGCGCCCCGACGAGAGCTTCTGCTTCTTCCAGGACTTCTTCCCAGCTGAGCTTACCGCGCCGTTCAACTCGCTCGTCAAGCGATTCGCCTTCGATGAGTTGATAACCCAGATAAGCATCCTCCCCTTCGAAACCTCCGCCATAGCAGAGCGCGATCGAAGGGTGTTTGAGATGTTTGAGTCGTTCCCATTCGTGGGCAAATGCCTGCCGTGATTCTTGCGTTCCGCCAAAAGGAGTGTGGAAGACTTTGACGGCCAAAGGTTTGCGAAGCTGGATGTGTAAACCCCGCCATGTCGTCCCACTCCCCTGGCGACCGAGCTGTGATTCCAGTGCGAGTGGGCCTAAACGCGATTTCGCCATGCAAGAGTTCCACTTGAGGTAATGGTGATCGGTCAGACCACTGGGCGGCGCGACTCGATTGCACGTCGGCCAAGATTCCCGTAACGATGATAGTCCATCGAGAGACTTTGTTCATTCAGATACCACAGCGGTTCAATGCGACCGCTGGCGACGACTTTCGTGCGAATCACAGGCACGAAGGCATCGCGGCACGCTGCCATGAGCTCGCTCGGGGCGATTGCGCCCCCCGGAATACGAATGCGTTGTACGTTTCCGCGGCGGACCTCACGGGCCAGTCTTCCTTGGTCCTCCTCGACCAGTTCAATCTTCGCGCCCCATGTTGAGGTGAGATGCTCTAGCGTATCGATCCACGCCGCACATTCGCGATGCACGAACGAAATGACTGGACGGCAGCCGACCGCAATGGCTGCCATTACCGCGAGCAGAATGTCGTCCGCATGGTCACCTGCCGAGATGCGAAGCCGCAAATGATCGACGGGGCGATAACGCCGAAGATTGTCTTGCCCCAGTAAGCGGACAGTGTCATGGGCAACAAGGTATTCTTGCCGCGCGGCGCGTATGAAATCATAGGCTCCCCAGCGAAGTCGATGGATCACCTCCGCTGGGTCTCGGCCACTGGACTGTGCCAGCACCGTAGAGAGTCCCTGAGCATCGATTTGGCTCAGGAGTGGACCGAGTAATTCATGGTCGACAGCCGGAGGAGGTTGCAGATCTCGTTCTTCTTGAAAACTCATCAGCGGAATCAAATAATTCGGGCCTCCGGCTTTGATTCCTGCACCCCAAGCACTCTTGGCAAGGCCACCAAAGGGCTGCCTGAGAACGATCGCACCGGTGGTCGGGCGATTGATGTAGAGATTGCCTGCCCTCATGCGTTGCTGCCACTGCTGCTGCTCTCGATCATCAAGCGATTCAAGCCCGCTGGTCAGCCCATAACCAGTCTGATGAACCAGTTCGATGGCTTCCTCGAGTTTGCGGAATTTCATCACTCCCAGAACGGGCCCAAAGAGCTCCGTGAGATGCGTAAAGCTTCCTGGTGTCACATCCCATTTGACGCTCGGTCGATAGAGGGAGGGGTTGTTCTCCACCTGCTCGCTCATCACTAGCCACTGCTCTCCAGGCTCCAGTTCCTTCAACCCACGGAGCAAGGCCCCTTCAGGTGGGTGAATGAGGGGACCAATCTTGGTGCTTAAATCCCAAGCGGACCCGACGCGAAGGCTTTGCACCGCATCCTCCAGTTGGGCGCGGAATTTCGGGTCTTCATAGACTTCTTCTTCGAGCAGGAGCAGCGAGGTCGCGCTGCATTTCTGCCCGCTGTGGCCAAAGGCGCTGTGGAGGACATGTTTGATGGCCAGTTCGCGGTCCGAAAGGGCTGTGATGATCGTCGCATTCTTGCCCCCGGTTTCGGCGATCAATTCCAAATCAGGTCGTTGTTCGAGCATCCGGACGGCTGTTTCTGTTCCCCCTGTGAGAATGACAACATCGACATCTGGATGGGAGACGAGACGTTTTCCGCCGCGGCTGCCGCGACATGGAACAAGCTGTAAGGCATGGAGCGGTACCCCCGCATCCCAAAAACATTGACAGAGAATCGAGGCAGGAAGTACTGTATCAGTCGCCGGCTTGAGGATCACGGTGTTGCCAGCGGCTAAACTCGCCGCGATTCCTCCGCAAGGGATTGCAATCGGGAAATTCCACGGACTCACCACCGCGACCACTCCTCGCCCCTGGGCCCGAACATGCGGGGCCGAAACAAGTTCTTTTGCACTCAGTGCGTAGAACTCCGTAAAGTCGATCGCTTCGCTCACTTCGGGATCGGCTTCGGCAATGGTTTTCCCTCCATCGGCGATCGCGGCTCCGATCAGATCAGCTCGCTGAGCGCGAAGATTGGCGGCAGCGGCCCGCAGGATCTGGTGCCTGGTGGTGAAATCCATCGAGCGCCAGCGGCTGGGATCTTCTTTGGCACATGCCACCGCACGATCGACTTCCACTTCATCGGCTTCCCGATACCGACAGACAATGCACCCTGGGCGCGAGGGGTCCTCCGATGCAGTCATTGGCCGATCATCGAGGATATGCTCGCCAGCGATCACCAGCGGAACAACGGTCGCGCGATCTCCGAAACGCGACTGCCACATGTCGACAATCGACTGACCCCACTGGGCATGATGGGGCAAGGACCAGTCAGTATCCGGTTCGTTGATATATTCCCGCCAATCGTTGGCCGCTGGAGCTTCGCTTGGGGCATTGCGACGATCCTGCGTTCGTCGCGGCGCGTCGGAGACTGTCTGCTGTGCGGCTGCCGCCTCTCGAAAGCCCTCGGCCAGCTGAGCAAAAGCAGCGCTTTGGGGGTCGAGATTGAACGTGTAGCGAAGGAAATTCTCCTTGCCTGTGTTTTCGTCGAGTCGCCGAATCAAATATCCAATCGCATGAATAAAGTCCTCCTGACGACAGGCCGGAGCGTAAAGGAGTAACTGATCGATGACTTCAAAAATCGCTCGCCGCTGATGATTGGCCATCCCTTCGAGCATCTCAAATTGGACTCGTGCTGTTCCAAGGGCTCCCTGCTTCGAAGCCCAGACCATTGCCAATGCCACATCGAAAAGATTGTGCGATGCGACACCCAAATGAAGCGATGCGGCATTTTCGTCTTTCAAAACCTCAGCGACCATCCGCTTGTAATTTGCATCGGTCTCCCATTTATGCTGATAAGGAGCCTGAGGCCAACCTCCGAGGGATGCTTCGACGCGTTCCATTTCCATGTTTGCTCCCTTGACCACACGAATGGTCAGGGGCTGGCATGGCATGCCGCGCTGCTGCGACCGAGAGGTACGCTCGCGCGACCAATCCGCGAGTTCACGAAGCACGCGGTACGAGTCGGGGATGTAGGCCTGCAATGCAATTCCCGCGCGGACATGCTCCAGTCCCGGGCGCCCAAGCGCGTTCATCATCGCGTCGCGCGTGAGGTACATATCGCGATACTCTTCCATGTCCAAATAGACAAATTTGCTGCACTCGCTACCGTCGCGACGCAGATATTGCTGGCGCGCTGCAGCGCGGTAGAGGAGCTCCAGTCGATCGGCCAAAATACGGATCGTTTCCCGGCGTCCGATCGGTGAAATCTGCGAGTAAATCGTTGAGATTTTCACGGAGATGCATTCCACCTCTTCTTCCCGCAGGGCGGCCAAATAAGTCTGGAGTCTTTCTCGCGCATCCTGCTCGCCGATCAGCGATTCACCGAGAAAATTGACATTCATTCGCACCCCTTCGTCGCGGCGCGCGCGGAGGTGCCCAGCAAGTACTTCGCGCTCTGCTGGCAGAATCACATTGGCAGTCTCCCGCCGCATTTTTTCCTTCACCAGCGGGACTGCAACTCCCGGCATGAATTCTCCAAAGCTCTGAAAGCCGCGGAGCATCGTCCGGTCCAAGCCACTGAAAAAGCGCGGGACCCCTTGGACATCGAGAATGTGAACCAGTTGATCGGCGACGCGATGAGCCTGATGCGTTCGGAATGCCTGATCGGTCATTTCAACGAGTGTCGCTTTGTCCTCCGGATGGCCGATCATCCGATCAAGTTCCCCTTGCTGGCGTCGCTCCGCAGAGGTCTGCAGTTGTTTCGCGCGAGCAAGGAGAAGTCTGGCGATTTCGATCGCTGCTTCCACGTCCGAAGAAGCCTTCGCAGCCTGGCCCAAAAGTTGCGATAGAATGAGGGGATCCGCCCCGAGATCATGAGTCGATGGCACGGCAAGTGACCTGCACGAGGAAAACAAGACATGGCTCGCGAAAAGTTCTTTCCCGAGCCATGGTCGATCTTATCCGGTACTGAGGCCACGACGCGAGTCTCCCTCGCTGGAAATTCAGTTGCGATCATCCCAGGGGTTGGTCTCAGGAAACTCCTGCCAACGGTCGCGCCCACGACCGGTTGGCGAGACCATGATCCCGGGGAACCCTCCCCCGCGGATCGATCGCTGTGGGTCTGAGAAGAACTGTGGACCCGAAGGGAACTGTGGACCTGAGAGGAACTGTGGACCTGAGAGGAACTGTGGACCTGAGAGGAA
>Ga0169931_10002425_pt1 | contig 30476 bp, 28 predicted proteins | sample Kivu_15m_20L_FD_129675 | JGI IMG/M metagenome (GOLD analysis project Ga0169931, IMG submission 129675) | Freshwater microbial communities from Lake Kivu, Western Province, Rwanda to study Microbial Dark Matter (Phase II) - Kivu_15m_20L... | ecosystem: Environmental > Aquatic > Freshwater > Lake...
CGATTCAGCGGGGTTGAAATGACGATCATGATCAGAATTTCGCTCAGATTGTTCCAATCGCCCACGAAATCCCAGGCTCAACCTCGGTTATCCGTACATTTTCGGCCAAATCCTGGGGTTTACTCGTGTCTCAAGTCATTTCAACCCCGCTGAATCGGAGACATGGTCTCCTTCGAGCGACGCTGCTACTGTCTTTTGTTCCCAGCGTGTGGCGACGATCACCAGGGGGAACTGAGACGGAGCAGGGGCGTGCCCTGCGCAAGGTCCATGGATGGGCCGGTCCTGCAAGTGGGGCTGATCGCGAGAATGACAGCGCGAGTGATGAGGCTAAGTACGTGCTCTTTTGAACTGGCTAACGACCTGTCGAAAGATTTCAACTGCTTAACAAAATATGAGGGAGACCCTCCCAGCTGTCTAAATCATCGACAGGTGTTGGGGGCTTGTCTCTCCATTCGATTTGCAAGCCTACTCACAGCTCAGTTGAGTGAGCTTTGAGCGCTGAAGGCGGATTTCGGGCCTCGGTATGTCCCTTGCTTACATGAATGGGTATGAAGCCTCCATCACTCACACCTACTGGCCTTCTCCGATCGCTGATGACCCGATTAAGGGTCTTTGGGCAGATGAGCGTAGGCTTCGTTCTGCTCGCGACCGTCGCCGGGTGTCTTCCTCAGGTGGGGGCTGGGAATCGCTACCCAGTGGCCCCAGGGCGCGGGACCCAAAGCTCGGGCAGCGCTAGCACCGTGAGCGCTTCTGAGTGTGATGGCTATGAGATCAACGTTGAGCCTGCCGAGGCAGGAGGGCGCAAGCCAGGTGAATTTCAGGCGTGTGCAAACGAGGCCTACGCCGACCGTGTTTGGATTGCAGGAAACCTGAGTCTCGATTCAGGCGAAAAAACAACGGATCAAAAGATCTGCGTTTTTCCGATATATTCGGTGAGCTTTTCGAATGGAAACCCGACTGACCAGGTTTTCACTCATGACGAATTTGGTTTTCCGATGTTCTCGTGTCAAAGCTTGACGCTTGATCGATACGGTAATTTTGAGGCCATTGAGTTTCAGTTCGATCGGGTCGAGTTCGACCGAGTGATCGTCGTAAAACTCAATGACCTAAACGCCATGCGCAGCTGCTTGTATTTGGAGCGCGAAAGCGCATGCCCGAATTACTCCGAGGGGCGCTTCCGTTGAGACCGGGGCACTTCACTTCGGTTGTTGGATGCGACTCTCACTTTCGATCCCTTTTAGTGAACCATTCGGTTGACCACGGGAAGCTCATCCTGACCGTACTCTAAAGCCCCTGCTCGTGCCTTTTCGACGAGCTTGGAGCTCTTGGTTGGGAAGTGATGAAGAATCTCAATTTGGTCGTCCTTTGCGGTCTCGCGGGCAATTACGATGTACCAGTGCGAAGGCTTTTCACTGTCGAATTTTTTGATGAAGTGAAAAAGCCTTTTTTGCGTGTTGGTTCCACTGCGGGTCGGGCTACGAGCCCCCCCCACGTTGACTTCTGTGAGCTGGAGAGACCAGACTTCATCCGGTGCCCCCAAGGTTTCTTCGATGCAGTTCTCGAACGTCTCAAATTGCCCTGAAGGGATGTCATTTGCTGGACGCAGCTTTGCCCAGTGGGCGCGTACGCTTTCCTCTACAGTCCAGCTGTCGGCTAAGCCGTCCGTACGGGACTCCGAGGTAGCATCTGTGCCTCGCAGAGAAGGACGGCCTTGATGCGGGCGTTGGTCGGATCCAGACTTTCTTAAAGTCGCAGAGCTTGCTTCTTCTACGGGGCTGATTTCGACGGGCTCCCCTTTTCGGAAGTGGTCAACCAGGGTCTCTGATCGCGTTACAAACGAGAGAAAAAGAAAGCTTGGCTCGCCCTTCAGACACAAACAGATACACACGCACCAGACTTTTTTCTGATGATCCGGCTGGAACTCAGAGATCAAAGTATAGCGAAGATCTCCGCTGATCGATTTTTGAACCCAAGCTTCATCGGGGTGTTCGAGCGTGACCCAGCGCAAATGAGCCAGGGCCTCTTGCTCGTTGGCCTTGAGGTCGTTTGCTGGTTTCCGGTCGTTGTACTCTCTCTCGAGACGCTCGATGTCTGGGCCAAAGTAATCTGTAATGCAGTCCTCGCTGCAGAAGATTCGATTGACTTCTTCTTCGACGTAGAGGGCTTTGTCATCACTCGTCAGCTCACGGTCACAATGCAGGCAGACTTCTCCCTTTTTTTTCGGATTCCTCAACGAGGATGCGGAGGATTCCCCTGCCTTCTTGGGACTGTTAGAACGGTTTTTTGACGCTTTGGTCTTTGGCAACCTGGCAGAACTCGCTCGTGCTGTGGTCTTTCCCATAACCCCTCCTTGTTCGGTTGTTCCTTCAGGCTGTCCGTGCAGGGACTGCTACTTCTGTTTATCAGTCTACGGGGGGTTATCGGTGCCGTCAAATCTGCTCTGTGTCTTGCACGACTCAGGAGGGACGCGTAGCATGAGTGGGGAGATGAGTAAGCTGCCTCCGCCTTCGGGCATTCTGCATTCTACTGGTGCCAGCCTGAGTCCTTCTGCGGGGGGGGGCACCTCCTCGCCTCAATCCCAGGGGCCTGATCGCTCTGGGGGGGCGTTTCGTGAGCGAGTGACTGAAAAGCTCGGAAAGCGAAGCGCTTTAGATGCGTCCCCATTTGGCTCACCAGATGTCATGCCCCGAACTCCGGGTAAGAACCCTGCTGCAGATGTGAGGATCAGTTCCGAGGGGAAGCGACGAAGCTTAGAGTCCTCAATCGAGCAGCAGGAAAACAAAAGGGCGCGCCGGGCTGAGGAGGACGCTAACCGTCGTATCGAACGAGCCGAAGGCGCCGTCGATCAGGTCCGACGGGAGTCCCAGGATGAGATCGAAAAGATTCAGGAAGACACCGAGCATGAAGCGGAAGTAGAGCGAGCAAGGTCCTCTCAGATGATCGAGCGAATCAAGACTCAAGGCCAGTCCCGGATCGATGAGTTGAGACGAGATCTTTCCAAAGAGATCTCTCGAATTCGACGTGAAGGTGAGCAGCATTTAGGAACCATGCGTTCGCATTATCGGGACACGCTGGCAAAGACTCAAACAGATGGTGAGAAAGAACTCAAAGAGCTCAACATGCGAAACTTCACTCGCATGGAGCACGAAAAAAGCATGGGTGACTTTCACGCTGGTTCCTTGCGAGATCAAATGTCCTCACAGTCCAAGCAGCTCAAAGAACATCACGATCGCTCCATTCAGGAACTCAAGTACTCTCAACAAACCGAGATGGACCGTGCGCGGAGTGAGACGGATCGAGCAAAAACGCTGGCCGAGGAGCGATTTCAAGATACCTTTTCGACACTGAAGGGGCGTCAGGATCGAGAGCTTCACAGCCTCTTTGAGCGCAGCCAAGCGATGATTGAGAGAATTCGGGAAGACTCTGCCGCCAAGCTCAGTGCTTACGATGAGCGACAAGAGGATCCTTTTTATAAGCTTCAGGATCTCCAAGCCCAACTCATCGAAGAAGAAGACCAGTTTGTGATTCGCGCGCGAGTTCCACTTCACGAACAGAAAAACATTTCTGTGTCGGTTCGCGAAAACCAGGTCACTCTCAGCGGACATCGACGCAACCAAGAACAATTGGATCTGTCCCCAGGACGATCGAAGTCGACTTCGAGTTTTCAGGTGTTTTCAGAGAGCTTTCCTCTCTCATTGCCGGTCAACCCCAAGGGGATGGTCAAACTTTTTGATGGAGAAGAGATGACCATTGTGGTGCCCAAAAAGCGGTTTGCACCAGGTCAAGAACTTGCTTATCAAGCTCGGAAGGCAGTTGAGCGACAACCTGCACGTGTGCGTCAGGAGCGACCGGTTTTTCCTGAAAATATCCCAGTTCAACCCAAACCAGAGTCCGATCGACCTCTTCCGAAATTCCCGGATACGGGCAAGCGAAACAAAGTCAGCTCAGGACCCTTGGGGTAGAGCCTTGAGATCAATTATTCATCAGAGAACCGAACTCCCGTTTTGCGCTTTCCGGTGAATTCCTTGAGATCGCTCACGACTGTTCTAATTTTTTCTTCGATGAGCTGAGCTTTCTTCAAGGACTCCTCAATGAAGCTGAGTGTCTCCCCAAGAGGCTGGGAGAGCTTTTGGATATCATTGAGAGTGAGCTGAGAGGTGGCCCTAAACCGCTCTACATGCCCCGTTTGAGCGGGAGGTTCTTGTTTTGGTCGCGCTCCGGGAGCAGGGCGTACCTCAAGTGAAGTCCTCTTCAAAATCGAAGGCTCGTAACGGGCAATCAATGCAGACTTCTGCGCATCGCCAGTCTTGAGGACTCGTCCGGAGGAGGGTTGAGCAGCAGAAGTCTGTATACCCAGGGGAGCCTCGTCTTCACCCCAAGCCAAAGGATCATCTTTGAAGATCTGGTAGAGGTTCTGATAGACAAAGCGGATGCGGGTTCCGGGATCTTTAGTAGCGGACATCGTGTTCTACTCCTGCAGCTTTCAGCGACAATCACTCACAACAACAGAGGAGGCTCTCGAAGCGAGAGCCCGCCACCTGAGGGAATGAGAGAGCAAGCGCGGTGCCAAGCAGGTAGACAGGGGACACTCTGATCAGGCCTTGCTCAAACTCCATGATTACAGTGAGTTAGCCTCATCGCTCTCCCACCTAGGTCGGCTGGACTGCGGACAGAGAGTGATGGGGTGTCGACAGGTTGATCAGGTGGAGGGAGCTCCGCCCCGTCCCGTCACATGATCGTCGCTACACGCCGAGAACAAAGGGCGGAAGCAGCGTCGGGCGAAGGAGCCCATGTCTCCGTCCCGTAAGCCCAGGGACGGAGCTCCCGGCCTGGGAGGACGGAGCAGCGGAGTGCCCGGAATGCGACTCGAAAATCCCATGGACGATCCAATCACTCGCAGGGGGCGCTGATCGCGGGAATGACTGCGCGGTGATTGGGGGGATCCTGAGCCTTCTGCTTCGTTTTCGCAAAGACCGAACTTCCCTGCTGGGCGGGAGCGCCTCGGGGTGATTAAGGTCAAAAAGCCGCTGTGGTTCTCCGAATCTAAAGGGAGAGTTTTTTTTGTACCAAAACCCGCCCGGCCCTGATATTAACGCGCCGCGCTATCTTGGTGCTTTCTTCAGAGAGAGGGGACTAGGAGATCTGCTAAATGAGTTCAAAGTCTCAACGCTCAAACCCTGCCTCTCATCGCTTAACTTCCACTTCCCACCGCTACGGGTGGGGCCTCAGTTCCATCATTGGACTCAGCTTAATGAGCTCTTCTGCGGAAGCAAGAGTTCTGCTGGTGGGAGACTCCCACTCCGTCGGGCAGTATGGCCGAGAACTGGAACGCCTGTTTCGTGAAAAAAACGGCTCAAGCGAGGTGGCACTTTATGCCAGCTGTGGGAGCGCCCCTCAGACCTGGATTTCGGGTCGAGCAACGAGATGTGGCTTTCGGCAAAAAGTGGGGACCCAAAAAGAAGTCTCCGCCAAAACTAACGCCACTCCTAAATTGCCTCAGATCGTAGGGGCATGGCTGGAGCCTGGCGAAAAACACATCGTAGTAATCTCACTTGGGGCCAATCTCGTCCCTGCCTCTACGCACCAAGCGCAGAGACAAACCCGCGATTTTTTGAATCTGCTTCAAACCGAGACTTCAGGACAAGAGATCCAGTGCTATTGGGTAGGAGCACCGACAAGCCGGACCTTCAGCGCTGAGAAAACCGCACGAACTGTCGACGTGATGCGCGCGCAAATCGGGAGTCAATGCGAATACATCGACAGTCGCGAATTTACAGCGTATCCCGCTCGCGGTGGGGATGGAATTCACTTTGATAGCTTAGGCGCAAGCGGGCGAAAGATCGCTATTCAGTGGGCTCAAGCAGTGTTTCAGAGAATCCCTCAAACTTCTTCGTCGGCTTCTGCGGAGGGCGACTCTGCGGCCGGGGATTCGCCCTGATTCTTGCGGGGCTTCAGGTTGATCCTCAGATTCACTTCTATTTCGTTTCTCGAAAGGAGTTCTTCGAGCAGCTCTCGAGGTTCAATCTTGGCTGTGACTTTTTCAAGAATGTCATTGGATAGGCGCGTGAGAAACTCGTTTTTCGACTTTCCCGCAGAGTCTAAAATCCCGTTCAAAAGTTCCTTAGGTAGCTTGATGTCCGATACCAACGTCCTCAGGCTTTCTTCCGTGAGAAAGATGGCTCCTACTCCAACGGTCAGCACTTTCTTGACCAAGTCTCCTGCTTTACTCTGAAGATCATCTGTAGCAGCCATCGTTCCTCCTGAGGTCGAATCGATATTGAGGGTATCACCCCTCCTCTGTATGTCCCGCTCACCCGATTGAATCAGTAATTGGGCTTTTTATCAAAATGATGTTCTGCTTCGATGGTCCGGATGGTTCCGGTCTGGGAGCGCATCACAATGGAATGAGTCATAGCGCCTCCGCTAAAGAACCGCACCCCATTCAAGAACGCTCCTTGCGTAACTCCGGTCGCGCAGAACATCACGTTTCCTTTGGCAAGATCCTCGATCTGATAAATCCGGTCTAAGTCCGTGATCCCCATGGCGCGAGCACGAGCTCGCTCCTCGTCTTTACGAAAGATCAGTTGCCCTTGAAAATCCCCGCCCATACACCGAAGTGCTGCTGCAGCAATGACCCCCTCAGGGGCGCCACCACTTCCCATCAATACATCCACGCCGCTACCCGGCTTGCACGCAGCAATTGCCGCGGAGACGTCACCATCTCCGATCAACCAAATCCGAGCGCCTGTTCGACGCACTTCGGTAATGAGTGATTCGTGGCGTGGACGATCCAAAATAACAACAGTCAGATCTTCAAGCTGGCAACTCTTGGCGCGCGCAATGTTCTTCAGGTTCTCGGTTGGAGTAGCTCGGAGATCAATGGCACCTTTGGCGTCTGGGCCCACAGCAATTTTCTGCATGTAAACATCCGGTGCATGCAAGAAGCCTCCCTCCTCTGCGATCGCAATCACTGCCAATGCGTTGTTACCGCCGCGTGCACAGATCGTCGTCCCCTCGAGAGGATCCAAAGCAAGATCAAGCTTAGGGCTGCCTGGTATTGCGTTACCCACTTTTTCTCCGATGTAGAGCATCGGAGCTTCGTCGCGTTCCCCCTCCCCAATCACCACTTTCCCATCAAATTCGATCGTGCTGAGGGACTTTCGCATCGCCTCTACTGCAGCGTGATCAGCGGCCTTTTCGTCACCTCGTCCCATCAGACGCGCACTTGCAAGCGCGGCGGCTTCAGTGACTCGAACAAATTCCAGCGCAAAGTTGCGATTCATAAATGAGGCATCCTTTTTTCTGAATGATCAGAGAGAGGACAAAAGGATGCCGCCGATACCTTGGGACGGGGCGCACTTTTCTCAATCACTCCCTAATTAGTTTGGGTTCAAAAGAGTATGGAGCTGCTTGAGTAGCTCCTGAGGCATTTTAGAACTCATGACCATCTCTTTTGCAATCCGAACCTTTTGAGGGTCTGGCGCAGCGTCGAACTGAACCTCATAAGTGTCCCAGCACACCACGCCACGCATCTCCTCACTCTTTGGGAGAGAGTCGTAATTCCCTGTGCGAATCACATCATCTTCAAAGAAGATTGTTTTTCCTGCAGAAAATAGCGCAAACCGTTTGAGGCGGTTGTTTTCGTGCAGGTCAACCATCAAATCCGTTCCGGTCGGCCCTTGAAACCATAGACTGTAATCTCCCGGAGAGGGTATTGGGCGCAGTGCGGCCCCTAAGCGAACAGGAGATAAGCGCTTATCCAAGAAGCTCTTCAAGACCGGAGAAATTTTTTCGAACTCCAGACCGATATGCCCCCCATCGGGGCCGAAAGCCAAGTGCCTCACCCGTGCTTCGACCGGGTGACGGTGTTCACCACTCCGCAGTTCACCCTTAACCTGAGCTCCTACTGTGTAAAGAACTCCGTCGGCTGCATCGAGCAATCGAATCCCAAAACCCGTTTCGGACAGATCGCTCAGGGAGAAGATCTTACCGTTCGTCTTGATTCTAAACTGCTCCCCCGAAAGAATGAGGCGGGGAACTCTTCGTCGATCAACTTCAGGAGTTACGGAGCCGATGTGCATGGAAGGCGAATTCGCGTTAGAGCTTGCGTCTCGGTCTGGGGAGAGCGTCAGAACTTTCATTTTTTGAACCTCCTCCTTGAGGTAGCGATGGGATCTGAATCGGATCCTTTTGAGGGACAACCCCCATTTGAGCGGGGGACTGAGCCTTTGCGAATGCTTCTGATATTCTGAACTTATTTTCTTCGATATACGAACGAATTTTATTTCCAGTAAGGGAGAACACCACCTGGGCTCCTTGTTCGACTACCCAGTCCGGTGGAAAAACACGGCCCTGGCTGTTGCCGCGTACCAGGACCAAGGTACTGGCGGCGCCATCTCGATCGATGCGAGGCTCCAAAATAAACTCCCCTCTCATTCCCAAAAAATGCCCTTGGGTGATTTGAAACCTGATCCAGCGTTCTCCGATTTCTTCGAATCTAATCCGAGACCGAATGCGGTACCGCCAAATGCCACCCTCCAGAGCGAGCTCACCTGAGTCCGACAGTAACTCCGCACGATCGATGTAGGGGACGAGCTGCGTATAAATCTGATAGTCCCGTATCACCGAGCGGGTCACCTGAAGTGGTGCCTTCACCAACACTCCCGTATAGTAGCGGTACTCCCGAAGGGGCCGGAGCGACTTTTTCCGAGGAGGAACCTCCGGGATCGGGCCATCAGAAAGGTCTGCAAAAGTCATGACCTCTCGTTTTTCGAGTAACCGACGCAGAACTTCTGGCTTCAAAAGTGAGCCGATTTCTGGGGGGCGGTCTGATTGCTCAAGTCGAGGCCCCGAAGGTGCAGCAAGAGACGGAGAGCTTTCGGTTTTTTTTTCGCTGGTCCTGTGACGTTGTGAAGCCAAAGCTAGACTCGAAAGTCCAACCAGTCCGATCAATCCCCAACCGACCCTCTGAGCGAAGAACGCTTTTTTCATATCTCCCCCGATGAGAGGTCTCGAATCTTTGTGTTTTGGTCGAAATTCAGATCGAAAGTGTTCCATTAAAAAAGGGGACTGGCGATCCCTATGACTCCTAGGTTAGCGTAGGGAACCGTGAGCGACCAAATAACTTCTGCTTCTGAGACCTCCCAAAATTCCTCAACTCCCTCCTCCCCACGAACGGGCCCCATCGATGAGATGACCTTTGGGACGACTCCCAATATCTTGACACTCATCCGAATCCTGATGGTGCCAGTGGTAGTTCTTGCCTTGTTTCAAGGGACTCCGGAGTGGGACCTCGCAGCAGCCCTCCTTTTTGGGGCAGCGAGCATCACAGATTATTTTGATGGCTACTTAGCTCGCAAACAACAAATCGTGACGATCTATGGAAAACTCATGGATCCTCTGGCGGACAAGTTTCTCGTCATTTGCTCGCTCGTCATGCTTCAGCAGATGCAGCGAATCCATCCTGTGATTGTAATGGTGTTGATTTGCCGCGAACTCGCGATCACCGGATTACGTGCGTTAGCGAGCGCAGAGGGCGTCATTATTCCTGCCTCACCAGGGGCGAAATGGAAGACCGCCATTCAGATGTTTGCCGTTCCATTCATGATGGTAAAGCAAGGCCTGTGGGGCATTCCGCTTTACGAAATTGGCTATGGATTGATGTATGTCTCTCTCGCGTTTAGTTTGTGGTCGGCAAAAGATTACGCAGTGGATTTTTTTAGAGCAGCCCAAGACGCTCGAAAGAAGCGCTCACGCGAGCGCGATCTGATCAAAAAAGCGAGAAGGGAATCTCGTCTCGCTCGCATCCTAGCTCGCGGTCAAAAGAGGGCGAATCCCACGACTCTGGATTCCCCCTCCGAATGATCTGATTTGAGCCTTACTTTCCTGCCCCCTCGGGAGTTTCTACGAGCACGGTTTTCTTCCGGGGGGTCCAAGGCATCTCCTCGGCTCCTGCAATGAAGTTTGCAAATCGAGCTGCAACAAAAAGATAATCACTCACGCGATTCAGGTAAGTCAGTAGCTCCGGACGGAGGGGCTCGTTGCGATTCAGAGCTATCCCCTCCCTTTCTGCACGACGGCTAATCGTTCGTGCGAGATGAAGAAACGAAGAGGTCAATGTGCCCCCCGGCAAAATAAAGTTTTTGAGCGGAGGAAGTGCACCTTCCATTTGGTCGATCTCGCCCTCGAGATCTTCGACCGCCGCTGTCTCAACAGGGTCTGCGAATAGTTTTTTTTCTCGAGGAGTAGCGAGCTCAGCCCCCACCTGAAACAACTCATTTTGAATCCGAATCAATCGCCCTTTCATCAGAAGCAAACCCGCTTTTCGGGTTTCTCCAGTCTGACAAAGGGAAGATGCCGCTAGATCAAGATCGATTTGAGAGACCGCTACTCCAAGCGAAGCATTGAGCTCATCCAGCGTTCCGTAAGCCTTGATACGAAGATGGTCCTTGGGAACCCTGGCACCTCCGAGCAAACCCGTTTCACCTTGATCGCCTGTTTTCGTGTAAATTTTCATCTTGTGTCCCAGGCTACACCGAAATCGATCCCTTCCAAGATGCAGAAAATCAAAAGCGTCAAAAAACAGTCTTGACGCAAAAAGAAAACTGCATGTATGACCTGCTCATCGCTAAGACATGCGGGTGTAGCTCAGTTGGCTAGAGCGCGACCTTGCCAAGGTCGAGGTCGAGGGTTCGAGCCCCTTCACCCGCTCCAAATTAAAATCCAAATAAAAAAGGCGCTGAGAGATCGGCGCCTTTTTTATTTGATGCTTCTGTGAATTCTTCCGATCCGTTTGAATATGAAACGGATTCTTTCACGTCGGCCACACTTTCTTCTGAGTTCGGTCAAAAAACTGACCCTCGCAATTTCTCTCGTTTTCGGACTCAGCCTAACTGGGATCGAGGTTGCTTCCGCGGCATGGTTCAGCAGTTCTGATCCCTGTCCAGTGTCGCGTGAGTACGCAACACTCCTTCATTATTTGCGCGAGAACTCTCCTCAAACCGGCGACACAGAAGGGAACGAGCAGAGACGCCAAAAAATCGCGCAAGAAGGTGCTACTCGCGGCTGCTTAGGGGCAGCGTCCCGTTTTATCGAAACCGATCGGATACTTCTCAAAGCAGAGTTTCCCTCTGATGTGCGCCTCATGATCGCGCAACGCCGCGCGGAACATACGGATGGAGAGATGCGAGCCTTTCAATCCATCTTTAGCTCTTCCTTTGCACGGGATGTCTTGGATTTGGATGCTCGACAGAGCTTGGAGCTAAGCGAAAAACTCATTGAGTCTGCGCAAAAAAGAATTTCAAAGCTCCCCAAAGACTCGAAAGGAGCACCGTCTGACGGAGTCTGGAACGCATTGCGTGAGACTTATTCCGAAATCACCCAGTTTTGCAGCTCACCGAACACTGAAGCAGAACTTCCACCCCTGGCTTGTGCTCAGCTTGCTGCCGCTTTCATCGAAAAAATCTATGCCTCCGCGCCTCACGCAATAAACGTCGCGGATCAGAAACCTGGAAAACGTCTCAAAGAGTTTGTGCTGTTTCTGACTCAGGGAGCTCGCTTTGAAGAAGCACTGCCCATCCAAAGAGCAGTCACCCTCGCATTGGAGGTTTTTGAGTCCGGGGAGTTTGCCGGAGAAAACTGGATTCAAGCGTATTTATTGGGACTGCGTCCTCGCGACAAAGGAGGACTGGGCTTAGGCCAACATGAAGCCCGCACCTTTGCTTCCCATCTGGTGCGGACTTCTTCGAGTCAGAGTCGTCTGAGCTTAGATCAAAAAACAAACTGAAGCTGAGTGCTCAGCATTGGGTTTTTTCCATCAGCCGATGGCAAGACTGCTGCATTGAAGGCAACCGGCGTGAAGATTCTTTTTTTGTACTCAGACTGCTCACCCTCGACTTGCTGCCAATGAAACGGAAAAATCACCGGGGCCAATGACATCACAAGTGCCCCACCCGCAATCACAGGGGTGAGGTTTTGATGCACAGAATTAGTGGAGTTGAGAAGTGTGATCGACGCAGCCGCTTGGGACAGGGCAAATCCCCACGAGAGAATCCTTCCATTTCGGGCAGCTTTTGCAATCGAACTCTCTGCCATACGCTCTCGGGTGAGGACCTCGCGCTTTCCAGTTCCTGTGACTGACCCCTGCAACTCAACGGCCGACGTGTAAGGGCGATACGAAGCGGCCATCCAAGCCGTGAGAGCCATCCACCCGGTACCGACGCCCATCGCAACCGAGGATCCCACCAGTCGATCCATCCGCTGACTCTCTGTATCGGAGGGAGCTGTCAATGCATGCGTGAGTCCTCCCGCAAAGAGCATCGCACTGCCTAACTGGATAGGTGCATATTCGATCCACTGCGATTGCTCGCTCTCGCGTTTTGATTCGGTCACAATCCGTTGCGAGGCCCGCGGAACCACTTGAAGTTCCGGGTATTCCATTTCGGGCCAGGAAGACGATGGGGAATTTGAGGCTGCAGCCCAGCTCCAGGAGGCCCCCAACGCCGATCCGAGTGAGAGAGCACAGAGAGACAGGACAAAGTAAGCAGACCTTGGCGAGTTCGAGTGTTTCATCTACACTTGAGATTATGAGAAAACTTCAGAAAGTCTACGGTCCCTTGTTTTTTCTCAGCTGCATTCCCCTCTTCGTCGGTTTTCCGCTCACCCTTCTGGATGCTGCTCATGCAGAAGAACCGCAGGACTCAAAGCGATTTGTGGGAATTTTGACGCAGATCGAGGGGGTTGTTTTTTTACTGAGTCATCCATCCTCAAAAGTCGAAGGTCCATCTCCCCGCGTGAAGTTTGAGAACGAGTATTTCACTTCAGAGCGTGGCTCGGTGGGCTCACAGATTCGAGAAGGCATGGTGATTCGCACCTCTCCCACTGGAAAGGCTCGTGTCATTTATACCAATGGCGATCAGCTCCAATTGGGCCCAGGGACGGTCCTGAAGATCACAGCTCTCGGAAAAACCTCCGAGCTCAAACTCAATCAAGGAACCCTTCGCGGAGTCGTTGATTCTGCAGGCCCAATGAAGCGTCTTCGTGTTCGAACTCGAGCGGCTACCATGGGCGTCCGGGGAACTGACTTCATCATCGAGGACCAGGGCCCCAAACCCGGTACGAAAGTGGTCGTTTTACGCGGAAAAGTAGGACTTAAGTCTGACACTGTTCAAACAAAAGACTCACCCGAGGCTTCTAAAAAACAAAAAGAATCTGCGACTGAAATCGCTGCCGGACAGGCTGCAGAACTCGCCTTGGCCGCCACCCCAACTACTCCAGTCGAGCCGACTGTGTACGTTGCTCCTAAAGCAGAGATTCAGGAAACATTGGCTTCCCTCAAGCTCACCCAGTCCTCCACCCAACCGGAAGCAGTATCTCCAGAACTCAAAAAACAAATCGAGGGTCTCGAGCAAGCCGCAATTCAAGTCGTAGTAGAGGACGTGAGACGGGAGGATCCTGAGCAAGCAAAGATTCTCAGCGAGCAGCTCCTGCGCGAACCCAGCGCTGTCGATCTCGATCAGATCCAAGAAAAAACGGCTCAGTCGCTCATCGAAAAAGCTCCCGAGATCAGTCGCCCACTCAAACCCAATCTCAAGGACCTTCGACAGGACTCTGAAGTCGACGTCTACAAGAAGTACTTTGATGAGGGCTAGAGAAGGCTTTTTTTGTAGCTAGAAGCAGTCTTTGATTCTAAACGCAGGATCATATGCACCCTTCTGAGATCTCCTCTTTCAGCTCCAATCCTTCAAAAACTCCTGCTCGATCCCTATTACTCAAGAACCTTTTGGCGTCTCGAGTTCTAGTCCTCGATGGAGCGATGGGGACTGCAATTCAGAACCGGAATCTCTCTGCGCAGGATTTTGGCGGCGACTCATTTGAGGGATGTAATGAGTACTTGTGTGTCACTCGCCCGGACGTCGTTCGAGAGATTCACGAGGAGTACCTCAGGTCAGGCTGTGACATCATCGAAACCAATACGTTTGGTGGTACCGCGATGGTACTTGATGAATATGAACTTGGCTCCCAAGCCCGGGAAATTAATCTAGCCGCGGCCCGCATCGCCCGGGAAATAGCGGACCAGTACAGCTCTCCTGAGCAACCCCGCTTTGTGGCAGGATCGATTGGCCCCACGACCAAAGCCCTCAGTGTGACCGGAGGTGCAACATTTGAGCAACTGATCCGTGAGTTTCGTGATCAAGCAATCGCTCTCATCGAGGGAAAGGTCGATTACCTACTTTTGGAAACTTGCCAGGACACCCGCAATATCAAGGCCGGTCTACTGGGAATTGAAGAGGCCTATCAACACACGGGTGTTCACCTTCCGATTGCGATTAGTGGAACGATTGAACCCATGGGAACTATGCTCGCGGGTCAAGGTGTAGAAGCCCTCTACGCATCCGTCGAGCACGTTGATTTGCTTTACATCGGTCTTAACTGCGCCACTGGACCTGAGTTCATGACGGATCACATTCGGACACTCGCCCAGATCTCGCGTTTTCCGGTCGCCTGCGTACCAAACGCAGGGCTTCCTGATGAAAACGGAAAATACTTAGAGTCTCCAGAGATGCTGACTGCAACGGTCTCTCGCTTTGTCGAAAAAGGTTGGATTAACTTACTCGGTGGGTGCTGCGGCACTCAGCACGACCATATTGCTCACCTGTGCCGCATGGCCAAAAAGCAAAGCCCTCGTGAGACTCAAGCACCCTCGCGCTCCCTCCTTTCTGGGGTAGATGCACTCGAGGTCACGGATGAGCTCAGACCCGTCCTTGTAGGCGAGAGAACAAACGTCATTGGGAGCAAGAAGTTTAAGACGCTCATCTGCGAAGAGAAATATGATGAGGCCTCTGAAATCGCCCGATTACAGGTCAAAAACGGCGCACAAATCGTCGACATTTGTTTAGCAAATCCCGATCGAGACGAGTTCGAGGACATGAAGCGTTTTTTGGATCAAGCGACTAAAAAGGTACGCGCTCCCCTCATGATTGACTCTACCGACGAGAAAGTCATTGAACTCGCCCTGACCTATTCTCAAGGAAAAGCGATCATCAACTCAGTAAACCTAGAAGATGGGGAAGAGAGATTCGAAAAAGTCGTGCCCCTGGCTCGGCGATATGGGGCTGCACTCGTGGTGGGAACAATTGACGATCATCCCGAGCAAGGTATGGCTGTGTCTCGTGACCGCAAACTTGCCGTTGCTCGACGCTCGTATGATTTACTGACCCAGAAATATGGAATGAAAGCCGAGGATATCTACTTTGATCCCCTGGTTTTTCCATGTGCCACTGGGGATCAGCAATACATCGGTAGTGCAGTCGAGACCATCGAAGGGGTCAAACTCATTAAGGCCCACTTTCCAAAGTGCAAAACAGTGCTTGGGATTTCGAACGTTAGTTTTGGTTTGCCGGCAGCAGGCCGAGAAGTTCTCAACTCGGTCTTTCTGTACCATTGCGTTCAAGCTGGACTTGATTTGGCCATCGTCAACTCCGAAAAACTGGAGCGCTACTCAAGTATTCCACCCGAAGAAGTGGAGCTTGCAAACCGCCTTCTCTGGAACCAAGGCGAAGATCCGATCGCTGCTTTTGCCGCTCATTTTCGCACCAAAGCGCCTAAGGAGGCGACACCCAAGCAACAACTCCCCCTCCATGAGAGACTCTCACGATGTATCATTGAGGGATCCAAAGACGGGCTTCAAGACGACCTCAACGAAGCACTTCAGAACATGCGACCCTTGGAAATCATCAATGGTCCACTCATGAAGGGCATGGATGAAGTGGGCCGCCTGTTTAATTCAAATCAATTGATTGTGGCAGAAGTTCTCCAGTCTGCAGAGGTCATGAAGTCAGCAGTGGCCCAGCTTGAACCCCACATGGAGCGATCGGAATCGAACAACCGGGGCAAAGTGATCTTGGCAACGGTCAAAGGGGATGTGCATGATATCGGTAAAAACCTGGTCGAAATCATTCTGTCCAATAACGGCTTTGAGGTCGTGAATCTCGGAATCAAGGTCTTACCCGAGACCTTGATTCAAGCGGTGCGAGAACACCGACCTGACCTCATTGGCCTCAGTGGTCTTCTTGTAAAATCCGCACAACAGATGGTCCTTACGGCCGATGATTTTTCGAAAGCAGGCGTTCTTACTCCGATGCTGGTCGGCGGAGCAGCTCTTTCAGAGAACTTTGTCGACCGTCAGATCGCTCCTGCTTACCTGGGAACTGTCGCCTATGCTTCGGACGCTATGGCAGGCTTGGACTTGGCCAAACAGATTGTTGATCCTTCGAGATTTGAGGAGCTCAAAAAAAAGCTCCACGAAAAACGCGAAGCCAAAAAAGCTGCGGCCTCTCTGGAGGGGGGCAAAGTAGCCGGCGCGCCCGTCGAGTCCCATACCCGCTCATCCAGTGTGATCGTGCTCGAGCAAGTCCCGAGCGCACCTGACTTTGAGCGACACGTCCTGAAGACCACTCCACTGGAGACCATTTGGCGCTATATCAATCCACTGATGCTTTACGGTCGCCACCTCGGAATCAAAGGCGGGGTAGTGAGACAACTCGAACAAGCGCGAAATCAGCCTGCGCTCCAGCGCGAACTTCAACGAACAGAACCCAAGGCCTTCGAGATTGATCAACTGGTGGAGGAGATCAAAAAAGACTACCGCGATTCTGAAGTTCTGCGGCCTCAGGCGGTTTACCAGTTTTTTCAGGCTTCATCCGAGGGTAACCAGATTCACCTGGGGAACCGCACTTTTCAGTTTCCAAGACAACTCAAAGAAGAGGGTTTGTGTCTTGCAGACTACGTTCTCCCGCAGGGGCACACACTCACAGACTCGGTGGCACTCTTTGTGGTCACCGTGGGTAAAGGGGTCCGGGAGAAATCCGAAGCCCTCAAAAACTCGGGGGATTATTTGCGCTCCCATATCCTTCAAGTCCTCGCATTGGAGACAGCAGAGGCTTACGCGGAGTACTTGCACTCACAGATTCGTCGCCAATGGGGCTTTGGTGATTTACCTGAAATGACGATGATGGAGCGTTTTCAGGCAAAATACCGTGGAAAACGCTATTCGTTTGGATACCCTGCCTGCCCAAGACTCGAGGATCAACGCACTTTGTTTGACCTCCTTCGTCCGGAAGAGCTGGGAGTGGAGTTAACGGATGGCTTTATGATGGACCCTGAGGCCTCGGTATCAGCGATGGTGTTTCATCACCCAGGTGCGACCTATTTCTCAGTCGGCACCCGAGCACTCGATGCCAGTGAGGCAAATCGGCAGTGAGTCACTCGAGGACAGCTCGTCCCCATGCTTTGAGCGAGTTTGGAATACACACGACCGGAATTGGAAGTTTGCCTCATATTCATCCGGATGCAGCACTCGAGTATTCATTTCGTCACACGCTGCCGTTTCTCCCTCAACTTCCTCAGCGCAGCTCTCGAGAGTACATGGTTGCCCAAGCCCTAGCGGGCTTTCCGGGCGCCGAAGTGGACCTCGAAGACGGCAGCGTGACTGTTTCTCGCGAGGCATGGAAGAAGCAAAGAGCCGTCGTTTTGGATCAAGCCCTTACGAAGGAGCCGCTTCAAACTCGGATCGATGCTGAGTTTCCACAAGAAGCTTTTTCGCTCTGGAGGCCGTTTCTTTGGGAAATTCAAGAAAGAGGAATCTCACATGTCAAAGCGCAGCTAGCAGGACCGTTCACGATTTGGATGAGTCTCACGAACGCCCCAGAAATCCGTAACTGGGAGGCTCATGATCGGGTGTTGCTTCAGCAGGACATCTTACGGTGGCTGATCCAAAAAGCCACCGACTGGCAAGAGAGCCTGAGGCTGCAAGGCACCTCCTTGGTGTTGTTTTGGGATGAGCCTGCGTTGGTGGCGTTGGACTTGAGTTCGCTCGTTCAAAACACTCTGCTTGTGGATCTGCGAACCTGTGTGAATACAGTCAAAAGACTGGGGGCCCAAGTGGGAATACATTGTTGCGGTCAAACGCATTGGGCAAAGCTTCTTGAGATGAAGCCTCACTTTCTCTCTTTTGATGCAGGCCTGTCTCTCGCTGAGATCATTGCAGAAGCATCTCACCTTGAGGCTTTCTGCGATTCGGGAGGCATCCTTGCACCAGGCGTGATTTCCTCGCATTTGAATGCCGCACAAGCGCGCGCAAGCCTCCTGAGTATCCCCGAATGCTTCCGATCCTCTCTGCTATTAAGTCCCTGCTGTGGACTTGGGCTTTCTTCCATGAGTGAAGCAGAGAGAATCGAAGGCGAGCTCGCAACGCTCAGAAGCTTGCTCGTCAGTGACCTCGGCACCCGCTACTGAAGCATCCACTGATCGACTTTACCGAAGGCGCCTGTGTCTGCTTTCTTCCAATCAAAAGGAAACCTCCGACGCTCGAGTCGACACTGATGATAGGCCTGTAAAACCGAATCGTTTTCGGTGTCTGGAACCATCCCATAAACCTCCGGCACCTCACTCATATGAACCAGCAAGCGTTGGGAAGCGCCGGATTTGTGAACAAACTGGCCAATCTGGGGATCCCAATCCGAGGTTCCGGGTGAGACGCTATGATCATCGCCCGGAGTGGGAACCGAAGGCGTTCTTCCGGGTGCAAAATAAGGCGCTGCCACTGACCGGTAGGGATTAGCATGTCGCGCCCCCCAAGCGGGAAACTCATGAAGACTCTGCGCGGACGAGGGCACTCTCAAATCCTCCAGTGCCAACTCAAGCTCTCTCAACCAAGCGCGACCTCGTAATTCGGTCAGAAGATGAGGTTCTTCCTTCAACCATCGGTACAAAGACCTTTCATCTCCTTGCTCAAGCTCAAACAGTCTTTGCATCCAACGTCGATAAGGGCCGCACAGTCGACACTCTAGATCGCCCGAGTAGTCTTTCCACTCCAAAAAACCCTGAAACACTGTTCTTAACCGAGGACTCACTGCTGACTCTTCCAAAAGCTCCAAGATAGGCTTCAGCTTTTGAGTCAATAGCGGAACAAAGAAACGAGCATCCACCACTTGGGTGTCACATTGAAGCTTTCTTTGAGACTCGAGATCGTGCGTCGGGCGAGCCTGAAGCCATTCCTCGATGCGAAACCCACGCATGGCAATCGAATAGGCACGACCGGTCTGAAACGCCGAGCGCGACTCATCCCAAGGACGCTGATTCGCTGTCGCCACAAACCCCCGAGAAGGATCAATGAGATGCGGAATCTCATCCTCACTCAGCCACTCTTGCGAGCGATCCAGCTGCTTTCCAGTCACTCGCTCGTGCCCATAGGGAATGGACTGACGTCTTCGCGGAATTTTTCCGATGACTCGGTAGCCAATTTTTCCGCTCGTATCGCCGTAAATCAAGCTCCAAGAGGGCACCCCTGCACTTTTGGCCAATCCATCCATTTCCTCAGCACTTTGCGAAAACATAAATCCAAAAAAAGATTGGATATCTGACGCCGACACTTCAAAGCCACTCCAACGGAGCACCAAGCGCTCTTGCTCTGGAAGTTCCGAACCAGCGGATCCCTCTGGCAAAATCGGCAGAACAGGAAGGCCAGACGGGAGTCTGAAAAACGGCTTAAAGAAAAACGGGAGCTTCACCCCTCCCACCTTGATCCAGATCACAGGAAACTCCCGTTTCACCCGGGAGGCGAGATCTTTCCACGGTACTCGCACAGCATCAGCTGACTTCAAGTAAGAGTTCGTCAACCCCCACGCCACTTTGAGGTTTGCACCAGAGGCGATCACCGGAATCCCCGGAAAACTCACTCCAATCGCATTGAGTTCATGCCCCTCCAAGTGCATCATTTTCCAAAACGAGGGGTGAGTCAGTGAGAGATGGGGATCATTGGCAACCCACGCGCGGCCACTGCTTGAACGCGCAGGAGTGAGTGCCCAGTTATTGGAGCCGGCCGCTTCTTGCGAGGTCTCAAAAGGAGGCAAAAAACCGCGCGAAGGAAAGCGCGCTTCCTGCATCCCTTCGGGAAGCTCCGCTTTTTCGTCCTCCCTAGTCCCTTCTCGCTCCGTTTCGGGATCTTCTCGAACAGATCGTTCCGTATACTCGCCCGGCTTCAGAATCGGGACCTCCCAAGGAAGCCCCTCCAATCGAAACCATCTTTCAGCTTGAGTCACCCCATGCGTTTTTGCCGAGCTCGCTTCTTCAAACTCCGTCTCAAAGGTCTTCCGGGTCTGATCAAAAGACTGCAAGAGAATCAGCGAAAGCGTATCCTCAACCTTCCACTTCTCGAGTCTTTCTTGGCCGACTTGAGCCAATAATTCACTCTGTGAGGAGTCCATCCGTTGAAACCCCTGATTGACCCCTGACGCATAAGCCTCAAGCCATGCTCGCGTTGGAACCGTAAGCTCTCTTGCAATTCTCTGTGCATGTCCTCGCAAATCCACTAACCGCAAAAAGAAATCCGTCCTGAGCTCCTGATGACCAAACCACTCACTTCTTCTTCCTTGAGTGGTTCTTCGAAAGAGTTCCATCTGAAATGCACGGGTCTTACCATGCTCGATCCCCAAACACTGAATCACTCCCAGATCGGTCCCCGCTTTCAAATGAACTACCGCCTGATCATCATTCACTCGATGACAGAGGGAACCTGAGGCAGGACCTGCCGCTTGAGAATCCGACACAGGCGTCAGGCCACCTAACCCACCGGCAAAAGCAAGAGAGACCAAGAAACGAATCACACGAACGAATCGAAGAGGGGCTGTTTTCACAGGCTCAAAACTAATCCCAGGAGCGGGTCAATTCAAAGAGTAAGACTTCAGGGAGAGGTAATTTAATAATCCGACTCAAAGTCCCGGGGCGGACAGTCTCGGTCTGACCCTCAAGGTCTTGAGTTTGAATCAACAAGGTGCCCCAAACCGGAACCTGAACGCCGACGCCTGTTCGGATTCTCCACTCCCGATGAGGACCCCAGCTCCAACTCCATCGATAGTGCATACCGAGGGACGCACTCCAAGCTTGAGCCTCGAGGCGATCCAAGAAAGGCTGCCCCTGATCATCCTGAAACCCCTGTAAACTGCCGCCAGCTCGGTAGTGACGAACGCCCAATTGAAGGACTAAACCACTTGAATGCTCCACCCCCCAAGTGCCATCCCACTGCAAAAACGACGTTTGAATCGATCCAAAAGCTGGCACCGCAAAAAGATCACTTTGTAAAAAGTAAACAAACCCACTCGCAAGCTCTGAATGGTCAAACTGAGCTCCACTATTCCATTGCAAGGTCCACTGCAGCGGCACGGGCAGAACTCCCGCTCGAAGGCCTGTCCTAAGTACTGGCTCCTCCCGAGGCGCATCCATCGATTCCGCGCGTATAGAGGTTGCAGCCAGCGCCAATGGAGATGGACTCATCCAGTGGAGTGCCATTCCGATGCCCCAAAAAAAAACGCACCGAACCCATTCCTCAGCCCTCACCGACGCCTCCTCGTGCGCATCACTCCAGGCAATGAGCTGGCCTCTCGCACTTCAATCCGGTTGGTCTGTATCCATGGAAACTCAAGGAGCGCTCGCTCTGAGTACGGAGCCGCTACACCGCGCAAGTGCCGAGGAATCATGCTGACCTCAGCACGATAAGTTCCCGGAAGCGTAATCGTCTCGGAAACAGACTCATCCCACGCTTCCTGCAAAACTACCTCCGTAGTCTGTCCAGGGCTCAAATGAAAAACGCGCACCCTCAAACGCGGAGCCTCTGCTCGTCCCTCTCTTTGGGTGGATTCCCGATAAACACGAGGAAGCGTCACAGTGAGCGTGAGCCCTAAGCCTGGGATCGATTGCTCCGCCGGAACCTCAAGTGTCTGTCCCGGTCCATAGGTTTGTCCTTGGGTGGTGCTTTGCAGAGAGAAGTCCATTCCCACTGGAGACCCCAACGACTCAAAAACCAGCCACCCGCTTCCCTCTTGAATCGCCTGACGGATGGACGAAGGAGTTCGTTCGGTCACCCAAACATGATTCACAACCAATCGGGTCATTCGAGCATGCACATCCAGTCGCCGTCCATCTGAGCCTGTCTGCGGAAACAAATACTCATGAGAGTCACTTGCCCCCCAAGCCGGAAAGTTCATGCTCTCGCCAAGTGAGTTTCGAAGCTCGATCACTTCATTCCACCGCTCAATAAACCGAGCGGGGGCCTGCAAAAAGTGCAAAAACATTGAATCCGAATTGAGATCAAAAAACGGGTCGAAAGCAAATCCCAAGACTCCGAATAATGAATCCAGTGGAGCAAGCCGCAAAGAGGAGTGACGGATTTCGGGATCCAAAAGAGCATGCAAATTAAATGACTCTAGGCCTTGCACCCCCGAATCGTGAATGAACTGCGCACTCTTACTTTCCGGATGTGGCATCCACGCCAGGGCTCCTGCCTCGGACTGGAGTCGCTGAGCCCACTCCGCAGAGCTCTGAGAATACAATTCCTCACGGCCCGTTTGATCGGCAGAGTCCAAGTGAATGGACATTCCCAGTCCCATTACGGTTCCCTCAAGACCAGGAGCAATCCAACTGCGGTGAGTGTTTCGACATGAACTTACTTCTCCGAGAAGTAGGCCCGAGTTTGAATCGGAGACCAGATCAACATCCGGGCCTCTTAAAGTCAGATCCTCAATAGGAGTGCTCGCCATGCGATCCGGGTGATCGGTGAGAAAAGCAAGATCGATCCGGTTTTCACAAAGGGCATCTAATAGATTTTGACGACACTCCCCCCGGTCAAGCTCAGGCTTTTGATCACAGGCATCCCAAGAAAACGGACTGTGAAGATGCAACAGAACTCGAGCCAGTGCTCCCCCACGAGGCGCCCCTAAATCATCGACCGAGGGAAGATCTGCGATTCGCGCGTTTTGGCATGCCGGCCAAGACCAAACGAGGGAGAGTATGCCTATCCCATGAAGGACCTGCATTTTCATCCTCATGGTTTTTGTTCGGACTCCCCGACTGCAGCCGGCCAAAAAACCCTAAAAACACTCCCGCGTTCGGGGGTACTCTCCACTTCGACTCGTCCACCATGGAGTTCGGCGATGAGTTTAACAATGGCAAGACCTAGCCCTGCTCCCCCTGTGGTGCGTTGCCGAGAATGATCCGCTCGATAGAATCGTTCAAATATCCAGGGAAGCTTGTCCTTGGATATCCCCTGACCTCGATCCACTACCTCAAGAACCACCTCTCTGGCGGGAGAAGAGCGCCAGAGTACCTCCACCTTCTGACCTGGTGGAGAGTACTTAATCGCATTTTCGATCAGATTCAAAAGCACCTGTTCCAAACGAAACGGATCCGCATCCAGCGGTAACAAATCCGATGGAACCTGGGCGTTCACCCACACGTTTTTTTGTTTTTGCAAGGGCCGGAGTGTTTCAAGAACACCCTGGGTCACCCTTCCCGCGTCGACCCACTCTCTAAAGATCGATAACTTCTGATTCCCTGCTTTTTTTTGTGAGTCCAATGAGGACAGTTCCAAAAGGTCCTGAGCCAGATCCAAGAGACGTTCGGTGTTACGACGAATCACCTGTAAATGGGACTCGCTCTCTTGTCTAAACTCCTCAGGTGCAGATTGAACTCTCCCATTTTTCAAATCGTCCAAGATGAGGTCCGTATAGCCTTGTATGGCGGTCAGAGGGGTTCTTACCTCATGCGAAAAATTCGCCACCAAGTCACTCTGCCAAAGCGGAAAAGAAGAGTCCTCAGTGAGGTCATTAAATAAAACCACGACTCGATCGTCACCCGCTTGAAGCGGGTGAAACAAAACACTGAAAGTGTGAACTGTCTCTGACTTGGACGGAAGAGTGAGCTCAAGATTGAGTTGTCGCAACTCCCGATCCGACAACGCCTGCTGAAAGGTACTCTCAATTCGTGGGTCACGAAACCACTCTTTCAAGGTCCGATCTCCCCCCATTTGAGCGTCCCGCTTAAACCAACTGGCGATCCTGGAGTTGTAATGCTGAACCTGTTGAGACGCATCAACGACCAAAATTCCCGACGGAGAATCTGCCAACAAAATTTGAAGCAGCGAAAGATCTTGAAGATGCTGCTGATTGGACTCTGTTGAGTGAACCCGTGTTTCGTTCACCCACGCGAGAAGTGAGGCCTCATCTCGGGCATGCGAACCTGAGACTTGCGCCATTTCGAGCAGAGAGTCCCGAAAACGCTGAGCACGCAACCGGTCTCGCACCAAGACCCCAATCAAACTCGCCAAGACTAAAACGATCAAGAAGACATTCAAGGATGAGCCTCTTTCGGATGGATTTCTTAAGACTAGCTGCGGGAACGGGCAGAGGCTCAACTCTCCGAGCGAACACGATAGCCAACTCCCCGAACAGTCTCGATGGTGGCCGCGCAATTTCCAAGTTTTTTTCGAAGCCCAAAAACATGGGTGTCCACTGCCCGATCGACAACGATGACACCGATGCCCTGCACCGCTTCGATCAATTTTTCACGCGTCAGAACTTTACCTCGAGCGTCTGAGAGCGCCATCAGCAAACGAAACTCAGAGGGAGTCAGATCAATTTTGCCCCCGAAACAAAAAACCTCATGGGAATCCGGCTTAATCACCAGCTCGCCCAACTTGATCTCACGCGAAGCCTCAGACCGGACAGACGCAGCAAGAGTAACCTCACTTACATCGGACACAGGAGTCTCTTTCTCGCGCAACCACTGCCGTCGGCGGAGAAGTGCTCTGACCCGAGCCAGAAAAACAGGCCCATCAAAGGGTTTTGAAACAAAATCATCCGCACCGGCTTCTAATCCCAGGACCACATCAGCGGGTTCGTTTCGAGCAGTGAGCATGAGAATTGGGAGAGTTTGAAGAGAGGGCTTCATGCGAAAAGAACGAATCAGATCTAAGCCACTCATTCCGGGAAGCATCCAGTCCACTACGACGAGATCAAACTCCTCATCCTGCATCTTCAAAAAACCGGCTTCAGCGTCGGCCGCCGACTCACAGACGTGCCCATCTCGCTTTAATTGAGTCTCAATCAAAATCCGAAGATCGGGCTCATCCTCAACGACCAGAATCCTATTCTTCACACTCACTCTGGGTAACGTCATTTTTGCCGCTCCTTATGTTCATCCCTCGACGAATATCTTTTCCTAAAATCGCAAAGACGACGTCTTCCGCTATATTGGTGGCATGATCTCCGAGTCTTTCCAAGTTCCTCGCAATCAAAAGTAAGCTTACGGATCTCTCAACCCCTTGCGGGTTCTCTTTCATGATGTGCTTGAGATCCTGAAACACCTGATGGGTGAGTCGATCAACCTCAAGGTCTCGCCGAAGAACCTCCTCGGCAAGCTGAACATCACTCTTCACAAAAGCATCCAAAGCCAAACGAATCATCGCTTGGACTTCAGTACTTATTCTCGGGATATCATGAAGCGGCTTTAGGGGCTCCTCACGCAAATAGCGTTCGCCGTTTTCGGCGATGTTTACGGCTTGGTCTCCCATCCTCTCCAGGTCCGTGTTCATCTTGATCAAAGCAAGGATCTTCCGCAAATCTCCTGCCCGAGGTGATTGACAAGCAAGAGTGCGAATACAAGATGCATCAATCTCGGCGTGCAACTGATTGATCCGAGTCTCTAATCGAAAAACAGCCTCAAACCGATGAGGCGTTCTGAGGATCAATGCCTGCATCGCTTCTTCAATCGCAGCTTCTACAGCCCCCCCCATCGTGAGGGCCCGTTGTTTCATGTACTGAAGTTCTTCATCCAAGTGTCGCCGCATTTCTAGCCCATTCTACCTGTAATGTAGGCCTCAGTCAGAGCCTCCCGAGGCTGCACGAAGATTTGCTGAGTCTCGCCCTCTTCCACCAAGCGACCATCCAAGAAGAAAGCAGTTCGATCGGCAATCCGCCCTGCTTGTTGAAGACTGTGGGTCACCATCAAGATGGGCATCTCTTGCTTGAGCTCCTCCATGACTTCTTCCAGTTTTGAGGAGAAGATGGGATCGAGTAGCGCTCCGGGTTCATCCAAAAGCAGCACTTGCGGACGAAGTGATAGGGTTCTCGCCAAACTCAGAAGCTGAGCTTCCCCGGAACTTAATCGATCGACAGAGGAATGAAGACGATCTTTAAACTCATTCCAAAGCCGAACCTTCTTGAGCGCAAACTCGATGTCCTCGTACGCTCGAAGGGTATGATCTCTTCCTTGAGCACGAGACCCCATCGATAGGTTCTCAAAGACCGAGTAGTGAGAAAACAAACGAGGCTCCCGAAAGACCATTCCCACACGGCGACGAACTTCAGCCAAAGATAAGGAACGAAGCTCCTGCGATAGCCCCTGGAGTTCGATCTTCCCCGTCCAATACCCCCCCGGCTCCTCTTCATGCATGCGATTCATGCAGCGAAGAAAAGTGGTTTTTCCACATCCGGACGGACCGATCAAAGCGGTGATCGATCCCGGGAGTACCTGTAGGGAGATTTCACGCAGGGCGAGCCGCTCTCCGAACCCTGCCGAGAGGTTTTGAACCCGGAGAATAGGACTCATGAGGTCCCCCCTACTTGAATCCAAACCGATGGAACCAAGAGCAGCAAAACCAACCAAAAGACAAACTCAAGCCCCAAGCGAAGCCCGGTTCGGACACAGACACCGATCATTTCTTGTCTAGACTCACGCCAGACCCCCCAGAGTGCAATCTGCCATGAACTCACTCCCAACGCCTGCCAAGCCTCTCGCTGCGAGGACGGGAACTTAGAAAACAAACGACTACTCTTCAAAGTCAGTCGCCCCCAAGTGGCCACCCAGAAAACCCAAAACACAAAGCCAGGAAGCCGAGACTGCCAAAACTCCGACTCCCGTGATTGAAGCGTCCCCCAGCTTAACATCGCGATCGGCAACCAAGGGAGGTTCAAAAACTCGGAGATCAAACGCAAAGCCTTGCGCTCCCGGGTTTTCCACTGACCCTCACTCCAACTTAATCCCGTAAGAACCCCAAGAGGAAGTGCGAGTATCCACCCCAAAAGTGCGAACGCCACGCCCAGCGCTCCCAATTCAAGAGTCAGACCGGACTCGAAGCGAGAAATCAAAAGCCTCACGCTGCTGGCTGACGAGGTCAGTACAGCACCGAAGAAGATCAAACTGATTCCAAGCGGCCATCTCATGAAAGTCTCTCTACCGAAGCTGATTGTTTGTGACTTGTTAGGTTTTTGTTAGGAACAGGGGTTTTTACTAGTGAATCTTCATTCAAGAGCGGGCTACACAGGAAGCCCATGCTTAGGATCTTAATCATCTCTCTTGGACTGGTTCCTTCCGCGCTTTTTTTTGTTTGGACCGAAAGAAATGCAGCACTCCCTTACCTTCCGATCTGGCTTGGCTGGCCTTGGATTGAGGGAGAGAGTTGGAGTCTTGCCAGTCGCGTGACTTGGAACGCATTTTTGATCGCGGCATTTGGGGCTCTGCACTCCGGCCTAGCCTCTCACTCCATCCAATCTCACCTCAAGCTGGGCTCCTGGATGCGTCCGGTGTACATAGCGGTGGCTGGCCTGAGTCTTTTGCTCCTGATGGGGATTTGGCAGCATACAGGAGTTCTGATTTGGAACATTCCAGCCCCAATCCCAGCACCCCTCCCTTGGGGGCTCGGCTGGACGAGTTTAATGAGCTACGCAGTCTTTGGTTTCACACTAAGTCTCTTTAGAAGAATGAACCTGAGTGAGTTTTTGGGACTGACTTCGGCTACCCAACCTGGCGCCGTACTGGTCGGGCAAGGTCCGTTTGCTTGGGTCAGACACCCCGTCTACTCTCTGACTATTTTGTTCTTCGGTCTTGCTTCGATGATGAGCTTGGATCGGTTGTTAATCACTGCCGGAATGAGTGTTTATATTTTTATAGGTTATCGACTCGAAGAAAAAAAACTCATTGAACAATGGGGCGATTCCTATCGTAATTACCAACAAACAGTACCCGCATTTGTGCCACGCTGGTCACAGCTCTGGAAAAAATAACCGGACAATTCCAAACAACTCATCGACTTCGTCACCCTGAGAAACACCATGCAACTGAGCGCTTCCCCATTTAAAGTCGATCAAAAGATCACAGATGTTCTTGGAGCAAAAGAATTCACGCTTTCTGCCGAAATTCTTCCCCCTCGAAACGGGGCCAGTCAAGCGGCAGTCCTTGAACAAGTGAAGCGTCTTCTTGAGTCGGGGGCGGAGTTTTTATCGGTGACCAAAGGCGCTGGAGGCAGCCTCAGGGGAGGATCACTGCCGATTGCACAGGTCATCAAAGAGAGCTTCAGGGTTCCCTCGATTGCTCACTTTACTTGCCGCGACCTCACCCAAGAGGAAGTCGAGAACAGCCTAATAGACCATCACTTCTTTGGCATTCGCAATATCTTGGCTCTGCGAGGGGATCCCCCCGATGGCGTGAGCGAGTGGATACCCAAATCAAACGGTCACCGTTTTGCCTATCAGCTCATTGAACAAATCAAAAAACTCAATGAGGGAGTCTACCTTCAACGCGCAGGCTTCGACTCTTCCTCCTCCGAAAAGCGAGAGCGGACCGATTTCTGCATCGGAGCTGCGACTTATCCCGAGCATCCGGACGAGAGTGAACGCGCTGAGTTTTTCCGTCTCAAAGTCCAAGCGGGAGCAGAATACGGAATCTCCGACATGCTCTTTGATCCCGAAATCTATGCACGGCACTTAGAAGAGCTCGCGAAGGTCGGCGTCTCTGTTCCGATTCTCCCTGGAACTCGGATTCTCAAATCTAAGTCTCAAGCGCTGCGGATGATGAATAAATTTAAAGTCACTGTTCCAAAAGACCTTCTCGAGAGGCTTCCAGAAGAAGATCTGAACGGAGATGGATTTAAGAATGGACTCGAGGGTTTACTCTCGATTACAGAGAGGTTAAAGCAGTACGGAGCTCCAGGGATTCATCTCTTTGTGATTGTCGACATACAAGGTGCTGAATCTGCATTAAGAGAACTCAACAGAGTGTTCATGCCGGGGTGGCGAAATAGGTAGACGCACAGGACTTAAAATCCTGGGTTTCGCAAGGAACGTGCGGGTTCGATTCCCGCCCTCGGCACCACTCGTGAGAAACTTCACCAAGGAACTCTCCTATGATCTCTTCTTCCTCCTCGCCCCACTCGGACACGTCACGTGAACACAAGAAGCTGGAGGCCATTCTCGCTCCACCCGGATTTGGAATCATCTCCTTCTCTGCCTCGGCGGTGGAAGGCCGTGACCTTCGCGTACTGAAGGAAACCTTACTTCACAGCACTGCCAACTCCCAAGTGAATGAGCTCCCCCAAACGAATGACCGGACATCCTGGGAAACTTACTGGCGAACTCACACACTTGCCGAAAAAATCAAATCGGCTTCCGTGGTTCTGATTGGGGCCCCTAGCGACACGGGAGCTGGAATTCAGCGAGGAGCCGCTTACGGTCCACTCGCTCTGAGAGAAACTCTCCTCAAGATTCCCCAGTATCAGGATCTGCTGCAGTCAGGACAAGTAGTGGATGCGGGCGACATTCGTGTCAACCCGCATCTTCTCGAAGACAGCATGCTTTCGAGCGACCAAATCCAGGCCAGCCAAGCCGTCATGTACGGTGCAGTCGAACCTTCCCTGCGATCAGCTCTTCCTGTCTCTCCCCTTTCGCAGCTTCGGGAAGTTTTGAGAGCGCTTCGTCAACTCAACCCACGCGCACGGTGGATGGTTTTGGGTGGCGATCACTCCATCGCATGGCCCATCACGCAGGAGCTTTTTGAGACTTACGGGAGTCGACTGGGGATTTTGCAACCCGATGCTCACACAGACCTCCTCTCGACTCGATTGGGAGTGAAGTATTGCTTTGGAACGTGGTCCTGGCATGCGGATCAGCTCATCGGGGGCAATCAAAAGCTTGTTCAAATGGGAATCCGTCAGTCCGGCAGGGACCAGTCTCATTGGGAGAGCACAACGGGTGTAAAGCAATACTGGTCCAAAGAGTGTCAGGAACGCTCCCGCGAAGAGATTGCGGAAGAGCTTATTTCTCACTTTCGCTCCCGGGGCGTAACCCACTTGTACCTTTCCAACGATATCGACGGAACGGATGCTTCTTTTGCCAGTGCAACAGGGACTCCCGTCGAAGATGGCTTAGATCGCGAAGACGTGGAGTTTTGGATCGAAGCCTTATCCAAAGAGTTCCAATGGGTCGGCTGTGATTTGGTCGAAGTGGCCCCCGCGCTTGCGCCGCACGAGGGAGCTTTGTACCGCACGCTCGAGACTGCAGGCCGTTACGTGATCACTTCCATCAAAAGCATGCTGGAATCAGCTCAACGGATTTCGTGAGCTGAGCTCAGGGAACTCGCTCAAAACTTGCTCGACACGTACAGATCGTTCAAACTCAAAGTGTGAACACCTCCAAGCTCACCACTCCTACTTTGATTGGCTTGATCGGGATGACTTCCTGGGGAGCGTCCCTCCCCATAGCTCACGCTCAACCCGCCCCTCTGACCCCAGGAGCTGGCGCTACTCCTCCTACAGAGGGCCCGCCCCCCACCCCACCGGGAGCCGGGGCACCTGGCGCAGGGGATGATCGTAC
>Ga0169931_10002426_pt1 | contig 30464 bp, 22 predicted proteins | sample Kivu_15m_20L_FD_129675 | JGI IMG/M metagenome (GOLD analysis project Ga0169931, IMG submission 129675) | Freshwater microbial communities from Lake Kivu, Western Province, Rwanda to study Microbial Dark Matter (Phase II) - Kivu_15m_20L... | ecosystem: Environmental > Aquatic > Freshwater > Lake...
AGTCCGAGGGCATCGACGGTCTCGTCGGCACCATCGCCGGCGACGACACCGTGCTGGTCGCATCCGACAGCCACGCCGCATCCATGCGCGTGCGCCGTCGCGTGCAGGAACTGCTCTAGGAGCGTCGCTTCCATGTCGCGCGCTCCGTTTCGTTCGTCGTTTTTCCTCTGCTCGCGCCGCACGGCGGCGTGAGGCGTCCCGAACCTCCCCAAGGATCCTTCGATGCGCGTTTTGCTTGCTTACTCCGGTGGTCTCGACACGTCCTACCTCGTCGCGTGGCTCACGCGCGTCGAGAAGGCGCAGGTCACGACGCTGGCCGTCGACTGCGGCGGCTGGAGCGCCGCCGAGCGCCGCGACATCGAGACGCGCGCCATCGCGCTCGGAGCAGTCGAGCACCGCTTCGTCGACGCGCGCGCGGAGCTGTTCCAGCGCGTCGTGCGCTGGCTGATCGCCGGCAACGTGCGCCGCGGCGCCGCGTACCCGCTGTCGGTGGGCGCCGAGCGCGGCCTGCAGGCCGAGATCCTCGCGCGCATGTCGACCGAAGGCGGCTTCGACGCCTGCGCGCACGGCTGCACCGCGGCCGGCAACGATCAGGTGCGCTTCGAGGCCGCGCTCGCGACGATCGCGCCCAGCCTGAAGGCGCTCGCGCCCGTGCGCGATCTCGCGCCGAGCCGCGAGGAGCAGCGCAAGTGGCTCGCCGACCAGGACCTGCCGGTGCCGGCCGCGGGCGGCAAGTACTCGGTCAATCAGGGCCTGTGGGGCGTCACCATCGGCGGCGGCGAGCTGCACACCTCCGATCAGGCGCTGCCCGAAGAGGCGTGGTACTGGACCAAGAACGGCCACGGTCGCGCGACGCTGCAGGTCGGCTTCGAGAACGGCATTCCCGTCTCGCTCGGTGGCATGCCGATGGATCCGGTGACGCTCGTCGAGCGCCTGAACGCGGAAGCCGGTGCCTTCGGCGTCGGCCGCGGCTACCACCTCGGCGACACCGTGCTCGGCATCAAGGGCCGCATCGCCTTCGAGGCGCCGGCCGCGGAAGTGCTGATCGAAGCGCACCGCGAGCTCGAGAAGCTCGTGCTGATCGAAGACCAGCGCTTCTGGAAGGATCACTTGGGCGACGTGTACGGCCGCCGCCTGCACCAGGGCCTGTTCCACGATCCCTTCCAGCGCGACCTCGAGGCGTTCTTCGCTTCGACCCAGCAGCGCGTCACGGGCACGGTCAAGGTGCGCGTGCAGCCGGGCTCGGCGCTCGTCGAGGGCGTGTCGTCGCCCTACAGCATGCTCGCCGCGAGCGACGCCAAGTACGGCGAGCGCGCGGGTTCCAACGCCACGCCGCAGGGTGCGCTCGGCCTCGCGCGCGCGCTGGCGGAACCGGCGCGGCTCTTCCGCCGCGCAGGAGAGAAGGCCACCGCGGAGAGCGCGAAGTGAAGCGCTGCACTCTCGACAAGATCGCGTCGGTCACGCTGCGGCTCGGCCTCGATCGCAACGCCGTGCTCGGCGAGACGATCCCGGCGCAGGCTGGCACCGTCGTCGCGTGCCGCGTGAAGAACGCGAAGACGAGCTACAACACGCTCGAGGATGTGCACGGGCGCATGGTCGCACTGCATCCCGGCGACATCATCGCCGGAGCGCTCGGCCATCGCGACGCGCTCTATGGCTTCAGCGGCAAGGTGCCGACGAAGGTCGCGGTGGGAGATGAGCTGCAGCTGCTCAACCTCGGCGGCGTGATCGGCACGGGCGCGGAAGCGACGGCGGCGACGGGCGAGCCGTTCCGGCTCGAAGTGCTCGGTTCCGTGCTGGAATTCCCGTACCTCGCGACGCGCGTCGGCATTCCGGCGAACATCGCGCGTGCGGCGCTTCCGACCCAGCCGATGCCCACGCGCGCGGAAGGACTGCCACCGCTGATCGTGCTGGTCGGCACCTGCATGGACGCGGGCAAGACCACGGCCGCGTCGATCCTGATCAGCGAGCTCTCGCACAAGGGCCTGCGCGTCGCGGCGGGCAAGCTCACGGGCGTCTCGCTGCGTCGCGACATCCTGCAGATGCAGGACTGCGGTGCAGAGCCGGTCGCGATCTTCACGGACTTCGGCGTCGTGACGACCGACGAGAGCACCTCGGTGCCCGCCGCGCACAGCTTGATCGCGAACCTCGCGGGCGCCGAGCCCGACCTGATCGTGCTCGAAATGGGCGACGGCCTGCTCGGCACCTATGGCGTGCAGTCGCTGCTCTCCGACGAGTCGATCCGCAAGGCGATCGAGAGCGTCGTGCTGTGCGCGCAGGACCCGGTCGGCGCGTGGGGCGGCCAGATGCTGCTGCGAGAGCGCTACGGCCTCGCGGTCGACGTCACCAGCGGACGCGTCACCGACACGCCCGTCGGGCGGCGGTTCTGCGAGGAGAAGCTCGGCGTGCCGGCGTTCAACGCGCTGCGCGAGGGCCGCAACCTCACCGAAGTCGTGCTCAAGGGCCTGCGCAAGAAGGGGCTCAAGCTCGGCCGTGAGACGGTGGGCGCATGAGCGCGACGCTGACGCGCACAGCGACCGTGCCCACGTGGGTGTTCGGCGCGAAGGGCATGCTCGCGGGCGAGCTCTTGCGATTGCTCGATCTCCACCCGGGGCTCGAGCTGCGCGGTGCCGTCTCGCGCAGCGAGCAGGGCGTCGTCGAGGCGCACCCGCACCTCGTGACGCGCACGCGCACGTGCAACGCGGATGAGGCGCGCGCGGCGATCGCGGAAGCGCTGGTCGGCGGCGGCCGCGCGGTGGCGTTCCTCGCGCTGCCGCACGGCGAGTCCGCGAGCCTGTGGGCCAAGCTCTCGGCCGAGCTCGGCGCGCTCGCCGACAACCTGTACCTCGTCGATCTCGCCGCGGACTTCCGCCTCGCGAGCCCGGCGCGCTACCAGTCGGCCTACGGGCATCCGCATCCCGCTCCGGCGGAACTCGCGCGCTTCACCTACGGTCTCGTGGAGCTGCACCGCGACGCGATCGCGCGCTCGCGGCGCGTGGCGGCGCCCGGCTGCTTCGCGACGGCGCTGCAGCTCGCCTGCGTGCCCGCGGCACGCGCGAAGCTGCTCGACACTTCGCGCCCGTGGATCCTGCACGGCATCACCGGCTCGAGCGGCTCGGGCGTCGAGCCCAAGCCCGGCACGCACCATCCTTGGCGCCACGCGAACATGTGGGCCTACTCGCTCGATGGGCACCGTCACGAGGCGGAGCTCGCGCAAGCGCTCGAGCCGCACGGGAGCGTGCCGCCGATTCACTTCGTCGCGCACTCGGGGCCGATGGCGCGCGGCATTCATCTGACCGCGGCGCTGCCGCTCGCGCGCAGGGTGACGACGTCGGAGGCGCGCGCGGCCTATGCGGAGCTGTTCGCTGGCTCGACCTTCGTCGAGGTGCTCGAAGGCGCGAAGGTGCCGGACCTGCGCTCGATCAGCGCATCCAACCGCGCGCAGCTCGCGGTGCACGTGCGCGGAGACGTGCTCAACGTGCTCTGCACACTCGACAACATGACCAAGGGCGGCGCCGGACAGGCGCTGCAGTGCCTGAACGTGATGCTCGGATTCCCCGAGCACTGGGGCCTGCCTCGCGCGGGCCTGGGAGTGAACTGACATGCATCTGCGCGAAGTCGACGCGTACGCGCGTCTCCCCATCCAAGTCGTCGGAGCCGAGGGCAACGAGCTGATCCTGAAGGACGGCCGGCGCATGCTCGATCTCTACGGCGGTCACTGCGTCAACACGCTCGGCGCCGGCGATCCGGGGCTTGGCAAGGTGATCGAAGAGCAGTGGAAGCGCCTGTCGTTCGCCACGAACCTGATCGACCACGAGTCGCGCCACTGCTTCCTGTCCGCCTTCGAGGCCAACCTGCCTCCGTGCGACGACGGCTGGAGCGTGTTCGTGACCAACAGCGGCGCGGAAGCGAACGAGAACGCGCTCAAGCACGCGCTCGCGTTCACGCGCCGTCGCAAGGTCGTGTTCTTCAAGGGCGCCTTCCACGGTCGCACGGCGGCCGCGGCGGCGGTGAGCGACACGAAGCTCGCCGCGTTCCCGTCGACTCCGTTCGACGTGGTCAAGCTGCCGTGGAATGACCCCGAGATGGCCGCGAAGGCGATCGACACGACCGTCGGTGCCGTGATCCTCGAGCCCTACCAGTCGCTCGCCGGCGTCACCGAGCCGAGCATGGAGTTCTTGAACACGCTGCGCCGCCTGTGCGATCGCACCGGCGCCGTGCTCATCTTCGACGAGGTGCAGACCGGCAACGGGCGTCTCGGCAAGCCGTGGGCTTCGCAGCACTTCGGCGTCGTGCCGGACTCGTTCACGACGGCGAAGGGCGCTGCTGGCGGCCTGCCGATCGGCATCACCGTGATCCGCACGAAGATGGCGCAGGCCGTGCCGGGCAAGCTGTTCGGTTCGACCTTCGGCGGCGGTCCGCTCGTGCTCGCGGCCGCCGCGATGGTCGCGCACCGCGTGGGCCAGCCGGAGTTCCTCGCCAACGTGCGCGCGACTTCGGAGGCGCTGAAGGTCGCCGCGCTGCGCGGGCCGATCGCGTCGATCCGCGGCGCGGGCCTGCTGCTCGGCCTCGTGGTGAAGCCCGAGCTCAAGGCCGCGACCGTGCGCGACCTGCTGCTCGAGCAGGGCGTGCTGATCGGCACGAGCGACGATCCGCAGGTGCTGCGCCTGTCGCCGGCTCTGACGCTCACGCCCGCGGAAGCGCCGCGGCTCGCGCGCGCTCTCGAAGCACTGGAGGTGAAGGCATGAAGGGTTTCTACGACTTGAGCGAGCTCGCGACGGCAGATGTCGAGAAGCTCGTGGCGCGCGCGCTGCACCTGCGCGCCGGCGCGGCTGCACGCCGGTTCGAAGGCAAGGCACTCGGCATCCTGTTCTTCAACCCAAGCCTGCGCACGCAGGCCTCGTTCCAGCGCGCCGCGGGCAAGCTCGGCGTCGATCTCGTGCAGCTGCAGGCCGGTGGCAACGGCGTGTGGGGCATCGAGTGCGAAGACGGCGTCACGATGGACGCGGGCAACGCCGAGCACGTGCGCGAGGCCGCGCCGGTGCTCGGACGCTTCGTCGACGTGCTCGCGATCCGCGCCTTTGCGGGCATCCAATCGCTCGATCGCGACTTGCGCGACGCGCTGATGAACGGCTTCCGCAAGCACGCGGGAGTGCCGGTCGTGAACATGGAGAGCGCGCTGTGGCATCCGTGCCAAGCGCTCGCCGACTGGACCACGCTCGATCTCTACGAGATTCCGCGCCGCGCCAAGTTCGTGCTCACGTGGGCGTGGCATCCCAAGCCGCTGCCGCATGCGGTGCCGAACTCGACCCTGTGCATGGCGACCCAGCGCGGCATGGATGTCGTCGTGCTGCGCCCCAAGGGCTACGACCTGCACGAGTCGATCCTCGCGCAGGCGAACGCGCTCGCGCGAGCCAACGGCGGCACGCTCACGATCACCGACGATCGCGAGGCCGCTCTCAAGGACGCGAGCATCGTCTACGCCAAGTCGTGGGCGTCGCTCGGCTGCTGGGGCAACGCCGAGGCGGAGTCCGCGCAGCGCGCGGGCCTGCGCGAGTGGTGCGTCAGCCCCGAGTGGATGAAGCGCACGGATCGCGCGCGCTTCATGCACTGCCTCCCCGTGCGCCGCAATGTCGTGGTGCGCGACGAAGTGCTCGACGGCCCGTGGTCGATCGTGATCGATCAGGCCGAGAATCGCCTGCACGCCCAGACCGCGCTGCTCGAAAGCCAGTTCGCGAGCCTCGAGCGCAAGAGCCAGATCCGCGCGAAGTCCCCCGTTCCCTTGGAGCTCCCGCAATGACCGACCTGTTCAAGGCAGCGCCGCACGTGCGCCTGCACCGTGGCAAGACCTTCGTCATCAAGGCCGGTGGCGGCACGATCGCGAAGACCAGCGCGATCCGTCAGTTCGCGCGGCAAGTTGCGGTCGTGCAAGCGCTCGGCGCGCGCGTGGTTGTCGTGCACGGCGGTGGCCCGCAGACCGATGCTCTGCAGCGCATGCTCGGCGAAGAGCCGCGCATGGTCGACGGCCGTCGCGTGACCACGCCGACCGCGATGCGCGCGCTGCGCATGGCGACGGCGGGCGAGCTCTCGGGCGAGGTCGTCGCGTGCCTTGCGGCCGAAGGCGCACCGGCGGTCGGAGTCTCGGGCGCGAGCTCGGGCCTGCTCGTCGCCAAGCGCCGCGCGCCGACGCGCACCACCGAAGGCATCGTCGACTTCGGCGAAGTGGGCGACGTGCAATCGGTCGATCCCCAGCCGCTGCTCGCACTGATCGAGGATGGCTACATCCCCGTTGTGTGCCCGCCCGCGGGCGACGGGAACGGAGGCTTCCTCAACGTGAATGCGGACCTCACCGCCGCGTCGATCGCCGTCGCGCTCGGCGCCGCGAAGCTGGTGATGCTCACGGGCGCGCCGGGCATCCTGTCGAATCCGAGCGACGCCAGCTCGCTCTTGTCCGCGCTCTCGATCTCCGATCTCGATGCGATGGAGGAGTCGGGCGCGCTCAAGGGCGGCATGCGCGTGAAGGCCGCGGCCATTCGCGCGGCGCTGTACGGCGGAGTCGGTCGCGTGCACGTCGTGTCGGGCAGCGACGAAAACGCGCTGCTCGCGGAGCTGTACACGAACCAGGGCGCGGGCACGCTGGTCACGCGCGAGCCGGAGAAGGCGCCGGAGAGTGAGCAGACGCTGAAGCAGGTCACGCTCGAGCCGTCGCAGTTGTCGGGGAGCGCGCGTTGAGCGAATTGCCCGAGAGCGCGCGACTGCTGGCCACGCTCGTCGCGATCGAGAGCGTCTCCGGCGCGGAGCAGCGCATCGCCGACTCGATCGTCGAGCTGCTCCGCAGCTGGCGCATCGACTGCGAGCGCCTCGGGCACACTGTTGTGGCCACGGTCGAGCTCGGCCGCGGCCCGCGGCTCTTGCTCAACACGCACCTCGACACGGTGCCGGTTGGGCATGGCTGGACCGTGGAGCCGTACGCGGCGCGCTGGGAGGGCGGCAAGCTCTTCGGTCGCGGCGCGAACGATGCGAAGGCGAGCGTGGTGGCGATGCTGCTCGCGCTGCGCGCCTGCGCGGAACAGCGCAGCGGTCGAGGCACGCTGCAGCTCGCGCTCAACGAGTGCGAGGAAACGACGAACCTCGGGATGGGCAAGGTGCTCGAGCGCTGCGGCGTGCCGGATGGCGCGATCACGGGCGAGCCCACGAGTCTCGAGGTCGTGCGCGCGCAGTCGGGGCTCGCGGTCGTGACGGCGGAGTGGCACGGGCGCTCGAGCCACGCCGCGCACGTGCAGCGCGTCGAGCACGACAATGCGCTCGTGAAGGCCGCGGGTGACATCGTGCGCGCCGGACCGTGGCTGAAGCTCGAAGGCGAGCACGAGCTGCTCGGCGCGAGCACGGTGGCGACGACGGTGCTGAAGTCGGGCGAGCGGCACAACGTGGTGCCGGACAAGGCGGAAGCGGTGTTCGACGCGCGTCTCTCGCCGCGCCACAGCGCGGCAGATGTGGTCGCGCTCCTCGGTGCGCGCATGCCGAGCGCCAAGCTCGGTGTGCGCTCGGCGCGCCTCAAGCCCTTCGAGACCGCGGAAGATCATCCGCTCGTGCAGGCTGCGCTCGCCACCGCGGGGCGCGCGCGCGCGATTGGCTCCTCGACCATGTCGGACATGGCGCTCCTGCAGGGCGTTCCGGCCGTCAAATGTGGTCCGGGCGACACCGCGCGCTCGCACACGCCGGACGAGTACGTGCTGCTTGCGGAGCTCGAGGCCGGCGTCGACTTCTACACGCGCTTCGCGCCCCGTGCGCTCGAGGCACTCGCACCCGCGGCCGCTCGCTAGGGACATCACGATGAGCCAGAACTTCCACCGTCCGGTGTGGGATCGCGGGGACGCGATCGATGCGCAGATGCTCGCGTTCACCACGGGTGACGACCCGCTGTGGGACCGTCGGCTCGTCGAGCACGACATTCGCGGCTCGCTGGCGCACGCCAAGGGGCTCGCCCGCGTCGGCCTGATCAGCGCGCAAGATTGCGCCACGATCTGCGACGGCCTCGCGCGCCTGCTCGCTTCCCACCGCGCGGGCGAGTGGACGGTCGAGGCGGCGGACGAGGACGTTCACTCGGCGGTCGAGCGGCGTCTCACGGACCTCGTCGGCGACGCGGGGAAGCGCCTGCACACGGCGCGCAGCCGCAATGAGCAGGTCACGGTCGACGTGCGCCTGTGGCTGCGCGACTCGATTGCTCGCACGAAGGAGCTGCTGTCGGCGCTGCACGCGAGCCTCGCTCGCGCCGCGGAGCGCCACGCGACCCTGCCGCTGCCGGGCTACACGCACCTGCGTCGCGCGATGCCGTCGACGGCGGGGGAGTGGTTCGGTGCGCATGCGCGCGCCTTCGAGCTCGACCTCGGCGAGCTCGATCACGCTCTGCGGCTCACGCGCGAGTGCCCGCTCGGCTCGGGAGCCGGCTACGGGCTGCCCGTGCAGCTCGACCGCGAGTTCGTGGCCCGCGAGCTCGGCTTCGACGGTCCCGTGGAGCCCGTCACGCATGTCCAGCACGCCCGCGGTCGCGCGGAGCTCGCCTACTTGACCGCGCTCGAGGCGCTCGCGCTCGACATCGGCAAGCTGAGCGCCGACCTATGGCTCTACAGCACGAGTGAGTTCGGCTTCGTGAAGCTCCCCGTCGCGTTCACGACAGGCTCGTCGCTGATGCCGCACAAGCGCAACCCCGATGCCATCGAGCTCGCCCGCGCCCACGCGCGAGCGATCGTCGCCGAGCGCGCCGCGCTGCTCGATCTCCTGCGCGACCTGCCGAGCGGCTACCACCGCGACTTCCAGCTCGTGAAGCCGCCCCTCTTCCGCGCCCACGATGCCGCCAGCACGATGCTGGCGCTCCTGCCGCGCCTCGTCGACGCGCTCGAGTTCGACGCCAACGCTCTCGAGGCCGCCTGCGCGGACCCCAAGCTCGCCGCCACCCAGCGCGCGCTCGACAAGGTCAAGGCCGGCGTCCCCTTCCGCGACGCCTATCGCGAAGAAGCGCAGCGCTAACCGTTCGAGCTCAGGCGTCGCCGAGTGCGGTGTTGACGAGCGCGAGCGTCTCGTCGATGCGCTCGCGATTGCCGCTGCGCTCGCCGAGCTCGCGCACGAGCGTGTGCACCCGCCGGCGGGTGCGCAGGCTGGCGTGCTTCAAGTCTTCGAGGGACTTCACCGCTCTACGGCGCGCCGCGTCGAGCCCGTTGCGCCGCACGAAGCTCGTGACGTCTTCGGCCCAGATGCGACCGACGAACTCGCCGAGCATCGCGCGCTCGAGGTCGGTGACCTGCCCATCGGAGGCGACCATCAGGATGCCGAGCCACGCGACGGTCTCGTGCACGATCTGCGACGTCATGAGGAACGCGAGGCCTTCGTCGAGCGCGTGGAAGCGATCCTCGATCTCGGCCTCCACTTCGGCGAACGGCTTCCCGCCGGGACGGCCGCACAGCGACTGGTAGATGTCCGACTCGGCGAAGCGCGTCATCGCCCAGTAGCGGAACGGCAGCTCCGGATGGGTCGTGATCTGGTCCTCGCCGGGCGGCACGTTCTCCGGATGCAGGTACTGCTCGAGGATCGTGTCGATGTCGATGCGCAGGTCCTTCTCGTTCAGGCCGCACATCAGCTTGATGAGCCCGCGCGTCAGTGTCGCGGGCGATCCGCAGGCGTACATGCCAACGCGGTCTGCGGACACCTCGCCCGCCGCCGAGCGATGCGTCGCGTACAGGTACGAGACCGGATTCTCATCGTTGCCCACGGCGTGGCGCAGGCCCGAGTGACCGAGCTCATGCGCGACCACGGCCAGCAGTTCGTCGTCGGACAGCACCTGCACGACGCCGTTGTGCAGCACGATAAACGGCGATCCGTCGCTGCTCGTCGTGGCGAAGGCGTTGAGCTCGTGGTTCGCGATCACGTAGACCTCGGGCTCCGCAGGCAGCAGGAGCCGCGCGCTCGCCTCGCACACGATGTGGTGAATGCGGGCCGTCACGCGTCGGCTCGCGCGCACGCCCTGGCGGCGGATCTGGGTGCGCAGGGCCTGCACGGCGGCGTCGCGGCGCTGCAGGGCCTCTCCATCGAGACGCGCAACCTCGTCGAGAGGAAAGCGCAGCCGAGCGCACAGCTCGGCGTGGTCGACGGGCGGTTCGAACGCGAGCGGCGGAACGTGGGGATTCGTGTTCATGGCGTGCTCAGTGCGCGTCCCCGGCCGGGTCGGCGCGGAATCCGCCACCTTGGCCGCGCTCCGCGACGCTGCGCAGCTCGGCATGGGTCTCGTCGACGGTCGTCACGAGCTGTTCGATCACGAACTGCAGCTGTTGCGCCCCCAGCTCGCCGTCGAAAATCGGCAGGTCGATGCGCAGCGCAACCTGCGAGCCGCCCTCCTCGCGCACGAAGCGCGCCGCCACTCGTTCCGACGTCAGCTCGAGCATGCGGCTCGCCAACGGCCCCGTGAAGCGTACGTGCGAGAGATCGAAGAGGGGCGCCGTCTGCAGCGAGAGCAGCTGGCCCTCGTCGTCGAGGATCAGGAACACGAACAACGTCGTGCCGCCCAAGCTGTCGCGGTAAGTCTCACACTCCCAAGCCGTAGCCGTGATGCTCGGCTCCTCCTCGGGTGCGTCCCAGCGCACCTCCAAGGCAGTCAGTTGTTCGCGCAGTCTTGCGAGTGTCAGCGGCATGGGGGATCTCCGATGGGGGGGGGCGGCACTCTCTCGCCGAGACTGCGAGCCGCACGGGTGACGGATCCTAGCCGTGCGCGCCGTCGAAGGTGCCGGAAAGCGAGCGAGGGGGCCCCGCGTTGCGCGCGGAGCCCCCTCGCCTTGATTCGATCGTCTGCGCTCAGGGCGAGACGAAGAACTGCAGGCCGTCCGAGAGGTTCGTGGTCTTCGGGGCCGGCGGGTCGCGGTACCAGCTCTGGACCCAGATCGGCGTGCCGACGGGGTAGGTGAGGCCGGAGCCGGTGAGCCACGCGTTCCAGTCGAGGGTGAAGCTGCCGTTGCAGTTCGCGAGCGTGCCGCCCGAGGTCTGCGAGGACGTGCGCTGGGTCGGAGCCTTGACGCACAGGAAGCTCGTGTTGCCGGCGCCCCAGCTCTGCGCGGACGGGCCCGCGAGGCTGTAGAAGACGATGCCCGACTTCTGGCCTTCGACGTTGTTGACCGTCAGCGTGAAGGGGCTCGCCTGCGAGGCGCTGGCGTAGCCGGCGGCCGTGATCTGCGCGTTGCAGCCGTTCGTGCTCGTGCCGGCGGTGCAGTACGCGAAGCTCTCGGTCGGCGGCTCGAGGCGGAAGAAGTAGATCGCGCGGTTGCCGAAGTCGAGCACCGCGAGCGTGCCGGTCGGGGCGTCCCACGAGAAGTCGAACCACGCCGTGCTCAGGCCCACCGGGGTGAAGCTGCCCCAGTTGACCGTGTGCGACACGCCGGTCGGCGAGGTCACCATCACGCGCTGGAAGTAGTCCTGCACGCCCGAACCATCGGGGCGGTTGTTGAAGATCAGGCGGTCGCCGTAGGGCGTGTTGATGTAGGCGATGTTCTGGCCGGCGGTGAAGCCCGCGGTGCCGCTCTCCGGCAGCGTCACGATCACGGTGCCGCCCGAGCTCGCGTTCGACCCGGTGCGCGGTGCGCGGATGACGTCGTTTTCCTTGCGCAGGTAGATGTCGCCCGTGTCGGGGTCGAACTCGGTGTCACGCCACAGGGTGCCGGTCGTGCCGGTGGCCTGGAACGCGAAGCCGGTCGTGGTGTCGTACATCACGGCCCCGCCGACGGTGGCGTTGAGCGCGCGGCGAGCGACGTTGAAGCTCGTCCAGCCGACACCCGCGTCGACGCCGCCGACGCCCGGATCGAAGGACACGCCGCTCGCGCCGCGCGCCGACTGATTCCAGAGGTTGGTGCCCGTGCCCGAGGCGGAGACGTCCCAGGCGCTGATCCCGTTCGCCACGGCCGAGCCGAGGTCGAGCGCGGCGACGAGGGTGTTGCCTTGGATGTCGAGGCCCGAGAAGCCGCGCAGGCCCGTGGGGGTCTGCTGAGCGAAGCGCGTGCCGTAGGAGTGGGCGCCGCTGAGCGGGTTCAGGATCTCGATGATCGCCGAGGGCTGGGCCGTGCCGGTGTTGCAGAAGCCCGCCACCCAGCAGCGCGAGCCGTTCCAGGCGATCGCGGCGGGGTTGGTCCCGATGAACTCGGCGTTGGCTGTGGCCGAGGTCGAGAAGATGTTGACGGTGGCGAGGTGGGTGAACGTCGTCTGGGTCGGCGTCTGGGCGACGAGCGCGGGGGCCAGCAACGCGGCTGCCAAGGTGAGGTGCAGGGTGCGCATGGTGATCAGGGAGAAGGGATCGGATCGGGCGGAACCGGAGGGCTCCGGGCAGCGTCGCAGGGGGAGTTCCCCGCGGCAGACTCGCCACCGGCCTAGAATGCTAACGTGCCCTGCGGATTTGGGGGGTACGATCGTGTCCATACAACGCCGATAAAGACCTTCCCATGCGCCATCTTTTCCGCTCCCTCTGGACGGCACCCCTGCTCGCGCTGGGGCTCGCCGTCGCAGCCCCGGTTGCTCTCGGGGCCCCGGCCCCGACCATGGTTCCGGCTCCGGCAGCGCAGGCCAGCGAAGTCCGCGCCTGTTGGCTGACCCAATACGCCTACCTCTCCCAGACCGAGGCCGGGCTGCGCGGGTTCGCCCAGAACATGCGCAACGGGGGCATCAACACCGTGTACGTCGCCATGTACGCGGGCGGCGGGGTCACCTATTGGCCCAGCAAGGCTTTCCGGGCCGCTGGGGGCACGTGGGGCAGCCCGAGCTTCGACTGGGCCCACCACCTGATCCGGATCTTCCACGAGGAGGGTCTGCAGGTGGGCGCCTGGGTCGAGTACGGCCTGGCGCTCGGGAGCTCGACCCACTCGGTCGCCGTGGCCCACCCGGATTGGCTGGCGCGCGACTCGGCCGGCGGCGCAGTCACGGGCGAGAACGGCGGATTCGTCTTCCTGTCGCCGGGCCACCCGCAGGTGGTCCAGCTGATGAAGGACATGGCCAAGGAGCTCGCGGAGAACTACGACTTCGACGACATCCAGCTCGACCGCTTCCGCTGGGGCCGCAAGTCCACGGGGCGTGAGTACGGCTACGAGACGGTCACCGCGAACGCCTACCAGACCCAGTACGGGACGACGCCGCCGACCAACGTCAACAACTCGACGTGGGTCACGTTCCGCGAGAACCTCGTCAACAACGCCGTCCAGCAGTGCTACGGCGTGATCAAGGCCGCCAACCCGAAGATCTGCGTGTCGAGCGCGCCGCTCGGCTCCTACGGCATCACCCAGATGATGCAGCGCTGGTCGTCGTGGGTCGCCGGCGGCTACCTCGACCTCGTCATGCCGCAGATGTACATGACGTCGCTCTCGTCGTTCCAGACCGAGTTCAACACGCAGAAGGCGCAGGCGGGCGCGAACCTGAGCAAGCTCGCGGTCGGTTTCCGCGCGCAGGATGCGGCCGACTGGACGCTGGTGCGCGACCAGATGAACTACGCGCGCTCGCAAGGCTGCGCGCACGGAACCTTGTGGGTCTACCACTTCTACACCAGCGTTCCGGCGATCCAGGACGAGCTCGACAACCTGCCCGACCCGGGCCAGCCGTGGGCCACGCCGGCGACGAACCCGTTCGTCAGCCCGGACATGATCCAAGTGGTCGTCGACAACTCGATGCCGAGCACTTTGGCCGCTTCCTACGTCGAGGTTGGCCCGGGCTGGTCGACGTCGGCTCAGGCCGACTTCCACGGCTACAACTCGCGCATCGTGGTGGGCGGCAGCGCGGCCAGCGCCGAGTTCCACGCGCGCATCGACCGCGGCGGCGCCTACGACGTCTACGTCTGGCACACCGCGTCGTCGAACCGCAACGACGCGGCGCCGTTCACGATCCACCACGCAGGCGGGACGAGCACGGTCAACGTCGACCAGCGCTCGAACGGCGGCCGCTGGAACCTCGTCGGCCGCTGGCTGTTCGAAAACGGCGCGCGCACGAAGCTCGTGAGCGTCTCGAACGCGGGTTCACTCGCGAGCGAGTACACGGTCGCGGACGCGGTCAAGCTGGTCTACCGCAACGAAGTGCTCACCTACTGCACGGCGAAGCCCAACAGCCTCGGCTGCCTTGCGGCGATGACGGCGACGGGCACTCCGACGGTCTCGGGAGCCGATGACTTTGTCGTCCGCGCGTCCAACGTGCTCAACCTCAAGGCCGGCCTGTTCTTCTGGGGCCTCGCGCCCAAGGCCTCGCCCTTCGGCGGTGGGACGATGTGCGTGCAGGGACCGCTGCGGCGCTCCGCGCAGCTCGACTCCGGCGGCAGCACCGGGCAGAACTGCTCGGGCAACTACGCCTTCGGCTTCTCGCACGCCTACATGGCGGCGCAGGGGCTCACCCCGGGCACCGCGGTCTTCGGCCAGTTCTGGAGCCGCGACCCGCTGCACCCCGACAACTCGACCATCGGTCTGACGGGCGGCCTCAGCTTCGTCGTCCGGCCCTAGGGCGCGAGTCGCTCGTCTGCTCGCCGGGTCTAGCCGCCGCGCGTGTGCATCTCGAGGTGCGGGTCGCGGCGCAGCGCGTCGAGGCCGACGAGCGGGCCGCGCGCGAGCTCTTCGAGGCGCAGCTCGGCGCCACGGTCGGCGCGGCGAGTCCACGTCGCGCGCAGGCGTTCGGAGATCGCTGCGTCGCTCGCTCCGCCGCGCAGGAGCTCGCGCAGGTCGAGCCCGAGGCGCGCGTAGAGGCACAGGTACCACATGCCGTCGGCCGTGAGGCGCGCGCGGTCGCAGCGCGAGCAGAATGGCGCGGTCGTCGAAGCGATGATGCCGAACACGGTGCCATCGCGCAGGCGGAAGCGCTCGGCGGGAGCGCTCGAGTGCTCCGCGAGCGGCTCGATCGAGCCGTGGCGTGACTCGACTTGCGCGAGCAACTCCGCGCGCGAAACGACGGCCTGCGGACTCCAGCGCGTCGCGCCGCCGACGTCCATGTACTCGATGAAGCGCAGCTCGAGCCCGCGCTCGCGCGCGAAGTCGAGCAGCGCGAGCGTCTCGCCTTCGTTGGTGCCGCGCATCACGACCATGTCGAGCTTGACGCGGTCTGGCCAGAGTCGGGCGGCGACTTCGATGCCGGCGAGCACGCGCTCGAGCCCGCTGCGCCGCGTGAGTCGCTCGAACACGTCCGCGCGCAGCGTGTCGAGGCTGACCGTGATGCGTTGCAGGCCCGCCGACGCGAGTGCCTCTGCCTGCTCGGCGAGTAGCAGCCCGTTCGTCGTGAGCGCGATGTCGTCGAGTCCGGGTATCGCCGCCAGCAACCGCACCAGCTCGTGCAGGTCGTGGCGCAGGAGCGGCTCGCCGCCCGTCAGCCGCACCTTGTGCACGCCGAGGCCCGCGAACACGCGCGCGAGTCGCGCGAGCTCCTCGAAGCGCAGCAGGTGCTCCTTCGGCAGCCAGCGGTATTCCTCCTCCGGCATGCAGTAGGCGCAGCGCAGGTTGCAGCGGTCCGTGACCGAGATGCGCAGGTTCGCCAGCGGTCGGCCGAGCGTGTCGAGGGCGGGTTGCACGGGCGCAACAGTATGGCGCGCCGCTTGCCGCTCCGGTGCCTCCAGCAGGGGAATCGGTGCCGAGCGGCGCACAGTGGCGCGGCTACACTCGCCCCGTCCGGCTCCCTTCTCTCGAGGTTCCAACCGCCATGCAGAATCGCCTCGCGCTTCTCGCGCTCCTCGCACTGTCCGCTCCCGCCTCGGCCCAGATCCGCGTGCCCGCCGTGCTCGACGACGGCATGGTGCTCCAGCGCGGCGAAGCGACAACGCTCTTCGGCCGCGCGCAGCCCGGTGCGACGATCACGGTCGTTCCGTCGTGGACGAAGGGGCAGTACACCACGACCACCGATGCCGCAGGCGAATGGCGCGTGCAGGTTGCCGCGGATGCCGCGGGCGGACCGCACACGCTGCGGATTTCCGGCGACGGCGAGCGCGTCGTGCGCGACGTTTGGATCGGTGAGGTGTGGCTGTGCTCGGGGCAGTCGAACATGGAATGGCAGGTGAAGGCCTTTCCGAACGCGCTGCCCGGCTATCCCGGCGCCGCGGATGAGCTCGCGGCCGCGGACCTGCCGCAGGTGCGTGTCTTCGACGTCTCGAACCGCGTCTCGAATCACGAGCGCCGCGACGTGCAGGGTCAGTGGGTGACGAGCTCGCCCGCGACCGCCGGCGACTTCAGCGCGACGGCCTTCTACTTCGCGCGCATGCTGCACAAGGAGCTCGGCGTCCCGGTCGGCGTCGTCACGGCCGACTGGGGCGGCACGCCGGTCGAGTCGTGGATGAGCGCGCAGGGGCTGGCGCAGTTCCCGGAGTTCGCCGGAGCGCTCGAGACGCTCGCGGCCTCGGTCGACCCGAACTTGCGCTGGGAGCGCCAGCGCGCGAGCGGCAGCGGCTGGTGGGAGGGCGCGGACTCGCGCGGACCGCGGCGCGTGGCGGCGGGATGGAAGGGCACGGGGTTCGATGACTCTGGGTGGAAGACCTTCGAGCTGCCGGGGAGCTTCTCGGGCGAGCTCGGGAGCTTCGACGGCTTCGCGTATTTCCGCATGGAAATCGAGCTTCCCGCGAGCTGGGAGGGCAAGGGCGCGACGCTTGAGCTCGGGCCGATCGACGACCGCGACGACGCTTGGTTCGACGGCGCGCACGTCGGCTCGGAGCACGAGGACGGTCGCTGGGGCGCGCCGCGGCGCTACAAGCTCGCGCCAGAGCTCGTGAAGGCCGGGCGTCGCGCGATCGCCGTGCGCGTGCTCGACACCGCCGGACTCGGCGGCATCAACGGCAAGCCGGAGCAGCTGCGCATCACGAGCGACGACGCCGCACTCGGCTCGCTGCCGCTCGCGGGCACATGGCGCTACCACATGGGAGCGCGAATGAGCGAACTGCCGCCGATCGGACAGGGGGCGGGACCGCAGTTCGGCGCGGGCACGGCGAGCGCGCTGTGGAACGGCATGGTCGCGCCCTTGCGCTCGCTCTCCTTCAAGGGCGTGCTGTGGTACCAAGGCGAATCGAACGTCGGTCGCGCGAAGCAGTACGAGACGCTGTTCCCCGCGATGATCGCCGATTGGCGCGCGCAGTTCGGCAATGGCGAGTTCCCGTTCCTGTTCGTGCAGATCGCGCCCTACCAGTACGCAAACCCTGCGGCGAGCGACTCGGCGGAGCTGCGCGACGCGCAGCGCAAGACGCTCGCGGCCTCGCCGAACACCGGCATGGCGATCACGATGGACATTGGCGACGCGCGCGACATCCACCCGGCGCGCAAGCAGGAAGTCGGTCGACGCCTCGCGCTGCTCGCGCTCGCGAAGGCCTACGGGCGTCCGGCGGAGCTGAGCTCAGGCCCGCTGCTGCGCTCGCTGAAGGTCGAGGGCAACGTCGCGCGACTCGAGTTCGATCACGCGGGCGACGGGCTTGAGTTCACGCCGACGCAGCCGAGCGGCTGGCTGCTCGCGGGCGAGAACAAGGAGTTCTTCGAGGCGGTGCCGAAGGTCGAAGGTCGCTCGGTGGTGCTCTCGCATCCGAAGGTCGCGAAGCCCGCTGCCGTGCGCTACGCGTGGAGCAACGTCGGCGTCTCGAACCTCGTGAACAGCGCCAAGCTCCCGGCCTCGAGCTTCCGCACGGACGACTGGACGGGCGCGACGATCGTCGGCGACTCCGGCCGCACGCCGCATCACTCCAACGAGCCCGGCTTCGCGGAGCTCTTCAACGGCCGCGACCTCGCCGGTTGGCGCAACGTCAACTGCTCGCCTTCGACGTGGACCGCGCACGACGGCGTGATCGATTGCTCGGGCTTCCCGACCGGCATCCTGTGCTCGGAGAAGCAGTACGAGAACTTCGTGTTCGAAATGGAGTGGCGCCACCTCGCCGAGCAGGGCAACGCGGGTCTGTTCATCTGGAGCGACCCGCTCACGGCGCGCGGACAGCCGTTCTCGCGCTCGGTCGAGGTGCAGGTCATGACGGGCATGGAAGGCCCGGGCTACACGAGCCAAGGCGACGTCTTTCCGATCCACGGCGCCACGATGAAACCCGTGAACGGCCGCGGCGGCTCGCGCGCGTTCCCCACGGAGTCGCGCATGAACCCCGGCGGCCAGTGGAACCACTACCGCGTGACCTGCATCGACGGAAAGCTCGAGCTCGCCGTCAACGGCAAGGTCGTGACGACGGGCACGGACTGCAAGCCGCGCCGCGGTTACATCTGCCTCGAGTCCGAGGGTGCCCCGGCGCAATTCCGCAACCTGCGTATCAAGGAGCTCCCGGCGGCGAGTCCTGACATCGCCGCGACGCCGGGCATGGTGTGCGACACGCACTCAGGCTTCCGCTCGCTCTACAACGGCCGCGACTTCGCGGGCTGGAAGTTCGGGCCCGAGCACGAAGGCCACTGGAAGGCCGACGACTGGACCATTTCCTTCGATGGGCAGGGCACCCACCTGTGGACCGAGGAGGAGTTCGGTGACTTCGAGCTCATCTGCGACTGGCGCTGGAGCGGTCCCACGCACGACGCCGACCTGCCGGTGATCCTGCCGAGCGGCGAGTACGTGATGGAGAACGGCACGCAGAAGAAGCAGCGCGTGCAGGAGTGCGGCGACAGCGGCATCTACCTGCGCGGGCGCGACAAGAGTCAGGTCAACATCTGGTGCTGGCCGGTGGGCTCGGGCGAGGTCTATGGCTATCGGACGGACGGCAACATGAACGCCGAAGTGCGCGCGGGCGTCACGCCGAAGGTCAACGCGGACGCTCCGCTCGGCGAGTGGAATCGCTTCTTCATCACGATGAAGGGCTCGCGCCTGACGGTCGTGCTCAATGGCCAGACCGTGATCGAGAATGCCGAATTGCCGGGCGTGCCCGCACGCGGCGCGCTCGCCCTGCAGCAGCACGGCTCGCCGCTCCAATTCGCGAACCTCTACATCCGCCCGCTCAACTAGACGAGCTCTCGGCGACGCGCGTGAAACGCAAGCGAGGCCGCGCCAGCGGCCTCGCTTGTTTCTTGTCCCACGTCCTGCGCTTCGCCGATGGCGCGTCGCGCGGCGTCGTTCGGGCTCGGCTCTACTGCGCCGGCGGAGTCGTGAGCACCTTGTAGAAGCACCAGCCCGTGAGGATGAAGACCGCCGTCACGGATACGAGCAGGAATGCCCAGCCGAGCGGTTGCATCGGCTGGATCTTGGGTGCTTCCTTGGTGACTTCGACAGCCGTTTCCTGAATGGCGAGGAGCAGGGAGAGGTTCATGGTGTGGATCTCCTTCGATCAATCTTGAGCGGGCAGCTGGCCATCGAGGTCGCGACCTTGGGCGCGCCAGCGCCTCTCGCCGACCGCGGTCATCACGACGAGGAACAGGATCACGAGCCCGATGAAGAGCACCGCGTTGCGCGCGGTCGGGTTCGCCCCGAGGTTCTCGAGCCACTTGGGCAGCACGTCGCGGACGAAGTTGAACAGCATCCACAAGAGGAACGCCGGCGAGACGTACTTGATGATGAACTGGAACACCTTCGGGATGCGCAGCCGCGAGCCGTGGTGCGCCTCCTCGATGCCTCGGTCGATGCCGAACACCCAGCCAAACACGATGCACTGCACGAGCGCGAGCACAACGATGAAGAAGGTGCCGACCCAGTCGTCGATGGTGCCGAGGACGGTGAGGTCCTTGCTGAACCACATCACGTAGGCGTTGCCAATCAAGCTGACGCCGACCACGAGCGCGACGGCGGCGCGGCGCTTCATGCCCGTCGCTTCTTCGATGAAGGCCAGCGTCGGCTGGAGCATCGAGAGCGAGCTCGTGATGGCCGCGAGGAACAGCATGAAGAACCAGATCGCGCCGATCGCGTTGCCGAGCGGCATGTGTGCGAACACGACGGGCAAGGTCTGGAAGCCGAATCCGAAGGTGCCGCCGGGGAGCGTGGTGAGGCTCAGGCCGAGGAACACGAACGCGGCCGTCAGCGTGATCAGGCCGCCCATGGCGACCTCGAAATACTCGTTCGTGGCCGAGGCAGTCAGACCCGAGAGCACCACGTCGTCCTTTTTGCGCATGTAGGACGCGTAGTTGATGATCACGCCGAAGCCGACCGAGAGGCTGAAGAAGATCTGGCCTGCGGCCGCCATCCACGCGCCCGGATCGCCGAGCTTGTCCCACTGCGGGTTCCACATGTAGGCGAGGCCGTTGACCACGTTTTGGTCGGGGTTGGCCGCGTCGGCCGGCAGCGTGAGCACGCGCACGAGCACGATCAGCGCGAACACCGCCATGGCCGGCATGGCCCACTTGCAGAAGGTCTCGATTCCACCCGAGAGGCCTCGGAAGAGCAGGAAGACATTGGCGATCACCGTCACCACGAAGGCGACGAGCAGCGTGCTCATCGGTCCGCCGGAGAGGTCGAACACGGAGCCGTCGCCCTTGGAGCCCGTGAACGTGGCGAAGTGTGCCGACGAGCTCGCGATCTGCTCCGAGATGGGCTGGCCGTCGGCGATGCCAATGCCGCCCGTCATGTACTTCACGGCGTAACCGAGGCACCAGCTCTCGATCAGCACGTAGTAGAAGTAGACGCCGAGCGGGATCAGCACACCGAGCACGCCGAGGTAGCGCGCGAGCTTGCCCTTGCCCATCACGCCGAGGATCGCGGGCGCGGAGTGGAAGCCTTTACGACCGCCGTAGCGACCCATGGCCCACTCGGCCCAGCCCAGCGGGATGCCGAGCAGGAGCAGCGCGGTGAAGTAGGGGATCATGAAGGCGCCGCCGCCGTTGGCGGCCGCCTGTCCTGGGAAGCGCAGGAAGTTGCCGAGGCCGACGGCGGAGCCGGCGACGGCGAGGATCACGCCGAGGCGGCTGCCCCATTGCTGCTTTTGTTCGGACATCGCTGGAACGATTTCGCTGTTCTCGAGGGCGGGGTGGGACCGGCGAGGAACAGCTCGCCGCGCTCGTGCCGCGGCGAGGCCGGGACGGGGCGCGAGCGTAGTTCGCGCCCCCGAGGGTCGCAACGACCGATTCGGGCCCGGGAGCTTCGCGCTCAGGCTAGCGCGGAGCGCGCGGCCGCCGCGCGTCGCAGGCGATCGTTGATCGCGCGTCCGAGGCCGACCTCGGGCACGGCCTCGGCGAGGATCAGGTCGGCGCCCGAGGCATCGAGCTCGCGCAGGCTCGAAAACAGCGAGCGAGCGGCCTCGGCGAGGTCGCCGCGTGCGGAGAGCACGCGACACGCGTGGGCGGGGCGCGCCCGCTCGAAAGCCAGCACGGCGACGCGGCGCCCAGCAACCTGCGCGAGCCGCGGATCGAGCTCGCCGAGCTCGAGCGGCGTGCGCGGTGCGTAGTGGGCGGCGAGCATCCCGGGCGCGGCGGGGAGCACGCGCTTCTGGGCGGCACCGACACGGCCGACGATGCGCTCGATGGCCTCGAGCGGCGCTCCGCCGGGCCGGTAGAGCACGAGGCGTCGCTCTTCCCACCCGAGGATCGTGCTCTCGACCCCCACCGCGCACGGACCGCCGTCGAGGATGTAGGCGATGCGGTCGCCGAGCTGCTCGGCCACGTGCTGCGCCGTGGTCGGGCTCGTGCGGCCAAAGAGGTTCGCGCTCGGCGCGGCGAGCGGAAAGGGCAGACGCGCCAGCAGCTCGGCCGTGAGCGGATGCGCGGGCTGGCGCAGCGCGACCGTGTCGAGGCCGCTCGTCACCACGTCTGGAATCGCCGCGCGCTTCTTCAGCACGAGCGTCAGCGGCCCGGGCCAAAATGCGTCCATCAGCGCGAGCTCTTCGGCGCTCGGTGTCTCGCAGAGCTCGAGCGCCTGCGTGCGCGAGTGCACGTGGACGATCAGGGGATCGAAGGCCGGTCGCTCTTTTGCTTCGAAGATGCGCAGGCTGGCGGCGGCGTCGAGTGCGTTCGCAGCGAGGCCATAGACGGTCTCGGTCGGAATCGCGACGAGCTCGCCGGCGCGCAGGTGCGCCGCCGCGCGCTCGAGGTCCGTTCCGATCGCTGCCGCCATGGGCGAAAACGTAGCGAAAGGCGTCGCTGCGCGCGCTACGTTTCCTGCTCCTCGATGAAGCTCGCCGCCGCGCTCACCATGACGATCTCGTTCGCCTCGTGCGTTCAACTTCCGACCTATGACGTTGTCGTCTACGGAGGCACGTCGGGCGGCGTGATCGCGGCCGTCGCTGCGGCGCGTGCCGGTCGCAGCGTGGTGCTCGTCGAGCCGACCCAGCACTTGGGCGGCATGACGAGTGCGGGGCTCGGCGCGACCGACATCGGCAACAAGCGCGCCATCGGCGGCATGGCGCGCGAGTTCTACCGCTCCGTGCGACGGCACTACGACGACCCGGCCGCGTGGAAGTTCGAGACGCGCGACGAGTATCGCGGCATCGGCCTCAAGGAGGGTGAGGACGCGATGTGGGCCTTCGAGCCGCACGTCGCCGAGGAGCTCTTCGAGCAGCTCGTCGCGGACGCGCAGGTCACGGTCGCGCGCGGCGCGCGCATCGAGCTCGATGGGGGAGTGCGCAAGGAAGGCACGCGCATCGTCGCGTTCGAGAGCGAGGATGGGCGCGCGTTCCATGGTCGCGTGTTCATCGATGCGAGCTACGAGGGCGATCTGCTCGCACTCGCCGGCGTCGAGTTTCACGTGGGTCGCGAGCCCAACGCGCGCTACGGCGAGACGCTCAACGGAGTGCAGGTGCAGCATGCGACCAAGCACCAATTTCAGGTGCAGGTCGATCCCTACGTGATTCCTGGAAATCCCGCGAGCGGCCTGCTGCCCGGCGTGAGCGCGGAGCAACCGGGGGCCGACGGCAGCGGCGACGCCAAGGTGCAGGCCTACTGCTTCCGGCTGTGCGCGACGGACCATCCGGACAATCGGATTCCGTGGCCGAAGCCCGAGGGTTACGACGCGCGGAGCTACGAGCTCCTCTTGCGCAACCTCGAGGCCGACGACGGGAGTGCTCCGCGCCACTCGCAGATCAAGGTCGACGGCACGCTCGCGCCTTGGCATCCGCTCGGCATGCCGAACACGAAGACGGACTCGAACAACAACGGCGCGGTATCGACCGACCACATCGGAGCGAACTGGAACTACGCCGACGCGAGCTGGGAGGAACGCGATGCGATCGTGGCGGAGCACGAGCGCTACCAGATGGGCCTGATGTGGACGCTGGCGAACTCGCCGCGCGTGCCCGCGCCGATTCGCGAGCAGGTCGCGCGCTACGGGCTTCCCAAGGACGAGTTTCCCGAGACCGGCGGCTGGCCGCGCATGCTCTACATTCGCGAGGCGCGTCGCATGGTGGGCGAGTACGTGATGACGGAGCACGAGTGCCGCGGCACGCGCACGGCGCTGCGGCCGGTTGGGCTCGCCGCGTACACGATGGACTCGCACCACGTGCAGCGCTACGTCGACGCGCAGGGCTTCGCGCGCAACGAGGGCGACGTGCAAGTCGGCGGCTTCCCGCCGTACGCAATCGACTACGGAGCCCTGCTGCCGCAGCGCTCGCAGTGCACCAACCTGCTCGTGCCCGTGTGCCTCTCCGCTTCGCACATCGCCTACGGATCGATCCGCATGGAACCCGTGTTCATGGTCCTCGGAGAGAGCTGCGCGATCGCCGCCGACCTCGCGCTCGAGCGCGGCGTCGGCGTGCACGACGTGGAGTACCGCGAGCTGCGCGCGCGACTCGCGGCGGCCCGTCAGGTGCTCGACTGAGCGCGCGTCACTGCAGCGTGACTTCGAGCGCGTTCGTCAGCGAGGTGGTCTTGCAGGCCGGCGGGTCGCGGAACCACGCCTGCACGTAGACCTTGTGGCCCGCGGAAAACGGAGTGCCGAAAGCGCCGGGATTCGCGGCGTGGAAGGCATTCCAGTCCACGCTGAGCGAGCCGTTGCATTGCGCGATGGCGCCGCCGGAGCTCGACGCGAGCGTGCGCTGCGTCGGAGCCTTGACGCACAGGAAGCTCGAGCCGGGGCTGCACCACGGCTGCGGCAGGGCTCCGAGTCCGTAGAAGATGATCCCGGTCTTCTGGCCCTCGACATTGGAGACGTGCACCGAGAACGGCGTCGAGAAGCTCGCGCTCGGGACGCCCACGCCCTGAATCGAAGCGACGCAGCCGGCCGTGCTCGTGCCGCTCGTGCAGTAGGTTGAGAATGGCTGCGTCGAGCGCACGAAGGTGCGGAAGCCGATGCGCCAGCCACAGTCGGCGAAGCAGCCGGGGCCGCCGAGGAACAGCGGGCGCGGGTACAGCGGCGCTCCGCTCGGCGGGGGCACGTAGCTGCCGCGCAGCGAGCCGCCCGAGCCATTGCCTTGCACCTCGACCACGAACAGCGCGCCCGGCGTCACGTTCAGGTTCGCGGCCTGCAGGTTCACGAATTGCGGCCCGCCTGCCGCGGATTGCGTCACGTTCACCTGCAGCAAAGGCGCCGTCGAATTCCAGCCCGGGCCCGAGCGCAGCCGCAGCGCGAACGAGGAGCCGGCCGAGCCCGTCAAGTCGAGCTCGACACCTTCGAGCTGGCCAGCGAGACCAGCTTGCACCTCGACCTGCCACACGAGGCTCGCCGCATCGAGGTTGAACGACGCATTGGCGCCGGGGCTGACTTGGTCGACGGTGCCGGTCTGCGCGCGGAGGCTCGCGCAGGCGAGGAGGAGGGCGGCGATCGAGGCGCAGAGGCGCTGCAGCATAGGGGTGCTCCTTCTGGGGCTAGGGACTCGCACGAAACTAGGAGCCGGCCGCAAGCCGTGGGAGTCGAACACGGATTTCTTCCCCGAGCCGATCGTGCGAGCCTACGAGCGAGGCGCGGGGAGCGAGGGGGCGCGGCGGCGACGCGCGCGCAACCTAGAGCGAGGTCCTGCGCGACTACGGGCAGAGCGTGAAGGAGACCGCGTCGCTGAGGTTGGAGTTCAGCGGGGCGCCGGGGTCGCGATACCACAGCTGCGCGCAGTAGCTGCGGCCGGGCGCGAGCGGCTGGCCGAGCGCGCCGGGGTTGGCCGACATGAAGGCCAGCCAGTCGACCGCGTAGCTGCCGTTGCACTGGCCCGCAGCGCCGCCGGACGGCACGTTGCCGAGGCGCGCGAGAGGCGACGCGACGCAGACCGTGCTCGTGCTGCCGAAGGTCCACACGACGTTCGTGGGGGCGAGCCCGTACATCGCGAGCGCCTGCCGTTGGCCCGGGAGCGCGTTCGCGCGCAGCTGGAAGCCCGACGTGCGGCTCGCGCTAGGAAATCCAGTGGCGAAGAGCGCGGGGACGCAGCCGGCTTGGCTCGTGCCGGCGGTGCAGTACGTGAACCATGCGAGCTCGTCGACGAGGCCGTCGCAGTCGTCGTCGAGGCCGTTGCAGGTCTCGGTCGCACTGGGATTCACTGCCGCGCGCGTGTCGTCGCAGTCGCCGCTCGAGAGGGCGTAGTCGAGGCCCTGCGGGAACGGCACCAGCTGGGACTCGCTCACCACGCCGAAGCGATCGAGGTCGCGGTCGCGGAACCACGCCGTGCGCGTGTCGCGCGAGAACACGTCGGCGATGAAGTCGGGCTGCTCACCGGCGACGAGGTTGTAGGCCGTCGATCCGAACACCGTCCACAAGCCGTCGTCTGAAATGCCGCCCACTTCCGTCGCGCCGGACTGGTTCGGCTCGCCGGGCACCGCGAGCGGAACGCTGGTGCGAATCGTGCGGCGGCTCGCGACCTCGAACAGAAATGTGTCGAAGCCGTTGCCCGAGTGTCCGGGCGTCAGCTGCGCCGGCGAGGAGTGCGCGACGAAGCTGCCGTTGTCGGAGAGCGAGAGCGAGATGGAAGCCGCTGTGGCGGGCAGGCCGTCCGCGCTCGCGGACACGAGCATCACGCTGCCCGCGGCGCGATCGCGCAGGTAGGCGTTGTTCGAGGACTGCGCCACGAGGGCGAGGTTGTTCGCGCGCGAGAGGAAGGCGACGCGCGAGCCATCGCGCGAGATGTAGGGAAAGCTGCTCGAGTTGTTCGCGGGCACGCCGGAGTTCGAGACGCTCGCGAGCTCGAGTGCGCCCGTGGCGAGGTTCGCGACGAGAATGCTCGCACCGTTTTGCGCCGCGCCCGGCACCAAGTTGGTCGAGAGGCTCTCGAATGCGATCCACTGGCCATTGCCGGAGAGCGCGGGCCGACGCGAGTCCGCGTTGCCGAGCGCGCCCTGCGGCAGGCGGCTCACGAGCCGCACGGTGCCCGTCTGCAGGTTGCGCACGAACACGTCCTGCACGCCGTTCGTGTCCGTGGCGACGAGGTTGCTCGCGCTCGAGGCGAAGGCGATGCGCGTGCCGTCGCCGGAGATCGAGGGTTGCACGCTCGGGCCGTTGCCGATCGTTCCGTTCGCTGCGGCGCTCACGACTGTCGTCAGCCGCGTGACGCGGTCGGTGACGAACACATCCCACGTGCCGTTCCAGTCGCCCGCCGCGAGGTTCGGCGCGAAGCTCTGGAACGCGACCATGCGTCCGTCGTCCGAGATGGCGGGGTGCTGGCTGTCGCCCACGGCCTCGCTCCCGCTCGAGGTCAGGCTGACGCGCTCGAGCGTGCCCGTGATGCGATCGTGGAGCAGCACGTCGCGGAAGCCGTTCGTGTCGCCTTGCACGAGGTTGTAGGCCGCGGTCGTGAAGACGCAGAAGCGGCCGTCCGGCGTGAGCGAGTCCGGCGCGTCGCCGAGCTCGCTCGGTCCGTCGCCGCTCTCGCTGACCCAGTTGAGGCTCAGCTTCGTGGTCTGCTGGGCCGAGGCGAGCGCGGGGCTGAGCAGCGCCGCCAAGCAGGCGAGAACGCGGGGGGACATGCCCCTATCTTGCCCGAAGTCCGCTCCGCCGTGGGGGAGCGTCGGCCGTTCTCAGGCCTGCACGTAGGCGCGGCGGGCGCTCACGGCGCGAAATTCGTCCAGCTCGGGGCTGTAGGCGGTCAGCTTGCCCCCGTACACGCAGCCCGTGTCCAGCCCGATCGCGAGCGTCCGGCCGCGCACGGAGTGGACCCGCGGCAGGGCGCTGGGCGTGTGGCCGAACAGCACGAGCTCCTCGCCCTCGTACTCCTCGTACCACCACGGGTGCCCGCGGCCTTCGAGGCGCCGCAGGGACGTGAGCTCGCGCACGCTCGAGGTCTCGAGCGTGCGGCCTGGAGCGAGGCCGGCGTGCACGATGCACCATCCGCGCCCGTCGTGCGTGGCTCCGGCGCCTTCGATGTCGCTCGCGCGCAGGAAGAAGCCGCTGTGGCCCTGAAGGAACTCGAGCACGCTCGCGCGGTGCTCGGGCTCGACGCGGCAGAAGGTGTGGCCGTCGCCGTCGAGGTCGTCCTCGTCGAGAGCTGGAAAGCGCGTTCGCAAGGGTGGACGATCCTCGCGCGCTACGGATTGCGGCGCCACGCCGATGCGCCGCAGCACGGCGAGCTCGTGATTGCCGAGCACGAACGGTGCGCGCAGCTCGCGCAGGATGCGCATCACGCCCACGGGATCCGGGCCGCGATGGAAGAGGTCTCCGCAGGAGACCAAGCGATCCTCGGGAGCGAGGTGCAGGTGCTCGACGAGCCGAGCCAGCTCGTCCGAGCAGCCGTGAATGTCGCCGACGACCCACGTGGTCATGTCGACGCCATCGGCCCGCGCGCAGGGCGCCTTGAGCGCGGCCCGAACTCGGTCGTCCTGCGGGTGGGAATGGTGCGTTCCTGAAACACCCCCCTCGCAAGCTCTCCTGCAGGCGGAACGAAAAGACGGACAAGTCCCATGAAACTCTCCCTGCTGCTCCCGCTGGCGCTCTTCGCCGCGGGCTGTGCGTCCGCCCCCTTGGATCTCGGGCCGCAGCCCGCGGTCTCGACGCTCACCACCAGCCCGGACTGGAGCGCATTTCCGCTCGGTCCCAACGACGTCGTGCGCGTCGGCGTCTACGGCCAGCCAGATCTCGGCACGCCGGGGACGCGGATCGACATGGAGGGCAATCTGTCGCTGCCCCTCGTGGGAGCGGTGCAGGTCGCCGGGCTGTCGATGTCGCAGGCGCGCGAGGCCGTCGCTGCGGCCTACACGCGCTTCGTCGTCGAGCCGCGCGTCGACCTGTCGGTCGTGACGCACGGTGCGCGGCGCGTGTACGTGTACGGCGAGGTGACGCGCCCCGGCGCGCTCGAGCTCGACCGACCGATCAACGTGATGCAGGCCCTCGCGCTCGCCGGAGGATTCACTCCCAAGGCCGATCGCGACGAGGTCGTGCTGCTGCGCGGCGTCGCGACCGAACTCGAGTGGGAGATCCTCGACGCGGAGGACCCCACCCCGCGCGGCTTCCTCGCGCTGCGCGCGGATGACGTGCTCTTCGTGCGGCGCTCGAATGCGGGCAAGTTCTCCGACGAGGTGCTCCCGTATCTCTCGGGCATCTCGGCCTCGCTCTCCACGGTGGCCACGATCCTGCTCATCGACGACCGGCTCCAGAACTAGCTCCCACGCCGTGCGCCAAGAGAAGCAACAGGACACCCAGCCCGCGGGGCTCTCGATCGAGAGCCTGTGGGGCATCTTCGCGCGCAACCCGCGCACCTTCGCGCTCTTTGCCGCGACGGGACTCGTGGTCGGCCTCGGGCTGGTCGCCCTGCGCGAGCCGAGCTATCGAGCGCGCGCCACGCTGATCCTCGAGGACTCCAGCAGCTCCTCGGGCCTGCTCTCGGACCTCGCCCTGCTCGGAAAAGCGCCGCAAGCCTCGAGCCAGATCGAGATCCTGCGCGCGCGCTCGACGGCCGAGCAGGTGGTCGACGCTCCGGCGGACGGCGATGACGCGAGCTTGCGGCTCGGACTCACGACGCTCGTCGAGGACCCGCTGCTGCGACCCCTCGTCGGCGACCTGCGCAACCACGAGCCGCAGGGCTCGCTGCCGGCGCGACTGCAAGCTCGCGTCACCTGCGACGATCCGTTGCGCGCGCCGACCGACTTTTCGCTCGAGTTTCTCGCATCGAAGCGCGTGCGCGTGTCCGCCAGCGGTGGCAGCGTCGACTGCGAGCCGCTCGAGGCGGAACTCGAAGGTGACCGTGTTCGCATCGGCGGCTGCGAGCTCGTCCTGCAACCGGAGGGCGACCTCACCGGCCGTTCCTACCGTCTGCGGCGCCTCCAGCGCGAGGAGGCGATCGAGCGCGTCATGGAGCGCACCCGCGTGCGCGAGACCGAGCGCAACTCCGGCGTGATCGAGCTCACCGTCGACGACAGTGATCCGCGCCGCGCCGCGGAGATCGCGAACGCACTTTGCCGAACGTATCTGCAGCGCAGCGAAGCGCGCGGCGCTCGCAAGGCCACCAGCACGCTCGGGTTCATTCGGGACTCACTCAAGGGCCAGCTCGAGCTCCTGCGCGATGCGGAGACACAGGTTGTCGAGGTCCAGCGCGCGAACCCGCGCGCGATCAACGTCACCAAGAGCGGCGAGATCCTGATCGACCAGCTCTCGGGACTAGAAGTGCAGCGCGTGCAAGCCGAGCTCGCCCGCGAGGCGACGCGCGACGCGCTCGCACTGCTTGGCTCTGGCGACATGGGCGGACTCGCCCGCATGTCGGGCGAGCTCGCGGATCCCGTCACCGTCGCCTACTTGGAGAGCCTTGCGCGACTCGACGCCGAGCACGCGCTGCAGGAACGCAGCGACGCCGGTCCGTACAAGTTGCTCCTGCAGCAGCACGAGATCGAGTCCCAGGCGAGCCTCGAAGCCACGGAGCTCGAGCTTGCGCGCCTGCGCGAAGCCCTGCGTGCGATCGACGCACGCAATCTCGACGCCATCGCCCGGCTCGGCGGCGGTCCCCCGGCCGCTCGCGATCCGCTGCTCGAGAGCCACCTCGCAACGCTCGGCGAATTGCAGGCTCTGCAGGCCGAGTTCGAGCGCGAGACCACGGCGGAACACCCTGCGCGACGCGAGAACGAGCAGCGGCTCGGTGCGACGATCGCGCTGATCGCGCGCATCGTTCGTTCGCGCGTGGACGGACTCGAAGGCCAAGAGCGCGAGCAGCTCGCGCTGCTCGCTTCGTACCGCGAACGCCGCGACGGCTATCCGACGGAAGAGCGCGCTCGCATCGATGCGGCGCGCGCGGCGCTGCGTCGACGCACGCAGGATCACCTCGAAGGACGCCTGCGCGGAATCGAGGCCGGCATGCAGGACCTGCTGTCCGAGCTCGAGCGCGTCGAAGCCTCGCTCGGCACGCTCCCGGAGGACGAGCGCGTCGTCGCAGAGCCCATGCGCAAGCTCGCCGCGCACACGGAGATCGTCAAGCTGCTCCTCGCGCGCGAACAGGAGGCGGAAATCACGCGCGCGTCGACGCAGCCCGCGGCCGAGTTCGTGGACCCCGCCGTCGCGCCGCTCGAGCGCAGCGGCCCTTCGGTCCCGCTGCATGCTGCGCTCGGCCTGGTTCTCGGCGCTCTCGCTGCCGCAGCCATGGCCTGCGCGCGCGAGGTCTTCTCGCGCGGCATCTTCACGGAGTCGGAACTCGAAGCCGCTACGGAGCTCCCGGTTCTCGGTGCGATCCCCGACTTCCGTCGCGGTCGCTACCGGGTGCGCCACGCGAT
>Ga0169931_10002427_pt1 | contig 30456 bp, 23 predicted proteins | sample Kivu_15m_20L_FD_129675 | JGI IMG/M metagenome (GOLD analysis project Ga0169931, IMG submission 129675) | Freshwater microbial communities from Lake Kivu, Western Province, Rwanda to study Microbial Dark Matter (Phase II) - Kivu_15m_20L... | ecosystem: Environmental > Aquatic > Freshwater > Lake...
CTCCTAGGACCAAAAAAGCCTATCCATTGAAATGGAAAATTCTATTTCCAGATGGATATTTTGAAGTAGAGCCGGTTTTTGAATCACAGGAATTTGATGGAAGGGAGTCAACCGGAATTGTTTATTGGGAGGGAATGACTAGAGGCAAAGGGAGGATTGAGGGGAAACTAGTTCAAGGCAACGGCTATCTGGAGTTAAAAGGTAGATGAAAGTTTATTTTTTAAAAAGATTCCTGTTGATTTTCCCAACTTTAATCGGGATAACTTTTTTGGTCTTTCTTTTGGCTCATTTGGCTCCTGGAGGTCCTTTGGAGAATGAAATTGCAAAAATCAAAGGCTTTGCGAACTTGCAGGGGGCCTCAACAAAGCAAATATCAGCAGAAGAAATTCAGCTAATCCGAGAAAGACTTCATATAGATAAGCCAATTCCAATCGCCTACCTATATTGGTTAAAAAGAATTCTAGTTTTAGATTTGGGTGAGTCGAGACTGCATTCCAAAAAAGTAGCTGATTTAATTTTAGAAAAGATGCCTGTATCCTTGATTTTTGGTTTGTCTGGGTTCTTTCTCACCTATCTGATTTGCATACCTTTGGGTATAAAAAAGGCACTAAAGCATGGTACTTCTTTTGATTTGATAACAAGTATAGTTATATTTATAACTTATAGTTTGCCTGTTTTTGCTTTCGCCATGCTTTTGCTATTTTTGTTTGCCTCAGGTGAAGTCTTTTCTTGGTTTCCTCTGGGCCATGAGGTGTCTGACAATTATGAAGATTTTGGTTTTTGGGGCAAAATTTCAGATCGATTTCAGCACATGTTTCTTCCCGTACTATGCTATGTGATTGGTTCCTTCGCTGTTCTGACTCTATTGATGAAAAATAGTCTATTGGATCAAATATCTAAAGAATATGTCCGAACCGCCATATCTAAAGGTTTGAGTTTTGAGAAGGCGATAAGGAATCATGCTTTTAGAAATGCCTTAATTCCAATCGCAACTGGATTTGGAAGTAATTTGACGCTAATTTTTTCAGGTTCGCTTTTTATAGAGCTCGTTTTTAATATAGATGGAATGGGGCTTTTGAGTTTTGAAGCAGTAAGAGAAAGAGATACAGATTTGATGATGGGGTTACTTTTGGCTCAAAGCTTTTTGGGTTTGATCGGAAAAATAATTTCGGATTTTTGCTACATTTTAGTAGATCCAAGAATTACTTTTGAGGCGTAATTAATGTTTCGTGAACTTCCTAGTAAGAGGAAATGGTCCAAGTTTCAAAGGAATCGAAGGGCATATTTTTCTTTTTGGTTTTTAGTGATAAGTTATATTCTATCACTTTTCGCTCCATTGGCGATGAACAACAAACCGATTTTGTTACAATATGAGAATGATTATTTTTTTCCTATATTGTTCTTTTACTCAGATAAGACTTTTGGTGGTGATTATGATACTGAGGCAAATTACAAGAGATTGCAATTGAAGAATAAAGAATTTCAAGAGGGAAAGAATTACATGATTTTTCCTTTAATTCCCTTCGGGGTCAATGAAGACAATCTTGAAAGTCTCGAGGTTGGGGAAAATCCTCCCTCTCCCCCAAGTGCCAAGCATTTGTTGGGAACAGATGATCGAGGTCGAGATGTATTGACTAGAATTGTGTATGGTTATCGATTAGCGATGACTTTTAGTTTGATTTTAGTAGTTATTGAGATCATTATCGCAACTTTCATAGGAGGGTTGCAAGGCTATTTGAGTGGACGATTTGATCTTTACTTGCAGAGAATTATTGAGATCATTTCTGCAATCCCATTTCTCTATTTGATTTTGGTCGTTGGCTCTTTTTTTGGAAGAGGGTTCCTAGTGTTGATATTCACTTATGGATTATTAAGTTGGATTGGATTGAGCTATTACATTAGGGGAGAATTTTTAAGACTGAGAAAGTTACCATTTGTAGAAGCTGCTAAGGTTTTGGGACTTTCCAATTCCAAAATCCTTTGGAAACACATTCTTCCCAATGCAGTAACACCATTGGTGACATTTTTTCCTTTCGTTTTGATTTCAGCTATAAGCGTATTGAGTGCTTTGGATTTTTTAGGTTACGGAATACCAGCACCTAATCCGTCTTGGGGTGAACTCATTGGACAGGGTCGCGAGAGATTGACGTCTTGGTGGTTAATTCTCTTCCCATCACTTGCTCTTTTCTTTACAATTCTTTTTTCGGCATTAGTGGGAGAGGGATTGAGAGATGCCTATGATCCAAAAGAATTAGTGGTATACGAATGAGTACACTTCTCACAGTCAATGATTGCAATCTTTCTCTGATCGACAAAAAAGCAACTTATCCAATTCTCAATCAAATTGGATTCTCAGTTCAGGCTGGGGAAACACTTGCATTAGTCGGTGAATCTGGATGCGGCAAATCACTAACTTCATTAATGATTACAAAACTACTCCCCTCAAATATTTTTTCTTATGATAGTGGAGAAGTAGATTTTTTGGGAAGAAATCTTTGGTCTTTAGCTCCGAAGGATTTGAGAATGATTCGAGGTCAAGAAATTGCTTATGTTTTTCAAGAACCATTCAGCGCATTTGATCCTCTACAAAAAGTAGGGAAACAAATGATTGAGGCTCCCCTCGTCCATTCTCTTTCAAATGAACATCAGGCTAGGCAGAAGGCATTGTCACTTCTCGAAAAAGTCGGGATAACAGATCCAGAAATGAGATTTGATTCTTATCCGGGACAACTTTCTGGAGGAATGTTACAAAGGGCTAGTATTGCGATGAGTTTGATGTGTGACCCTAAGTTACTCATAGCAGATGAACCTACTAGTGCCATTGATGTAACGATCCAAGTACAATTGGTCGATTTGATTCAGAGAATTCAAAAAGAAAACAAGATGGGCATAATTTTCATATCTCATGACATTGGATTGGTGTCACACCTAGCCGATCAAATGGGAGTCATGTATGCTGGTCGAATTGTTGAGATTGGAAACTCAGATAGCATTTTGGATTCGCCAACCCATCCTTACACTCAAGGATTATTATCTTCTTATCCAGGAAATCAAAAAAGAGGAAATAAGTTAGAAACAATTGAAGGTCAGGTACCTCAGTTCAAAGATTACGGAAATGGTTGTCGCTTCTTAAATCGTTGTCGAAAAAGTCAAAATGATTGTAAATCTTGGTTACCCATTTCAAAGAAATCGCAAAATGGTCAAAAGGTGGAGTGCCTAATAGCAAGATGAATTTAATAGACCTGGAAAATGTTTCAGTGGTTTATTCTCAGAAACGACCCATGTCTTTCAAAAAACTCAGCAACCAGGCTCTGGAACCTACTTCATTAAGCATAGGAAACCAAGAGACTTTAGGACTAGTAGGGGAATCTGGATCTGGAAAATCAACCTTGGGTAGAGCCATTCTTCTCTTGGAAAAACTAGCTTCGGGTTCGATTCTTTACCAAGGCATTTCAGTTCATGATTTCCAGGGAATGAATTTAAAACACTATAGAAAAGCCGTACAAGTCATCTTTCAAGATCCTTATTCTTCTCTTAATCCCAGATTGACGATTAAAGAAACTTTGACCGAAGGAATTCGATTGCACTTTCCAGGTATTACATCTATTGATTTAAATGATAGATTGAATAATTTGTTAGCTTCTATTAGTTTATCAAATTCAATTTTAGATAGATATCCTCATGAGTTTTCTGGGGGACAAAGGCAGAGGATTGCAATTGCGAGAGCACTGTCTGTAGAACCGAAAATTGTCATTTCGGATGAAGCTACCTCTGCTTTAGATGTATCTACTCAAGCTCAGGTCATCCAAACTTTGATCGATTTGAAAAGTGAAAAGGGGCTTTCCTTTCTTTTTATTTCACATGATTTGAATTTAGTAAAATTCGTTTCAGATAGGATCGCAGTTATGTATCTGGGTGAAATTGTTGAAATCGCCCGAACAGAAGAATTAGAAAAACAAACTCTTCATCCTTATACCCAAATATTATTTGCAAGTCACTTTTTAGTTTCAAAACGAAAAGAAAAACAGAAAGCTCTAGTTGGAGAGATACCAAGTAGTTTTTTGAAACCTAATGGATGCTATTTTCATACTCGATGTCCAAATGTTCAAGAAGTTTGTAAGCATACTAAACCTAAGAACGAACGCATCTCCTCTACTCACTATGTCAAATGTCATTTGGTAGTAAAGAAATGAATTGGATGAGATCATTCTTGAGATATGCAAAGGCTTTTGTTGGACAAATAGTTTTAGGCATAATCTTTTTATTGTCTACAGCATTTTATTTTTTATTATTTCCTTTACTTTCAGATCCAGACTATTATAAAAATCAAATTTTACAAAATATTCAAGATAAGACAGGAATATCTTTTGCTTTTGATACTTATGAACCCTTTTTTGTTCCCTTTCCGGGGATCAAATTAAACTCTTTATCAATACAAAAAAATGGCAGAGAAATTTTGTTTGTTAATGAAGCAAAGATTGAAATATATCCCAAATTTTTATTAGGTCAGGAACTCGAATTCAGAAGTGTCACAATTAATGGAGGAAAATTTAATTTAGTAAGAAATAAAGATGAATCCTTTTTATTTGTAAATGAGTGGTTTCAAGATCAAGATTTGAATCAAGATACTTCGAAAAAAAATGATTCAGATTTTGAAATAGATCCATTGCTAAAGATTTTGCCCAAAAGCATTGTCTTTCAAGATTTTACTCTTGAATGGAATGACAAACTTTATGATAAAATTGGATTTATATCTTTTGAGGAACTTATTTTAAATACTAAAGTAAATTCAAAAAAGTTAAATTTGCAATGGCTAGGTAAATGGAATCAAAGCCCAGTTTCTTTAGAAGCGAATGTAGAATTTAATAGTGCCAAGCTTGATTTTGAAAAAATCCATTACCAAGGGCAAATCATTTTAGAAGATTTTGAATTGTATCAATTGCAAGACTTACTAGTAATTTTTGATGGTGCTGATTTTAGAAAAACACGTGTTTCTCTCAATTGCATTTTTGGTAAAGTGAATGGGGATTCTGTTTATTTTAATGTAAACGAAATTCATGGTAGGCAGTTTGCCTATTATGGTAAAAAACCGTTTGGAGATATTCATCTTTCCGTCAAGATAGTCTATTCTTTAACAGAACACAAACTAAGTTTCGAAAATATCCGTGGAGAATGGAGTAAGGAAATCAAGCTTTTTGGATCAGGTTTTGTTACATTCACCAAGAATCCATTGATAAAATTTCAAGCTAGAACTGACTATTTGAATGCAGAATCTCTTGAACAAATATTATTTCTTTGGACAGAAGCCGATTTAGAAAAGAGTATATTGGTTCGAGGCATTCCTGATACCAACTATCACAAAAGAATGAAAGTCGAATTGGATTTTGCAATTCAAAATCCAAGATTTCAAAATATAAAATTTGATCAGATAAGCTTAGGACTTGATTATACTTATCATTTTTTGTCATTCAGAAAAGTAGCTATCCAAATGGAAGAAGGAGCTATGAATCTAAGAGGTAATTATAGGTATGCCGATTCTAAGAATCCTGGTAAGTTATTGCTCACCGGCAATGTCGCAGGAGTTAGGATAGAGAATGTTTTGAGTTCTCATTTAGAATCACCTCTTGTAACTGGTCTGGTTGCTGCCGATTTTGATATCGAATCTCAGGGAAAAAGCAGAGAAGAACTACTTAATTATGCAATATTATCCGTTAGGCTTCGAGCCAAAGAGGGTGAGTTGCTCCGTTATACGAATCTTCTTAGACCTATATCAAGTTTTGGAAGTATAATCAATCTAAGAAAGATCAATCTTGACAGAGCAACTCCTTATAATGATCTAGAAATCAATACTAATTATAAAAATAGAAAATTCAATTTTTCAAAATTTATACTCAAAGGAAATGGAATCGAAATAACTGGATCAGGAGTCATAAGTTTAGACAAAGATATAGATAGTAAATTCACCATTGCCCTTCCCGGTATAGCAGGCAATGCAATCAAATTACCGATCTATTTTAAAGGGAAGTATGACAAAGATCTACCCTACATCGATCCTATTTGGCTTGGTTCTATTTATGCGGGGACAATTTTTCTAGCTGGACCAGCAGGTGCACCTGTCGGCGGAATAATGGGATCTGCTCTTAGTGATGTAGTGGATCGTACAGTTGATAGAGTTTCTGATGGATTCAGGAAGAGCTGGAATTCTCTTTTTACAAAATCTGAAAATCAATCAGATTCGAACTGATTAAAATTTCGAATAGGAACGCCAGCTTTTTGAAGAAGAGCAATTGCATTGGTTTCCTTTGCTATTCCAGCTTTGATTTTGTAATCAAATTCGATTCTACCCTGGGCTTCGATTTCTTGAAAGTAGTAAGTCAAATCCGCGTAGTTTGCTATCTCAATGTCGTGTGTAGTGACAAAAAGGGAACCTTTTTTATTTTTAATTAGTCTCAAAATTTCCCTAGTAGCCCAATTTCGTTCTTTTGAATTGGTTCCTTTTAATATTTCATCCATGAGAAGGATAGGAATGTATTTTGGATTTTCCCCTATCCATGATAAAATATTTTTTATTCGATTGATTTCTGCATAGAAAAATGAAATACCTTCTTCGAGATTATCTTCAGCTCGAATAAGTGTCGCCAACTTAAATTCAGCCAACTGACCAGATTTAGCAAAAATTGGCCCACCCATTTTTGCTAATAACAAGGATAGGGCAACACTACGAAGATAAGTAGTTTTCCCAGACATGTTAGATCCGGTAATAACAGCAATCTGACCATCTGAATTGGATGTCCAATCATTTGGGACAGCTTTTGATCCTATGATTGGATGCACTAAACTTTTCATGAAAAGCTCCCCTTGATTCATGTCCATGATTTGAGGGAGGGAACATTCTTCGAAGAGTATATAAGTCATTTTAAGAGAAATATCAGTTTCCCATTGCCCTTGTATTTTCAGTAAATTTTGTATCAAATCTTCATAGTTTAAATTCCATTTGTAAAAGTCATTGTATGCTAGGATTTCATTTGAAAATAGGATTTGCAAAAGAAACTTAATAATGGGTATATTAGAAAGTTTTGAATGAATTTTAGTTAATTCTCTATGTGCTTGGATAGAAATTTTGTTCTTTTTTTTTAATGAATACCAATTTTTTTCGAAGAAAAAAATATCTCGTTCTATTTGATTTCTAAAAATTGCAATTTGTTTATTAAATTTAAAATAAAGGAATAATTGTACAAGTATCAATAAATATCCGAATGAGAATGCAAAGAGAATTCCTAAAACTAAAATTAGTGAGATAGAAATTTTTAATAAAATTGAAAGATTTACTATCCAATTTGGAAATTTTTTGATTGAGAATCTTTTTGTTTTAAAATATATTTTAGTATCAAAATAATTATGCAAAAATCTTAAACTTACTTTTATCGCTCTATTATTTGAAATTCCTATAATTCTCGATTGATGAATGGATAAGGAATCCAAGTTATCCGACATCATTCTATCACAAAAATGCTGGACTCCATTTTTGCTTAGAAAAAAGTCTAACATCGAAAAAAGACTAATTTTCTTGGTCAAATCTAGATCTTTGCTATAGGAATGATCTCTAAATTCTTTTGGAAATTCCCATTCTTCTCTTCTGGCTACTTGCCTCCAATTTCTGTTTCTCTTAGCAATTAATAAAATATAGCTTTCCTTTTGTTTGATAAGCTGGTGCTTAAAATTTTTTCTATCGTTCTCTAATTGAATAATTTTCCAAAAAATTAGGAAGCCACCTACCGAATAAACCCAGTAAATTTTTTGTGGGAAAAATAGGTAAAGACTGACTAACAAAATTGATGTGGTAAGAAAAGAAAATATTCTTAACAAAAAAAATAGATGTAACTTTTGATTTTCTCTCTGGATTCGCCTTTCAATTCGAGAAATTCGCTTTTGAAAAGTAGTTGAACTAGGTCTAGTTTCTGGTGAGTTCGTAATTTTCGTCTTCTCTTCGGGACAATTCGGTATCTAGTACTCGAACCATTGCTCCCAAATCTCCCAATCTCCAAAAATCGATTCTTTTTGCTCTAGCCCTTCCAGTAAACTTTTCGATGTAGAGTCTGCCAAAAAGATCTTCGCCATATTCATAGGCAACGAATCTACCATTCCTTCGGCCAGTTCTATTGATGAGCCTTATCAACATTGATTTTACAGTTCAATTGGTTTTCGAAAAAAGTACAAGTTTTTTTGCTTAAGCATTTTGAAAAAAAATCGATAAGCAAATCGGGTGACCTAGGGCCAATCAGGATGAGAGGTTCAGGATACAAACATACGCCCAACTGACATGGCACGGAGGCCAAAATGGATCACTTCCCAGATATGGATATGGAGCTTCAAAGTTCCTTTCCAAAACAAAAACAAATTTCTTCAAACCTAGAAAACCTGAGCTTGCTACCTACCATGGGTCTGAAGGCCCGAGAGCTCTTGAACCTGAGCCAGCTCGACAAGCTTAGGGAAATCCGCACCCGTCACCTAAAAAAAGCCTCACAAAAGAGTCGCTTTCTTTGGGATTGAAGAGGGAAATTTCTTGACGAAGTTGGGTTAGAGCCTAATCCTTTTGGGCATGGCCAACAATCTTGCTCAAGTTTACCGAGAAGCGGCAGAACAATACTCTGACATTCCAGCTTTCTATTACAAGAACGCCCAAAAAAACTACCAAGCCTTGAGCTTTAAGGAACTTTACGAGAACGGAACCGCCATAGCAGAAGCTCTGATTGATCTCGGGGTGAAAGCTCGGGAGAACATTGCCGTTCTGGCGGACAATAGAGTGGAATGGATCATCCAAGATGCGGCTGTGATGCTCAGCGGAGCAGCCAATGTTCCTCGCGGCTCTGACATCACCGACTCCGAGATCGTTTACATTTTAAACCATTGCGAAGCCAAGATCGTCTTCATCGAAAATGACAAAGTATATGAAAAATTCAAAAACAACAAGTCTCAGATCAAGTCCATCAAAACTGTGATCCTAATGGATCCAGTCACCAAGTTGAAAACTGGAGCAGAAATTCAATTGATGTCTGATCTTTTGGCAAAAGGCAAAGAGCTCCGATCCAAAGGTAAGAAGGAAACAGAAAAGAGAATGGAAGGCATCAAGCCTGAGGATCTCTTTACAATGATTTATACCTCGGGAACAACTGGACAGCCAAAAGGTGTCATGCTCATGCATAGCAATATGATGCACCAATTGGAGCATGTGGTGGCGAGTCTTTTGATTGCCAAGAAAGACGATCGAATCCTTTCTATCCTTCCCATTTGGCATATTTTTGAAAGAGTTGTAGAATACTTTGCCATTGCCAATGGAGTTCCCACTTACTACACCAAAGTAACGGATTTGCGAAATGACATACAAAAGGCAAAGCCTACTTTTATGGCTTCGGCACCAAGAGTTTGGGAGAGCATTTACAATGGGATCTATGCCCGAGTAAACGATCCAAAACAAACCTCTCCTTTGAATAGGGCTCTTTTCAAGGCAGCGATCTTCTTTTCTCACAAGTACAACCGTTATTTAAGGTTCTTGAAAGGTCAAGAGGTGGACTATACGGGTAGAGGCATAGTTGAGAGTTCTCTTAGGGGTCTCCATTCTATCCTTTTTCTTCCTTTAGTAGCACCCTTAGCTTGGTTATTTGATCTATTAGTCCTTTCCAAGTTGAGGACATCTACGGGAGGTCACCTCAAAGCTACTTTATCAGGCGGAGGAGCTCTTCAAAAGCATGTGGATCAGTTTTTTAATGACATTGGGATTACGGTTTTAGAGGGATATGGGATGACTGAAACTTGCCCTGTGATTTCTGTTAGAACCTTTAAAAGACCTATCATGGGTTCTGTTGGTGATATCGTCCCTATGACCGAATTGCAAATCAGGGATGATTCTGGTAAGGTGCTAACTCATATAGATCACAAGCAAAGACTTCTATCTGGTTCTATTGGGATAAAGGGAGTTGTTCACATCAAAGGTCCGCAAGTTATGAAGGGCTATTTCAAAAATCCTGAAGCTTCCGCCAAAGCCGTGGTTGATGGTTGGATGAATACTGGTGATATTGGGATGATCAACTACAAAAAGAGCCTAACTCTAACTGGTCGAGCTAAGGATACAATAGTGCTTTTGGGTGGTGAAAATGTTGAGCCAGTGCCCATCGAAAACAAGATAGATGAATCTCCTTTTATACGACAATCTATGGTCATTGGCCAGGACCAAAAAGTATTGGGAGCCATAATTGTTCCTGATTTTGACGCACTGACTCCCTGGGCCAAAGAGAATGGGATTACCGAGGTAGCTCCTGATGCTTTGGTGCAGAATCCTAAGGTAATCGATTTTTATAAAAAGGAAGTGAAAGCCTACAATTCAGTCAAAACTGGATTCAAAAACTTCGAACAGGTTCAATATGTACTTTTGACTTCCAAATCTTTTGAAGTCGGAGATGAGCTTACGAATCTTCTCAAAATGAAACGTCACGTGATCACTGAAAAATACAAAAATAAGATTTTGGATCTTTACAAGAATTCTTAAAGAAAATGCTATTCGCGGGTACACCAGCTTTTTATCGATGGAATGAAAGAATCTCCCAATTATAAAAAAGCGAACTTGCCCCAAAAGATCTGCCCTATTTGCAATCTTGCCTTCGCTTGGAGAAAGAAATGGGAAAGAGATTGGGACAGTGTCATTTACTGCAGTGAGCGATGCAAGCGGGCGTCTAAACGCCCTCTCTTTTCAAATCTCTCCCCATAAGATCTGCCACAACTAACTTAGGATCTTTGTCCTCATAAAGCATTTTGTATACTTCCTGGGAGATTGGCATTTCTACGCCTCGTTTGTCGGCAAGATTCTTGGTTGAGAGAGTGGTTTTGACCCCCTCGGCTACCTCATTCATAGAAGTAAGGATATCTTTGAGTTTCTCTCCTTTGCCCAAGCGAAATCCAACAGTTCGATTCCTAGAGGCTTCTCCGCAACAAGTCAGAACCAAGTCTCCCATTCCAGCGGGACCCAAAAACGTTTTTGGATCCGCACCCATTTGCATTCCCAAACGGGTAATTTCCGCTAAACCTCTGGTGATGAGAGCGGCTCGGGTATTTTGACCAAATCCCAAACCATCAGCTACACCTGCGGCAATGGCTATAACATTCTTGACTGCGCCTCCGATTTCGACTCCCACAACATCTGGGGTCCAGTAAGTGCGGAAGTATTTGAAACTAAATATCTCTTGAACTCGTTTGGCGGTAGCTTCATTCTTTGAGGCAATGGAAACAATTGTAGGCACCTTTTTGACCATCTCTTTGGCGAAGCTCGGGCCTGATAGATAGGACAATTGGGAATGAAAACTCCCTGGTAGCTCACTTTCAAATATTTCTGAAACCAGCCTAAGGGATTCATTTTCGATACCTTTTGAGGCTGAAACAATAGGAATCTTTTCGGGGATATGATTCTTTGTGATTCGAAGAATATCAGTTAAGGCATGAGATGGTGGAGCGGATACTATCATATCCTTTCCTGAAACAACTTGAACTAGGTCCATGTTTGCCTTGAGCTTGGGAGGTAGGGTTAATTCAGGCATGTGCTTGTTATTTGTATGGTTTTCATTGATAGACCGAGCCTGGTCCTCATTTCTTGTCCAGAGGGTAACATCATACCCTTTGTCTGCCAAAATACTGCCTAGTGCAGTGCCAAAACTTCCTGATCCGATAACACCAATATTCATGCTTACAGAAGTCTAAATCTGCTTTCCAAAAAGGCAATTGAAAATAATTTGAAACCATGCTTTTGACGGATCTCCTGAAGATCAATCCACTGCATTTTTTCCTGCCTCCCAAAGCAGTACCCAAGAGCAATTACAGGGTAACCCTGCTATTGCGTAACATCCAGGAAATCATCCGAACTGAAATCATGAAAAAGGACGAGGATCTCCTGTCCTTAAGAATCACAGTCGAAAAGGACGAAATCTACCTCACAGGTGAGTACCAGATGACTTGGTTGTTTTTGGCGCGGTGGTGCGCCATTCGATCTATTTTTTTTAGAGTGAGACTGAGGCCAGGGAGAGTTTCACATAACAAAGCTGAGTGTCGTATTGTAGGCTATAGGGTTTGGGACACGAGCCCAGGCTACATTGATTTTGTTCGACTTGTTGGCAAGTGGGAACCTTTCCATAAAAAACGACTTTTGCATTCAATTGTTTCTTCCTTCCCAAAGGTTTTGTCTTTGTCTGGTCTCCAATGGGAAGTTTTGATTGATTTGAATTATTTTTTGGACCAAGTACCATCGATTGCAGGGAGTATGGCTGGTAGCATTGAGGTCACTCAACTTTTGACAGATGGAGACAATTTGTTATTCTCAGTTAAGTCTTCGACTCTGTTGAAACCATTGATGGACTTCTTTGGTCCTGAGTACCTTTCGATAGAATTTAATGATGAGCATGGAGATGTACAGCAACTTTTGATAAAAAAGTTTTAAATCTATGAAAATCACGTATCTCACGGACATTCATGATGGATTGCATGGTTTAAAAACAATTCTTCAAAAGACAGAATCCGATTTGTATTTGTTCTCTGGGGATATCATTTACAAAGCCTTTTATAGCTACGATAGAATTATAGAATTTTGTGGAGTTCAGGAAGAAATCTATTACTTGCTTGGTGAGACAAAGGATGATCTCACACCATTTGATTTTACAACTAGAGCGATACGGTTCCCAGAAAAATACTCAACTGAGCTAGTTCAAAAATCTCATCTTTATCGCGAACTCTACAACAAAGCTGCCAAAACAATGAAAGAAAAGTATGAAATCATCGAAGGTTTGATTCAGAAATATGCCTCGAGCCAAGTTTTTTGTCTTCCTGGTAACTATGATTTAGATTTTCAATACACTGAACTTTACGAAAGAGAGATACATCGTAAGAGCTTCGAGAAGGAAGGTATCAAATTTTCTGGTTATGGGGGAGCTCCAGTTTGGACCTCTGGAATTCCCGAAAAATTGGCTGTTGTATTCCATGAATACACCAAAAACGGGAACAATTACAGTGAGCCGGAAGAGTTTTTTCGAGAAGAGGAACCCCATGTTTGTGTCATACACAACCCAGCGTATGGATTTTTTGATAAAATTCCTGGTCATGGACACATAGGAAGTCAGGGAATTAGGCGTTATTTGGATGAATATGATCCAATACTTGTAGTATCAGGTCATGTACACGAAGACCAAGGTGTTAGAAAAAGAAAAAATACAGTATTTGTGAATCCATCCAATTTTGGACCTGTGGACAGTGTGTACGGTCATCAACCTGGCGGTTATTTTTCTGATATTTTTATAGAAAACGATGTAGTAACAAAAGTAAATCTCAATAGAGTATATGAAGATCAAATACAAAGCCTGATCGAAGTAAATACAGAAGGAAAGTTACTAGAACTCATATATCAGAATCCAGAGTCGCCTGTGACTTCGGAAGATTTCATCAGAGGGGCATGACAGCCCTCACCCTTGGATCTCCAGTCCACCTAATCACAGGAGTTGGACCAAAAAGAAAAAAAATATTAGAAGAATCTGGATTTTTGACGGTTCAACAGCTTCTTTATCTTTTTCCGAGGCGATATTTGGATCGTAATTTCACTCAAGACCTACTTTGGAAGGAAGGTAGTCAAGTTACGCTATTGGGTGTAGTTACTGATTCTTATTTGGCTCACGGAAAAAGGAGTCGTTTGCTTGTTGGGTTTCGAACTCAAAACAATCAAAAAATACAATTGGTATTCTTTCAATCTGCGCATTACTTTCAAAAAGTTTTTTCAAAAGATAAGAAATTGATAGTAAGTGGAAAATTAGAATCTTTTAGAGGGTTTCAAATCGTACATCCAGAAGTAGAATTTCTTAGTGATGAAGATGAATTAGATCCTTTGCATTCAGGGAGAATCATACCACTTTATTCAACCACAGAAGCATGGAAAAAAGAGGGTTTAGATTCTCGGGGTTTGAGACGTATCATAAGATCAGCATTAGATGATTTATTACTAAATGAAAATTTACCTATTGAAATGGTTCAAAGTAGAGGACTCTTAGATCGAAGCTCTGCTATGAACAAGGTCCACTTTCCAGATAATGATGAGGATATCAAAAAAGCACGGACTAGGTTTGCTTACGAAGAATTATTTTATTTTCAGTTGCTTATACTACAAAAGCAAAAACAAAGAAGTGCAATTCCCCGAATCCTTTGGCCGCTGCCAAAATCGAAGTCCAGAGATCAACTCTTAAATAGTCTCCCTTTTGAACTGACCGAGGACCAAAGCTTGGCGATTGATCGTCTTTTGGAGCTATCTAAAGAAGATATGCCATGGGCCGCATTATTACAAGGAGATGTTGGATGCGGAAAAACAATCACTAGCTTATTGTTAGCTTTACACTATGTTGATAATAACATACAGGTAGCCTATCTAGCTCCCACTGAAATTTTAGCTCGTCAACACTATCAATCCATTTACAAATTTTTAGGAAATTTACCATTTTTGGGAATAGAGCTTTTGCTAGGTGGAGAAAATAAAGTCCAGAGACTCGAAAAATTATTTCGAATAAAAAGCGGCGAATCCTCTATTATAATCGGAACACATGCTTTGCTTCAGGAGGATGTTGAGTTCCAAGATTTGGGATTGGTTGTAATTGATGAACAACACAAATTTGGGGTCAATCAGAGAGAAACGATTCGTAGCAAAGGCAAAAATCCTGATATTCTGGCGATGACCGCAACACCAATCCCTCGTACTTTATGTCTCACGATGTATGGGGACTTGGAATTAGTAACAATCAAAACCAAACCCAAGGGAAGAAAGCCAATCGATACGAGATGGTTCCTTGAAGAGAAAAGGCAGGGAGTATATAACTCAATTCGTAAGTATATGAATGAAGGAAGGCAATGTTATATCGTTTATCCACTTGTGGAAGAGTCAGAAAAAATAGATTTAGAATCATGCACTCAAGCCCACCAAACACTAAAGAGTCAAATTTTTACAGAATTTCAAGTTGGACTTTTGCACGGTAAAATGAAGAGTTCGGAAAAAGACAATGTGATGCGCCTTTTCAAAAAGGGGGAGATTCAAATTCTAGTTACAACTACTGTTGTTGAAGTCGGTGTAGACGTACCCAACGCAACTATCTTAGTAGTGGAGCATGCCGATCGATTTGGATTAAGCCAACTTCACCAATTGCGTGGGCGAGTAGGAAGAAGTGATTTGGCTAGCTTTTGCATTCTTTTGACAGGGACTTCGCTCTCTCAAGAGGCGAAGCAAAGAATTGAAGCTCTTGTTTCTACCAATGATGGATATGTTCTATCTGAAAAAGATCTAGAGATCAGAGGACCTGGTGAGGTCTTGGGCTTGAGACAAAGTGGACTTCCTGAATTTCGGATAGCAGATCTTATCGCAGATCGACCATTAGTGGAATTGGCGAGGGAAGATGCTATTGCCTACCAAAAATGGACCAATGCGGACATAGGAGAAATTCAAAGTAGATTCGAGGAAGGAAAATTCCTTTTCGCAAACTAGGCTTATTTGAACATATACCTATGCGCCTCGGGATTTTTGGTATAGTTGTGATGTTTTGTTTTTGCGGGTCTGACGAGATGAGTTCGAATCCTAAATCGAATAAACCATTGAATACTACTCTTTTTCTAGGATTGGATCCTTCTTCCTATCTGACGGGGAATTTTGATTCTAAAAAAGTATTGATTGCCTTTCCATCTGAAGATGGGAAAGAGCATTTTTTAAGAGAAGATGTTTTACGGTCATACCAGGATATGTTAGATGAATTTGAAAAATCTATAGAATCCAAAAATAGACAAAAAATATTTTTAGTCAGTAGCTTTAGAAGTTTTGAACAACAAAAAGCCATTTGGGAATCGAAATTCACAGGTAAAAAGCCTATGGGGACCTCTATCAAAGGAAAAAGTCGTGAAGAAATAGTAGATTTAATTCTAGAATATTCCTCTGCTCCTGGAACTTCGCGTCATCATTGGGGAACTGATTTTGATATCAACTTTTTGGAGAACGAATACTTTGAAACCAAGGGAAAGGGTGGATTTATCTACAAGTGGCTCGATGAAAAAGCAAAAAACTTTGGATTTTGTCAGCCTTACAATACTAAGTCAAAAAGAGAAAATAAAGGATATAACGAAGAAAAATGGCATTGGTCTTATGCTCCAGTTGCTGTGGAGTTACAAAAGGAATGGATACGACTCTATGACTCTAGTCAAATTACAATGAATACAAAGTTTCTTGGTGCTGATGTGCTAGGTTATAGAGTCAAAGACTTTGTAGCATATACCAATCCAGATTGTTTGAAAATCGCAGAAGAATACATCAAAAGAAAATAGATTTCATTTCAGGGTTTGATACAATTTCCACATAGTTGTAATTAAACTTTCCGCATCACTGAATCTAGGTGACCAATTTAACAAACTTTTGGCTTTTGCAGAAGAAGCTAAAAGTTTAGCAGGATCGCCTGCTCTTGGACCTGTAAAATCATGCGGGATACTTTTGCCAACTACCTTCTCGGCCAAATCCGTCATTTCTTTTACAGAATATCCATTCTCGGATCCTAAGTTAACTGTTAAACTTTGATTGGTTTCTATTATCTTTTCAAGAGCTAAAAAATGAGCTGATGCTAGATCGCTGACATGGATATAGTCACGGATGCAAGTTCCGTCCGGCGTATCATAATTCGTTCCAAAAATCGAGAAGTTCGGTCTAAGACCTGCTGCGGTTTCCATGATAATTGGTAAGAGATTAGCAGGGGTTTTTTCTATACCCCGAATTCTACCTTCAGGATCATAGCCTGCGGCATTGAAATATCGCAGTGCAGCAAATTTCAAATTTTTAAGTTGATCGAACCACATTAAATTTTGTTCGATAGCCAACTTAGTATAGCCATAATAATTTTCAGGTTGCAATGGATGGGCTTCGTCAATGGGAAGGTATTGAGGAGCCCCGTAAACTGCTGCAGAGGAAGAAAAGACAAAGTATTTACAGCCATTTTCCAGCATTTTATCTAACAGTAAAAATGTGCCATTGAGATTGTTTTTAGTGTATTTCAAGGGATCTGTCATAGATTCTCCCGCGGCCTTCCAAGCTGCAAAATGGAAAACAGCATCCACTGGTTTGGAGAAGGCCTTAGCTAGCACATTTGGATCTTGTATTTGTCCTTTTAAAAATTCATTTTGAGAGAATAGATTTGCTTCGTTCCCTTTTTCCATGTCATCTACAACAAGGATTTGATGATTCCTTGCCATTAGTTCTAGAACAACATGACTTCCAATGTATCCAGCTCCTCCAGTAACAAGAATTCTCATTCTTCACTATCTCCTGAGCCGATTGGTCTATGATCAGTCACTCCGCGCTTGCTCGATTCAAAAAATTTTATCACCTGTTCTACATCTGGAGAATAAGTCTCTTTTCGCAATTCTTGAAGGGCTTGCTTGGTATTCAGACCAGAATGATAGATCGTTTTGTAGACTCTCTTGATAGCATTACGAGTTTCAGCAGAAAATCCTTTTCTTTTTAATCCAACAGAGTTAAGACCAATCACAGTAGCAGGGTTTCCATCTACAGTAGAGTAAGGTGGAATATCTTTCACTATTTTGGAACAACCTGCAACCATGGTGTAAGGACCTACGTGAACAAATTGATGAATCGCAACCAAACCGCTAATAAATGCATAATCCATTATATGCACATGTCCTGCGATGATAGAATTTTGAATTATAATAATTCCATTACCTAACTGAACATCATGAGCTAAATGAACATTGCCCATTACATAATTATTATCGCCAATTCTAGTAGCACCTCCCTCTTTTGTTCCTCTATGCAAAATACAACCCTCTCGTATCAAGTTGTTATCTCCCGCAATGAAAAAAGTTTTGGTTTCGGGCTTGAAACCCAAGTCTTGTGGTAAGCCCCCCAAGGAAGCTCCATGAAAAACACGATTATTCTTTCCCAGTATAGTACCTGAGTGCAGCCTTACCGAGGAATCAAGAACACAACCTTCACCGATCTCGACGTCTTTTTCGATGATACAAAAGGGACCTATTTCAACAGATTCGTGGATTTTAGCACCTGTATCTACTAGTGCAGATGAATGGATTTTCATGTGGGAGATAATGGCTTTACTCTTTTTGATGCGCTAGCGATTTTTTCAAAAAGTAATTTACTTTTGGACTTCCAAAAGAACCCAGTAAGGAAGGGCGGATTGAATTTTGCACATTGATTGGTCTCGCATAGAATCACTAGTTGATACAAATGATCCAGATGGCGAAGCCTGGCGTAAAGACATGCTTTTTTCTCTTTTTGAGAACATGAATGTTCGCATCCAAAATCTGAAGCAATTCCTGAACCAGAAAGCGGCAAAGGAAGTCCAGTCCGAACTCCACCAGATCCGAGGAGTCGCGGCAAATTTTGGGCTGGCAACACTTTTGCAAGTCGTCACTGAGGCAGAAGAAAAAGTGAAATTGGGCGAGTTAGATGCTTGTATCGTCCACTGCACCCAAATCAACCCAGCCTGGGAAGAGACAAAAAAACAACTCTTGGAAAAAATCGGAGGCTAGACTCCTATTCCAGCGCCAGCTGGACAGCCTTTCTGCTGCCTCCATAAACATCCTCGTCCGAGGCACGGATGATATTTTCATTCATTTTGAGAAGATGATCAGGCTCGCTTTGGAATTTTTTAATCCAATCGTAAGCGATTTCTGGCTCTCTGCATTCAGAAGTTCCCTCGCCTAATTCTTGTGATCTAAGTACGGATGCTGCTTCATGGTCTCCGACTCTTCGAATGAAAAGTTTTGGGATGGGAAAAAAAGCAAGTTCACTAGGTTTGGTTACCAAAACATCAGAAACCCGCATGAGTATATCTGTAGCAGAAAATGCTTCGGTATGAGTGGGGAAATTGAAAAGTACGATCGGTGGAAGCTTAGATTTATCTTCTTCATCTAATGGAAATTTTTGAAGGAAAGATTTCATTTCTTCCCATGTCAAAATAGATTCAAAGGGGATTTTCAATTGGGCGAGAACTTCTTCTAGGGCACTAAATACTTTGGTATGGTCACCAGTATTGATAAAGAAGCTGATCTTTTCTCTCACCAAATCAGCCGTAGAAAGTTTCAAAAGATCGCTAACAAAACCTTTTTGAGCTCCAGCTCCTCCTATGGGGATAAGAAATCTCTTTTTCTTTTTGTCTTGGACTCTTTTTATTCGGACTTGGCTATCAGGAATCGCATTTTTAACCAAGTCGTGGGAAACCCAGTGTCCAGCATAAGCAATGCTATCCGAAGGAACACCCATGGAGATAAACTTTTTGTAAGCGCTGGGTGTTTGTACCAGATTGATTGCCCCTGGCACGAGAAGAAAATGTTGCGGAAAATTATCACAAATCAAGTGGATCACCTTTTTGAAGCCATTGGCAACAGCGATTTGACCGTTTAACGGATAGGTTGTAATAACTGGGTTGTCCCTAGAAATATCTCGCATCAAATTTTTGTAAAGATCCGCAAGTTGTACTGATAAATCTAGAGAAGAAATATTCCCTTGTGCCATGATTTGACCCCACATCCACTCAACGACCCCACCGAGGTCACTTGCCAATCTACTGAAATAGCTATACCCATGATCAATATCAGCAATGGCCTCCGATTCTTTGGATTCGACTGCCAGCAAATCATGAAGGAAGGTGGGCTTCCCTTGGGCTAAGGAATGCGAGTAAACAGACAATGCCATTCTATGGTGTCCATATCCCATTCGAACGCTCCCTACCACCAGCCCTTTGCCAGGGGGAGCAAGTTGATCTCCACCCCTTCGGATCAATTGCAAACCGTCGTATAATGGTGATGGAACAGCCGTCAGAGGGATGCTATCTGATTGAGTTAAGTCGTATTTTTTTTGCAGAAATGTCCGAATGAGTGCTGTCGTCTGTCTACCAATGACTCCAGTTTTCATCCCAAAAAGGGGTTCGTGATTCATATCGGAATACTGGAAGTCCTCTTTTTTGGGGCAAGTGAATTTTCTGAGATTGGATAGACACTTTGCTTTTTTCAAAAAAAATAGGTACATGGAAACTGTAGTACTTATAGATGGAATTAGAACCGCGTTCGGTAATTTTGGGGGATCACTCAAGGACTTTGGAGCGGTAGATTTGGGGGTCGAAGTGACCAAGGCACTCCTGGAAAAAACCAAAATTTCTCCTTCCTCAATCGAGGAAGTCATCTTTGGAAACGTAATCCCTACAGGCAAGGAAGGGATTTATTTGGCGAGGCACATCGGACTGAAGTCAGGAATACCTCAGACCAAGCCGGCTTTAACAGTTAATCGACTTTGCGGTTCTGGGATGGAGTCAGTTGTAATCGCCTCGCGAAAAATTATGTTGGGAGAATCCCATTTACTTTTGGCCGGTGGAGTTGAATCTATGAGCAATGCGCCATATGTTGTAAGAAATGCTAGGTGGGGTTCAAAATATGGAACGACAGAGTTTGAAGATTCATTAGCTCAAGGATTAACAGATGTTTATGTTGATTTGCCTATGGGAATGACAGCGGAAAATTTGGCGGATCAATACAAAATTACAAGAGAAGAGCAAGACCAATGGGCAGCTATAAGCCAAGAAAGAGCAGAACGCGCCACTGATTCAGGTCTACTTTCAGAGGAGATTCACCCAATAACCATTCCTGGGAAGAATCCTATTGTATTTTCTAAAGATGAATTTGTAAAAGGCAAAGCTAGTTCCTCGAAGTTATCTAATCTGAAGCCTGCCTTTAAAAAAGATGGAACCGTAACAGCTGGCAATGCCTCTGGCATCAATGATGGAGCTTCGGCCATTTTAGTCGCCTCTCAAAGCTTTGCAGAGAAACTAGGAATTAAGCCACTAGCAATTATTAGGGGATATGGGCATGCTGGTTGTGACCCAGCAAAAATGGGTATAGGACCAGCCTTAGCAATTCCTTTCGCTTTGCAACAGGCAGGACTCAAATTAGAACAAATTGGGGTCGTAGAGATCAACGAGGCATTCGCGGCTCAGTACCTAGCGGTGCAAAAGGAGCTGGGACTAAACCCCCAAAAAACAAACCCGAATGGTGGTGCCATAGCGATAGGTCATCCGCTTGGAGCTTCGGGGAACCGAGTCTCATTGACTTTGGCCAAAGAAATGAAGCGCAAAGGGCAAAAGTATGGGTTGGCGAGCCTCTGTATCGGAGGTGGACAAGGTATCGCATTAGTCTTAGAGAACCCAGAGGCTTGATTCTAGTTTCGTGGTCCTGGGGTCGAAAATGACCTTAGGACATGAAACCTGAAATCCAAAGAAACCTAGATCTCATTCTTGAGGTTTTCCGAAACAGTTACCTTTTTGTCGGATTGAGGGAAGATGTTCGGGATAGCACTATTCCCGTATTGGATACGCATTTTTACAGAACAGGTGACATAGTTTTAGGCCTGCATGCTAAGACAAAATACGTACATTTTGTCCTATCTGGCAAAATTGGAACAAAAGAACTGGATTCGAAAGGCGAGTTGAAAGTTCATTATCTCGAAAAAGGGGAATCTTTCGGCGAAAGATTAGCGTTAAATGGTGAAGGAGCAAAACAAGACTTTTTTGCCGCTGAACCGTTGCATCTACTTTTGCTTCCGATCGCTGAATTTCACAAAATTGTTAAAGTACAACCTGAACTCAAAAAGCGAATCGAAAAAAGGGAAGAGAATCTCGATAAATTTCAGTCCTTAAGAAAACTTAGTTTCTTCTCTGAGCTATCTCCTAGTGAAATCAATTCACTTATGGACGGACTAGAATTGATTCATATTCCTTCCGATGAATATTTATTTAAAGAGGGAGATGAAGGAAACGCCGCTTATATCGTTCATTCTGGCAAAATTCATATTAGAACTGAGAATCCTAAAAAGTTGATTAGTATCTTAAAAGCTGGTGATATTCTTGGAGAGATTGCTATTTTCAAAAAACAAAAGAGATTGGCATCTGCTTTGGCTCCGGAACCATCAAGTTTGTATCAAATTTCTAGTGATATTATTTTAGGAGTTTTAGGTGAAGATAAAGGGGGAAAAATTGCTGAAATTGTTCAATCGAGACTTCTACGTTATACATCTTACAAAGAAAAAGAGAAAGAAGAAAATGCACTAAAATCATTTGTCTCAAAAAGTTTCAGAGTGATTTTAGGCTTGACTAGTCAAACTATTCATTCAGTAACAACCGATAAAAATTCTCTGACTGGACTTGCTTCTGTTGAATTGGCTCTAAAATACTATGGAAAACCAATTCCATCCAATTGGAAAATTCGAATCAAAAATGAACTAACTAGAGAAAGAAATCCAAATCTCTTTGATTTAGCTATGGAGTTAGAAAAGCAGGGATTCATTACAAAGCAACTAAAAGTATCGCCTGAAGATATTTTGAATTCAACCTTCCCTGCTTTTTTCACGGATGAGGAAAACCAACTTTGCTGCCTTACTTTGTGGGAAGAAGATAGCATTATAATTTCTCATCCTATCAAAGGTATTTTCGAAATTACTAAAGAGAGTTTTTTTAAATTCTGGGATGGAATACTACTTCAATTCTATCCGGCGCCGCCACCGATGTCTTCTGATGGACGGTTGAGAAGCTTTTTTGCGGAAGTAAGAAAACTATTTATTCCCCATTCAAAGAACCTAACTTGGATATTTGTATCTACTATTGCAGTTTCTATTCTTGCTCTAGCATCTCCATTCTTTTTGAAGGAGATAGTTGATCATGTACTAGTTTACTCCGATGAAAACCTATTGCATGTATTATTTTTTGGTGTATTGATTAGTCTTATTTTTCAGTCATTGTTTCAAATTCTAAGATCATTCTTAATGATAGGTATTATTCAATCACTTTCTTACATTTCTATGGTTAGATTTTTTTCTCATGTTTTAAAATTAAATTACTTGGATTTTAGAAAATATGAAATCAGTGATTATACTCAGAGATTACAGGATACTGAAAAAATTTTAAAAATTATAGCAGACACTGGAATTCAATTTCTTTTAGATTTGATCTTTACAATTTTTTTCATTGTCGTACTATTTATTCAAGATTCAACTTTGACACTTTATGGACTATTTTTCTTACTTTCCTATGCGGTTTTAGTCATTCGATTTACAAATAAAATTCAAATTCTTTCAGAACACAAATTTGAATCTAGAAAAAAAACCGTTTCTTTCTTACTTCAAATACTAAATGGAATAGCAACAATCAAATCATCTGTTCAGGAAACATTCATACTAAACCGAGGTATGAATGAAATTGCTAGAACAATTTTGACAGACTTGAAGGTTTCAAAGCGTTCCTCTCTTTTGGACTTTTCAGGAAAGTTTTTCGAACAGATGGGAACTCTAACGGTAATGGCTCTTGGAATTGTGTCTGTCCTTGAAAATAGAATTAGTTTAGGAACCTACCTTTCCTTTCAAATACTATTTGTTTTGCTAGTCAACCCGATACTGCGACTTAGTCGCTTTTCAAAAGAAATCAAAGATTTAAGAGCTACGAGGCAGAACCTTCTAAAAATTTATGAAATGAAAGGAATAGTTTCTAGAGCTTTTGGAGAACTGCCAAGACTCACTGGAAAAATTCGTTTAGAAAATCTAAGTTTCCGGTACTCCGAAGAATCAGATTGGATCATTCAACCATTGCAATTAGAGATCCAATCAGGAGAAAAGGTAGCTATTGTAGGAAGGAGCGGTTGTGGAAAATCTACTCTTCTTCGTCTATTGATGGGAATTTTGCCTCCATCTACTGGCAAAGTTTACTACGATTCGTATGACATTGCTACGTTAGATCCAGAAGAAGTTCGACTTCAATACGGAGCTGTAGAGCAAAATCCAATCCTCTTTTCTGGCTCAATAAGAGAAAATATTTGTAAAAAGAATCCGACTTTAAATCAGGAATCTATGTTAGCTGGAGCTAGGTTGAGTGCAGTAGATCAGTTCGCAAATCGAATGCCTTTTGGATTTGATTCCAAACTAGGAGAAGGTGGTTCTGGTCTGAGTGGAGGGCAAAAACAAAGAGTTGCTATAGCGAGAGCAATTGTAACAAACCCCAGTATGCTGTTCTTAGATGAACCAACAGCTGCTTTAGATGCCGAATCAGAAATGTTTGTTCAAAATCAATGGGAACAGCTTTTCAAAGATCGTACTGTTATACAGATCTCTCATAGGCTTCAAACCACCTTGAATGCCGATCGAATAATAGTTATGGATAAAGGTAAGATAGTAGAAATGGGAAATCATTCTCAATTAATAGCTGCTAGAGGATACTACTATCATCTCTTTCCAACAGTGGGGGCTTCGGAAAATGCGGCTTAAAAAGGGGAAGTTTATAAAAGAAGTATCTGACGAGTGGAATCCAACAGAAGCTTCTTCTCATTATGATGAATTACTGAAGCATCCGGCTCCCTTTGCTGAAAGAGCTGGTATTTATATTTTTTTAGGGTTCTTTGTTGTGTTTTCAATCTATTTGTTTCTTGGTGAAATTGATGAAATTGTGCCAGCAGATGGGGGCTTGAGACCTAAGGGCAATTACTATACTGTCGAGGCACAAGAGACAGGTAGCGTTACCAATATATATGTTAAGCCTGGTGATTACCGCAAAAAAGGCGATCCGATATTAGAGTTAGAATTTTCAGAGCAAGCTATGGAGCTCACCAAGGATACCAATAATTTAGCTTATGAAGAAAGAAAATTACAAAGACTCATTAGAACAAAATCAATGGCTGATAAAATCCTCAGAAACTTAGAGTCAAATTTAGAAAATAATTCTGGTAGTGAATTATCTGGTCCGATACTATCAAAATTCGTTTCCCTCAAAAAATCATTTACAGACTATAAAAACGGTGTCGGTGCAAAATTTTTATATGACCAGAGTCTTCTTGAATTTAATGAAGAATATGTCAATCTCAGAGATGAAATACAGCTTGAGCAAAATTTGGTATCTAGTCTTAAAGGAGATACTCAACTCAAAAAAGAAAGAGTAGAAAACGCATTCATAAAAATGCCATTTGATGGTTATATTGGGCTATTGATGGTGAACAATGTTGGTCAAAATATAAATAGAGGCAGTGCGATTGCAGAACTTATTGAAGAAGGAAGACCATTAGAAGCATTAGTAGAAATTCCAAATCGAGACATAGGTGTAATTTCAATTGGTATGGATGCCATTATTAAAGTAAAGGCATTCCATCAAAATGATTTCGGAATTGTTGTAGGAAAAGTTGACCAGATCATACCAAACGTTAAAGAAAAAGATACATTTTCTCTAGTACTTAGTCTCAATGAGCAAATCTTGAAGAAGGATGGCAAAGATTTCAAACTATTCCCGGGACTTAAAGTTGAAGCTGATATAATAACATCTAGGAATCAAATTTTTTCAATTCTATTTCGAAGATTCTATGCCAATTGATTTAGAAGAATTAACTCTACTCGACTTTGAGCCCTTGGTTGACTTCAATGAGTCCTCCAAAAATTTGCTATTGAAAATCATAGACAATAGATTTTTCAAACAAGGAACTACTTTATCCTTGGAAGACCAAAAATCAGGAAAATTCTTTTTTATCCGACATGGCCAAATGTTAGTTAAAGTCAAGGTAGGCGAGGAGTACTTAGTAGTAAAGACAATAGCAGAAGGTGAAGTTTTTGGAATCTTGGAAACAGCTTTAGGAGTAGCGGAAAAGAGTCTCTTAGAAGTAGAAACTGATACAGAATGTGTAGTTTTAGAATCTTCAGATTTTTTTAAATTCATTTCCAAGGATAAATCGGCAAAAAAAGTTTGGGATGAATATATAAGGCAAGTTCGACTTAGGGATGAGATTCGAATTCATCCCTTTTTTCGCAAACTGAATATGGAGGAGCTTGCTGAAATATCGAGATTATTGAAAAAGAAAGATATTCCAAAGGGAACAATTTTAATGGAAGAAGGTTCTCCTCCGACAGCCATGTTCTTTATTCAATCAGGCAAGTTTAGAATCACAAAATCCACAATGGACCCTAGTTTCTATTCGTTTGTTGAATCTGGCTCCGTACTTGGTGAGATGGGTATAATCGAAAAGAAAGCTAGAAGTGCTACTGTAACAGCAGAAGTAGAAAGTATAGTGTATGAGTTAACTAGCTTAGATGCACTTGAATTTTTCCAAAAATCCCATTCGTTTTTTGATGTTTTAAAGACAGTATCACAGCAAAGACTTTTAGGTACAGAAGTATTAGATGAAACCAAAGAAGAAGTAAAAGTTGAGTACGATGAACCTTTATTTTTGCCAAATAGCAAGGCGCGACATAGGAATAAATTTAATGCTCATACGGAATCTGCAGGAGATCAATCTGCTTTTCTATGTAGATCTATGATAATGGATTACTATTTGTATGATTTTCTAGAACTCGAGAATCTAGAAAATTTTCCCCGTTATGATGCTGAGATACATTGGAAAATGTGGAAAAGGTCATTCAGTAGTTTTCCAGTGGAAGTATTTCGAATATCGTGGAAAAGATACATCAATGATTTGAGCCATTCTCCTTGGATAGCAAGTCTTTCGAATGGATCCTTTGTAGTCGTTTTTCAGATCGATAGCAATTATGCTCACATAGCTGACCCAGTGTTGGGAAATCGAAAAGTGAGTTTAAAATACTTAGAGAAAGAGGTCGCACCTTACGCCATCTATCCCGTATTTTTGGAAGACGCTCCCAAATCGAGTAGTAAGTTTTTTTCTCTTTTTCCAGGTATTACGAAATTTTTAAAATCCGCCTGGACTTTTATGCTTTCTGGCGTAGTAGCAAGCTTTTTAATCAAAAGTCTGCAAATTGGTCTTCCTATTCTTAATTTATATATAATTGATTCTGTTTTATTAAAGGAAAGCAAAGAACACTTCAATTTGGTTATTTTTGGAATTTTTATCATGACGATTGCTCAAATTGGATTATCATATCTCAGAACAAATGTATTATTTTACACCTCCGCAAAAATAAATCAGTCCATTGTAATTCGATTTTTAGAGAAGCTTTTAGCTTTTCCTATGACATTTTTTGAAAGAAATAAAAAGGGAGAGATCTTACAAGTTTGGCAGGAATTAGAAACAGTAACCCAATTCATTGCTGAACAAGGAATCGTAAAGTTACTCGATCTGATTTTTGGAATGGTAGTTGTGACACTATTTATTTTCTTATCCCCAACCCTTTTGGGAATTCTATTCCTTTTGATTATTCCTGAATTGTTTATCTTATTTCGAATAACACCTCAACTTTCTCTTGAAACTAGAAAAGAAGGAATTAAAGTTGGAGAAACCCTCAGCTACTTCATTGAATCTTTGCATGGACATGAGACTATACAAAATTTAGGTGCAATGTCTGTTCAGAGATGGGATTATGAGAAGCGCTTGACTTCCCAAATGAATGCTCGAGGTAAAAGACTTTATCTCGAATCCATAATGGAAGCGGTTTCCGAATCATTTCACTTGTTAACCAATGTATCTATCATTTTGGCTGGTGCGTATATGGTTTTACATCATAAAATAACATTGGGGACTCTTTTTGCAATTTTGGGGTTAATGCGTTATGTTAGAGAACCTTTACTTTCATTAACCCAGGACTGGTATAATTTTCAGAGGGCGAGCATTGCTTGGAAAAAGCAAGGAGTCTGGGATAATAAAGAAAAAGAATTCAATGAAGATGATAGAATAAATCTGATCGAAATACCAGATATTCAGGGATCCATTAAAATCTCGGATTTGATGTTTTCATATTCCAAGGATGGAAGCGACCCTATTCTTACAAAAATCAATTTAAACATAGAACCAGGAGAAAGGATTGCTTTTGTTGGGCGAAGTGGAAGCGGCAAATCAACAATTCTAAAAGTACTTTTGAAATTTTACGAACCAGATTCAGGTAGCATTGCCATCGACGGAATATCACTATCAGAAATATGGTTACCCAGTTATAGATCCAAAGTTGGGGTTGTTTTTCAGGATTCAAGTGTCTTAGGAGGAACAATAAGAGAGAATATAAGTTTGTATCGACCAGAAGCTACTTTAATGGAAGTCGTGGATGCGGCTCGATCTGCTCTATTGCATGAAGACATTCAGAAATTACCATTAGGTTACGATACGGATTTACTGGAGTTTCATTTTGGACTTTCAGGCGGTCAAAAGCAAAGATTAGCATTTGCTAGGTTATTTTTACAGAAACCTGCATTGCTTCTTTTGGATGAGCCTACTTCTGCTATGGACAAAATCACCGAAGAAAAGATTTTAAAAAACCTTCATTCCAAAATCCCAAACAAGACAATACTAACTGTAGCCCATAGATTGGAAACAATCAAAAATTATGATAAAATTTTTGTAATGGATCATGGGCAAATAATTGAATCGGGAAATCACAAAGAACTTATAGAGCGGAGAGGTTTATATCATTTGCTCTATTCTCGACAGGAATCTATTCGATGAAATACCTGAAGCAAAAGAAAATTTTTTCAGTACTGTTTTGGTATTGGACTTTTTTTCTATTGGTAAATCATGAGATGCCCGGTAAGGAGGAAGAGCTACAAACAGTTGATTTTTATGATTTGCCAAAAGTAGTGCAAGAGAGATCTTACGAGCTTCGTCTTAAGGAGTTTGAACTTCAAAAAAAGAAAATAGATTTTGATACGAGAAATTTGAGATACTTACCCTCCGTGGACTATGTCAATGCCCCATTCTTTGAAAAACTAAATTTAGATGGATTTGATAGAAAAGGTTTTGTTTCAACTCTTGAATTGAACTGGAACTTTCAAGAACAAGGAAATGTAGCACTTAATAACTTAATTTTAGAACTAGAGTACAATCGCTTATTATTGGAATATAGATCTCTATTTCAAAAAGAACTTTTTGATCAAGCCTTTCAATATGCTGAAACAATAAAACTATTATCTTTTTATGATTATGATTATACTAATGAAAAAGATGCAGAGAAAGACTTTGAAACAGTACAGAGGCTCTTCAAACAAGGATCGGAATCCTATTTAGTAACTCAAAACTCCAAAGTTGATTACTTTTTTTACAAATACAATGCAGTCAAATCAAGACTTGACCAGCAAAAAAGCCAAAGTCAATTTCGTAGAAAATTTCTTCTTAAGAAAGTCAATCTAAAACCCATTGAACCAAAGGTATATGAGACAATACCTCTTGAAGAAACTCTATCTGTGTATGAGAGCCAACTGAACCAATCTAACTTTGATATAATTCTTTCGATCAACCAAGTTAAAATTTTAGAAATCACAAGGCAAGTTCGGTTCAATGAACTTTGGGTTCCAGATTTTTTTGTGAATGTTTACAATAGCAGTACGCGAAGTTCTATTTACAATTCAGCAGGTGTTTGGACCCAACCCAATTACTTGTATGATTTTTCTAGAAATGACTATTCTCTTTATTCCAATAACCCAGATCCAATATTTGCCGCGGGAGCGAATTTTGGGATTCGATTTCCCATCTTCAACCGTTGGTTAAGCAAGAACGAATGGGACAAAGCAAAAGTAGAAGTAAGCCAAGCGAGAGCTCAATCTCAAATCATCCAAAACGATGTGTATCTTTTTCTTTTTGAATTGCTCCAGCAACACAACAATTTGGTGGAACTCTATAATATTTCACTGGAAGCGAAAAAGACTGCTGAAGAGAACTATTCCATTATGGAGAGAGCCCATAAGACAGGATCCGCATCTGTAGTTGAACTTCAGATTGTAGATAGAAGACTTAGAGAAGTTAGTAGAAACGAAATCCAGAATCGATATGATCTGATTCAATTGAGATTGCAAATAGGACTTCTTCTCGGTGACACAATGAAATTTTTGAAGTAAAATTAGCGTATGTATTGCAAACAGCTTAACCAAACTAGGGAAAAGGACTTTGCAAATGATATACAATAGGTATTGAAAAAAACTATTCTGCGAGAACGACGAGATCTCCGCCTGCTTTTACTTCACCAGATTCATTCTTAGCTTCGACAAGGACAGTCACCAGTTTTTTCCCTTCTTTTTCAAATTTCTTTTTAATTGTTCCAACACAAGTTAACTTCTCACCTAATTTGGTCATGGCTTTGAAAGTAACACCAAAATATTCAATGTCTTTTTGATCTGCCCATTGAGTACACAGACGACTCACTTGAGCCATAACGTACATTCCGTGTGCGATTGTTCCCTCTAAGCCAGCCTGTTTAGCAAAATCAGGGTCATTGTGGATGGGATTAAAATCTCCCGATGCTCCAGCATAACGTACCAAATGTGCATGCTGGATTGGTGGAACCGTAACTTCGGGGAGGTTTTGTCCTACTTCAACTTTATCAAAAATTATTTTTGCCATATTTTAAAATATCCTATTGAATTGTTCCTGATTTTAATTGTTCCTGATTTTAATTGTTCCTGATTTTAATTGTTC
>Ga0169931_10002428_pt1 | contig 30453 bp, 30 predicted proteins | sample Kivu_15m_20L_FD_129675 | JGI IMG/M metagenome (GOLD analysis project Ga0169931, IMG submission 129675) | Freshwater microbial communities from Lake Kivu, Western Province, Rwanda to study Microbial Dark Matter (Phase II) - Kivu_15m_20L... | ecosystem: Environmental > Aquatic > Freshwater > Lake...
CATACTTTAATTTAACACAAACTATTTAATTTTGATAATAATGAAATATTAATAATAAAACTTCACAAACTTTGAATTAAATTTTATTAATTTATTATTTGAATTATTTATTTTGATATAAGAGGGTAATATGGAAATTAATTTAACCAATTCACGTTATACTATTTCTTTTATTAAATTAATTTTTTTATTTTAATTTAAATATTATATTCAAATGCTATTCAATTTTCAAAAGAAAATTTCATTTTTCAGAAATTACTATGAATATGGAATATTAAATAAACATTTAGGTAAAACCTTATTTAATCATAAAAAAATTTTCTCTCCACATTCTATTATTATTTGCAATTACTCAACTAATTACAAACAAAGAAAGTTTACATACGAATATAATTTTCAAACTATTTTTGAAATTCTTAAAGCTTGCAATTTAGAACCAAATTATCACAACGAAAATACACTCAGAACAAAATATTGTCCTGTATGTGTTAAACCTCATAATGAAGATGCGACTAATTTAAATACATTAGTGATTTATAGAACTAATTCTATTTATTACTGTTATAGATGCGGAAACAGAGGGCACTTCCAAAGACTTCTCAAAATTCTAAGCAAGAAATTTGATTTGTCTGAATATAAAAGTTTAATGAATCATTCAGGATATTCTAGTAATGGAAATACAACAGGAACAGAAAACGAGGACTTTTTCCCTAGACAATATGAAACCTTCGAAGATTCCTTAAACGAAAGAAAATTCAATAAAAGTGAATCTAATGTTAATGAAGCTGAAATGAATTTCAATTACACGAACTCACAGAATTTTAATTTTAATCAAAATAATAATCATAATACGATAAGTTCCCTTAATAGTCTTAATTTGAACAATAAAGAAAATTACAAAATATTTTTAAACAATACTGGATTAATTTCTGAGATGTTTAAAAGGAACATTTTATTAGAAAATGAAAAATGTGCGATTATTTTAGATTATCTTGTAAACGAGAGGAAGTTGAAGCTTGAAACTTTAAAATTTTATAAAATTGGAGTAAGCTACGAAAAGTTTAAATCAAATTCTTTAGAGTATATAAATCTTCCAAGTGTAACTTATCCTATGTTCTATCCTACTGATAAGTCATCTTACGTATCAGTCGACAAAAATTCAATAGATGAAACTGTATACAATTACTACAAATGTGACAAATTTTATCTTTCTAGGCTTAAAGTGAGGGCAATCGGAACTGAATTTAAACATTTTCAAAGAATTGAACCATCAGGCTCAGTTTTATGGGGATTATTTGGTTTGGACACAGTTCCAGACGATGCACAAGAGATTATAATTACAGAAGGAGAATACGATGCAATGGCTGCCTACCAAGTAAAATAATTAAATAATTTAGGAATTAAAAATACCTAGTGTATCCTTACCCAATGGAGCTTCAAGTCTACCAACGCAGCTACTACCTTACTTTAATAGGTTTAAGAAAATATATCTGTGGATGGATGCAGATCAAGCTGGCCAAATTGCATCTGAAAATTTTTATAAAAAATTAGGAGAAAGCAAAACCTTAATCGTTAATACCCGAAGAAATGATCCAAATGGGCCTAAAGATGCTAACGATGCTTTGAAACTTGGTAAGGATTTCACAGACTATATAAGGCAAGCTAAACCCTTATCAGGAGACAATATAATTAAAATAAGCGACATCCGAGGGGAAGTTATTCAGTTCTTATCGCAATACGAAAGGTATTCCGGCTATAAATCGACATCGTTTTCTTTCTTTAATAAAAAACTGAAGGGTCTAAGAATGGGGGAATTTACCATTCTAACAGGTGAGACAGGTAGCGGTAAAACTACTTTTCTCACTCAGATGTCCTTAGATTTCGTTAAACAAGGAATTCCTACATTATGGGGTAGCTTCGAAATCAAAAATGATAAGCTGGCTTCTTTATTCCTAATGCAGTACTCAAAAAAGAATTTAAGACAATCTCCTATAGAAGAAATAGAATTTCAATCAGAAAATTTCGAAAAGATGCCCCTATATATGCTAAAGTTCCACGGATCACAAAATATAGATGATGTGATAAACACTATGAACTTTGCAGTTTATAATCACGACATACAAAATATTGTTCTAGACAATCTACAATTTATGGTTGGTATCCCAACAAAAATTTCAAATAAATTCGATTTTCAAGACGAAATAATCCAACGATTAAGGAAATTTGCTACTGAGAAGAATGTCCATGTCACATTGGTCATACATCCTAGAAAAGACGAAGTTTTAAGAATTTCGTCAATTTTCGGAACAGGTAAAGCCAGTCAAGAGGCAGATAATATTTTCATTCTTCAATCGTACAAAGGTCTAAGAATAATAGATATAGCTAAGAACAGATTTGACGGTACAGTCGGTAAAGTTGCTTTAGCATTCGATAATAATTCGTGTAGATTTTTCGAATTGACTTTAGATGAGTTTTCAAAAATTATAAAAGAGAATGTGAAATTAGAAGAAATCATTAAGGACAGAACCAATAAATATGGAACAGTCGAGCCTGAATTGAATGTTATAAATAATTCAAATAACGTTCAAGATGAGTTTAATAATTCAAAGAAAAACGAAGAAAATCAAATTTATGAAAATGTGATTAATCAAAAAGAAAAGGAAATCATTCAAATAGAGCCGAAAAAAGAGAATAAAGAAAAAGTTTTAGCTCTTGAATTAGAGAATAGTTTTGATACTTCAAGCAGTGTAAAAAATACTTCAGTAACCCCACCTAAACAGAATGAGCATAATAAATCTAATAATAGGCCGTTACATAAAGTAAATGAAAGATTAGACGATTTTATTTTAAAAGAAGATGATACAGAATCTTCATACTATAAGTATGAAACTTATGCGGAAATAGAAAAAACAGCAAATGAAGTGGTTATTAGCCAAACTGCAAATGAAACTCTCGACGAAAAAATCGAAAATGAAAAGTTAGATACTCATACTTTATTCAATAAAGAAGAAATTAAAAATGATTTGGACTATACTACGAATGAAATAGAAGAACAAATTCATACAGAAAACAGAACAAAAGAAGAAATATTCAAAACAATAAATGAATTCCAAAAAAATATTTTTCCTAATGTAAAGATCATTGACACTTTTCATACTCAGGATTCTCTCGAGAAAACACGCTCTAATATACAAAAACAAAATTTCGGCAATATGAAAAACAAAAATTTTAATCAAAGGAATTCAAATTTTAACAATAGAAATAATAACAATAACTACACAAATCAAAATTTTAACAATAGAAATAATAACTTCAAAAGAGATGATAAAGTCAAACAAAGTACATACAAAATAAATAACAATAAAAATTCAGTTATGGATGATGTATTTTAAATATAAATCTTCCTTCATATCTTATTTAAAATTCTGACTTAAAAATCATAAAGATAAACCCAATATAATTATATAATATAAATAAATAAATTAAGTTAAAATTTCTTCTTTATAAATCAAAATAAATTTAGAAGAATAATTTAATGGGATCTCTCTGTAGCAACACTAATGACTATGTAAAAGATTCAGAGAATAATCTAGATTTTGAAGACGCCTATTCTTCTGATCCGATATTCAAACATGTACACAAAAAAGAAGTATGCAAGACCATTTAAAAAAATTTAGGAAAATTATTACAGTGAAGAAAATTCCAAATTTTATACCAAACACAATTCACATGATAAAATTAAACATAGCATACAAAGGAAAAGGAGCTCTTTGTCGTATCCACAGAAGGAATACATTAATGGAAATGTTAAGGTTCTTCTTTTTTAGAGAGATGGAATATATTTAATTATTATATTAGTTTAATATATTTTAAGAAAAAATAGGCTACTGTCTAATAATTAATAATAGTTTATAATATTACTCTATGGAAAAGTAAAAATAAATTTTCTTAATCGAGTCGCAAAGCTGATATTGAAGAAGAAGGTATGGCTCTGTTTTTCGATTACAAGAAAGAAGATGAATTAGAGAAAATATATTTCGAAAACTGTCTACCGACTCATTACAAAGATAATAAGAAAATTGCAAATAATGTAATTAGAATGAGAAATGTCCTGATTGTATTGACTATATTTGAAATCTTCTCGGCTATATGGGGATTTTCTTATTTCTTTTTAAGACGAGTAACATAAATTTGTTTTATTACATTTCAAAATATTCTCACATAAATTTAGTCATTAGTGTATGTATTCGTAAATTCAGTCGCTTTTTTCATAGCTATTTTAGGCGTATATTCCAGCATTTATTTAAACGAGATCGGTCTAATTTTGTATACGTTAGTAATTTAAATATTCTTAAATTTTATAAAAATAGTTAACTACTTCGCTGCCAGGTACTTTTTTCTTCTATCAAGTACTTGAACTAGTCATTCCCAGCAGCAGCCAACAAACAGAAAACAAAGATGGAAAATTGAATGACAATACCCTAATGCTTATTTTTTCCCTACCTTATTTATTTGACTTGATTTGTGGTCTTTATTCCATGTCTATGATGTCTCATATGGCCCAGTTTAATAAAATTATGATAGATAGGAAACGAAACGAAGATGCTGCAAGGAGATTGCTTTCTAATGAGGTATATTTGTATTTTTAATTATCTGTAAGGATATAGAAAGAATAAGGGAAAAGTATGATCATGAAGCAGTAGATAGAATATATTCAGACAGAATTTCAAAAAATTTATTGTAAGATATATTTGTTTTAAATTTACAGAGGGGAATGTATAATTTGCATGGAAAATACTCGTGAGATTATTTTAAAACCTTGTAATGACATTCTGCTATGCATACCATGTAGTGAGAAGTTGAAAAGCAATCACTTCCTTACAAGAATTAAATGTCCAAAGTGTCGAAAAGAAATCTCAAGTTTTGAAAAATGTTATACTTGAATATTATTATTTCTTAAATAATTCTAAAATTAAGGATACTTATCTATATCATATAGGGATTATTAAATATTTCTATATATTTTATTTAGAATTTCTTATATAATTAAAATAAAAGTAAAAATTAATAACCCTTACTATACTAACGAAGTAATATCGTAGGTTTCTTTTTAATAAATATATTTGGATTATCATCACCATCCTCATCTTTATTACTTTCTTGCATTGAGTCTTCATTCTTTCCTTGAATAGATTCTTCATTCTTTCCTTGAATAGATTCTTCATTTTCTTCTATAACTGTTTTTTCTTCGTTTACAAAGTTATTAAAATCGATATAGTTATAATTAAAGTTCTTAACATTGAAGATGTGAAGGACACCTTTAGAATCATACTGTGCAACAGGAATTGGTCCTTCATGGTCTGACTCTGACGTTTTCATTGGAAGAAAAGAATTTTCATGATAAAACAAATTTTTTAAAGAAATTTTTTCATTTATAAGTGTTTCCTCATCTATGTATTGAATGTTGGAATTTTCTATTTCAGAAGCTCTTACATCATAATAAAAAATCTCGGTATTATCTACATCATTAATATCTCTTCCTCCGAAAATATAAACATCGTCATCAGTGACGGGTATACAAGCAGTGAAAGAAAGTCTGGGAGGATTGATACCCTTAAGTTTTATGTTCTTCCATTCTCCTTGGAAATCGTTGACGTCATAGCGATCTACTGTGGCTAGATATTCATTATCCCATAGGTTAAACCCAAGCATAATATATATTATACAATCATTTTTAACATAACTAGAATAATAAGCTCTTGGACATAAAAGCTTGTTGACAGTTTCCCAAGGAGCTTCTAAAGGAATTTCAAATTTTTTTGTGAGTTTTATTTTCTCGACTAGTACGGACATTAATCCTGATATGCAATAGATAGAATTGTCTTGGGGCACATAGATCATCGAGCCCCCTTTGTGATCGTCTTGTAAATCTCTCATCCTCGACATCGCCAAGGTTTTAGAATCGAATACAAAAACAGCATGCTTCATGGAGATTAAAAGCTTTTCTCTGAAGTTCAAGCAGAATTCGTCTCTTTTTATCTGGGTAGAAAAGTGATTAGAGAAACCTACCGAATCGTCTATTTTTAATAATTCAAGTTGATTTTCTTTCGGTTCTAAAGAAAAATAATATAAAAAACTTTATTATACTATCATAAAAGTATGCTAAGATATGCTCGTTATCGATTAGTTTTAGTAACGTTGTATGTTTGTAAATCTTGTAAAATCTTAATTTGATTTTTTCTAAAAAAAATAAAATAATAATCTGACCTATGATGTTGTACCTGGACTTTTTTGTTATGTAACTTTCGATCATTTTTGATTCTGTTTCTCTTCTTCTGATTAGATTAGTCTCTAAATTTTGTTACAAAAAAATAATTACGATGATTTTTTAGATTTTCTATGATTTTCTTCTTTTTCTCAATCGTCACAGAATTCTTATGAATGGAAGATACAAGTTTTTTGTTTTCCTTTACGTCATCAATAGCCATTTTCTCAAATTTTTTTAACTCAAGAATCTTTACAAAACAACTGTCAAGATAAGCCTCTAAATCGTTTTTTCTTTTGTTTACTTTTTCAAGTCTTAAACTAAGTTGATCATGAAGAGCAAGCAATCCTTTCTTTTTAAGATACTCTTCTTCTTTACACATGTCATCGTAAATCTTTTCAAGATTCAACTTAAGTGATGACATGTCCTTGAGACATTCTTTCAAGTCAAGATCAACTTCATAATATCCTAAATATTTCTCAACAGTATCCTTATGAAAATTGAGAAAATCTTCAAATTTTCTATTTTCTTTGAAAACAACGAAAGGTTCCTTATCCGAATAATAAAGAACATTGTATCTATTTGCTAAAAAGATTTCATTTAATTTTTCCATTGGTATATTGTCGAAGAGCTCATTAAGATGATAGTTCCCTGAATAAACTTCGAAGTAGTTATTTTTAGGAAATTCGAATTTATTTTTAATTATATCTCTTAGCTTAAACATGGTGGATCCTGGATCTAAATACACAGTACTCGTTTGGTTTTTGTAAGTCAATAGGATTTCTAATTTGCCATCTACAGGGATCTTTGTTTCCATTAATACACTAGAATTTTTAATTATAAAATTATTAAGAAATGATTGATAGAGAAAATAAAAATTCGCTCACTGTAGAAAAACACTTTAGATAAAATTTATTTAAGTTATTCGTGTAAGAATAGTAATATTTAATTTAAATTTAACACAAATTAATCCAACATAATAAAATATATTTAAAATTAAATATACTTGTATTTATATGATTTTCGTTATCTTAATAAAAATAAATTTCTTTTATATTTTCTAATTTTTATATTTCCTTTTTATCTAAAGTTTTACTTTGATCGAATCATTCAATAATTAATAGCTCTTGAATAACTTAAAATCATTCAGTTGTGGGTCTTCGAATAAAGCATAGTCAGGTAAATTCTTTTCTAAAACAATATTTATATAAATGTTTAAGAGACTAAATTTACCAAAAGTAGTATTATTTTTCTTGTAATTAATCAGATCTAAAGATTCTTCGTTCCACAAAGTTTTGTCTATCAAATTTTGTTTAAATCTAAACCTTCTCATATTGATGAACTGAGCTGGACAATAGGTTTCATATAAATACATTTGATCAAGACACAAATATTTATTAACCTCTAATAATGATATAACAAAAAGCTATACTTTCTACTTTTTTTTCTATTTGGTTGTTTATACATTCGTAATAGTCATCATGTGCTTGCCAACAAAATTTGCGATTGTTAACGTCTTTAGATCCTCTAGTAGTATTTGGAATATAATCATTTTTTGATACATGGGAAAACATCTTTAAATTAAATTATATTAAATAAAAATTAATAAATTTTTTATGATAGTAAGGAGAATACCAAACTTTTTAACAGATTAAAATATGGAAACATTTATGATATAAAAGTATATTATGTATGTTAATTTATTATAAATTTTTCTTTTATTTTCAAATGATCATTTTTATTAGTAGGTCTAAAATGAATTTCCTTGATCCTTAATTAATGGCCCTCTAGTGTATCCATAGGGAGGGAAGAAAGTGGGGCCATACCAGCTAGCTTTTTTCTGATAAATTGAGATGATAATCCTAAAGATAACAACCATCATGAAGATTAATACAAGAGTGGCAATCCTGTGCTGCCAGTTTGATCTTATTCTATTAATCCAAGTAAATGCCATCATGACGATACCTCCTAATACAAACATCGATGATAAAAGTAGTCCCTCCCCTACGTACTGGGATCTTTGTCCCGTATGAATGAGCTCTACTATGTTACCATATCGATCGAACTTAGCAAAGGGTGTACCGTGGATTATGTTATAAACTATCCCCCCGATACAAATTATATATACTATTAAAGACCCAACTAGCCATAAATAAGGTGATAGGAAAAATTGTTTGAAGTTATTGAACATATAGAACCCACCTGCAAGTAGAAACATAAAGCAAATGAAATAAAAAAGAAATATTATAGGGTTTTTCTTCAATGTAACTTTCCTTCCTGATTTTGCATTTACAAACTCCAACATTCTATGAGCAAATATATTGTCCGATCTTTCTTTGTATGCGATTACAAAATCTTCATCGTACTTTATGATCGACTCATTGTTATCATCTAATTGAATATTGCTAGGACCAGTATAAAGAATACTTGTTGTCGAAGGAAGTTTTAAATTTTTAAAAATTTGACTCGTTTCTTCTGAATAGTACAATATTCCGAAAAAAACAGCACGCTTACGTAATGCCATGTCTGGTTTATGCCCGTCAACAGCTTGATAACTTTCTGCTGCCTTTAAAAATTCTTCTGTAATTGATTCACAAAGTTTACATTTGTATTTCAAAGTGAAAAGAATTACAACATCGTATGGACGAGGATGTTTCATTACATATTCTTTAAAATCATTTGAATTGAAAATAATAACCCCGTTATCTGATTTAAGAGAGCGAGCTCTTAATTCATCTCCTTTAGGATGACAAATTGTAAAAGACAATAAACTTGTTAAGACAAGAAAATAACATAGTATTAATCGAAGTTTTTGTCTTTTCATATTGAATGCATTTCCTCCTTCCATTTTATATAAATTAATTAAATATATAGTTTATTCATTAGGTGATCCTATTAGTTACGATATAAAAATTATAATAAATTTATCAACGCCACTTGATGAAAATCTTCAAATCATTACATTATAAAATAACAATAAATTAAAATTTGTATTAAAAATCTAACTACAATATATTTTTATAAATCTTATTTGATTAGCAAATATTTAATTAAATCATACAATAAATAATAATTCAATGAATCCTAATGACAGAAATTCTATTAAAAATAACAAAACCACAACAAATAAAGTAAATTTTAAATGTAAATTTAAACTGGCTAGATATCATCGAGCAATAACTCCGAGATCACGTCAAAGGTAAAACCTAAATTGGACCCGAAAGGAAAGACTATGACATCATTAAAAACCCAATTTATAAAAAAAATTGGCAGACCTTCTGATGTACATTCCAATGAATCAGTAAATGAAGTTAGAAGAGTCTCCACTATGATGGTTGAGGAAATTCACCAAGTGGAATACGAAATTCATCAGCAAAGTGAGGAGCAATATTTGGTGAAGTATTTACAGGGAAACAAGGAATATTCAATAATAGACGAGAAAAATGTAATATTTTCATATTTAATTATAGTCTAATATTTTAGATGATAGTGTTATAATTGAACGGGAAGAGATAAGAGAAAGAACCTTAAAAAGAAATGACTTCGCATTAAATGAGCAGAATGTAAAAATTCATCACAAATATAAAATTCATAGTCTAATTTTTTAGATGATAGTGGATTTAGCCAAAAAAAGGAAGTTAGAGGAAGAAAGAAAAAAAATGATCCCGTAATAAATCAGAAAAATGTATAATTTCTTTACAAATATAAAATTCATAGTCTAAAGTTTTAGATGATAGTGGATTCAGCCAAAGAAAAGAAGTAAGAGGAAGAGCACTGAAAAAAAATGAAGTCGCAGTGAGTGAGCAAAATGTAAATTTTATATGAAAAATAAATTTATAGTCTAAAGTTTTAGACGACAGTGGATTAATCCAAAGAAAGGAAACAAGAGGAAGAACACTGAAAAAAAATGAAGTCATAGTAAGTGAACGAAAGAATACATCACCTATTAAAAGGGCAGTAAGTACATTAGATAGGAAAAGTCTCTATGACAAACTACACAAATCTCTTAAAAATTATGCAGATAACTCAAGCCTTGATATAGTATTCCGAGGAAACAAAAAATATACTGGTAAAAATATAGATCAGTTTTTGGAACAAAATCCGTTAGAGATTGAAGAACTAAAAGGAAAAGCAGCAGAAGAATTGAAAAGAAAAGTTACCCAAGAAAGAGGAGTCGAAGTAATGGCATTAGGTGAAAATAAGTACATTAAACATAAAGATGTCGGAGCTGGACTGATGGATATTATAAAAGACAGGCAAATTATGAAAGAATTAAACATTTCGTCTAAGCTTGGAGATAATAAAATAGTTACAGCATACATAGACAAGAGAAGAAATTTAACCCCAATTCCAGCATTGAAATCCAGGAGCTATTAGAATTCCCTTGATAGAAATCGTCTGCAAGAGATAGAAAGAATGGCCAAAAACATTAGAAGATTAGAATATTCTAATAACATTTTTGTAAAAGCAGCTGCTCAGTTAACTGATGCCGAAACTATCAGAATAGTGAAATGTGTCCGTATTCAAAGATGGTGGCGTTATATGATGGTAAAGACACGAGCTATTAGACTTATTCAGAAATGGTATAGAATATTTAGATTGAGAGGCAAATGGGGACATTTAATCGCCCAAATTTATAGCTCATTCCAGCAGTCAAATATGATTTTAACTCGAATTTTAATGAGGAGAACATTTTATTTCCTTAAGTACAATTTATTATTACAAAATAAGAGGAAATTGTTCCAAGTTCTTTATAAGATTTTATTAATCAGAATGAGAAAAGCATGGACCATATTTTTACCCCGCATTAAATACTACATAGATTACTTAGAGGAACATGAAGCCAAAAGAGCATCACTTCTTCTATTATTCTTCGTAAAAAGAAAAGCCAAACTCAGATATTTTTGGAAACTCTGGTTAGACAGAGTAAATCAATACAGAAGCAAAAAAGACGCCATGAAAAGTTTTTTCAATGTAACAATCGGAATGAATTATATTGAAAAATCAATTGTGATTAGAAAGTTAAAGATCTTTGCTTTTAAAAAATTTTTCCTATTTAGAAAATCTGCCTTAAAAATGGAAAAAATGAGAGAACTTTATAAAATGAGGCTTTCTTGGTCTGGTCGTAGATTGAGTGTAGCTCTGAGAAGATGGTGGCAAAAAGCAAAATTTCTTCGAATTAAGAAAATGAAATTAATCAGATTGGTTATGATAATGGGGAAAAAATATGGAAAAATTCTCCACGTTGTGATTAATAAATGGTTTATTCGTACTACCAAACAAAAATCTATAGTAACAGCATATGAGAGAATTTTCAACACAAAGAAAATTCTCGATTTAGTAGGGGGCTGTTTGAGGAGAAAATATTGGAAGGTATTCTATCCAAATCTCAAGATTAGAGTTAAATTTCTTAAATTCAAAAAATTGGCAATTGACAAAATCCAAATGACAAACTACCTAATCCGAATGTATTTCTTTAGATGGTTTGAATTTGCGAATACGAAAAAATCAAAAGAAAATGTTATAACCGATCTGCGAAAGAAATTTCAAAACTTACAGAAACTTATTTTGGGAATCAGAAAATTTTACATGAAAAAGTTCCTGATTCTCCAAAGACTACAAAAAAACAGAATAATTTCTAGAAGACAATCATCAATTAACATTTTCTATAAAATCTTCAGAGAGATAAATAAAAATAGCGTTTCGTATTTTTTTAAAAAATTGCAAGATCATCACAAATTTCTCTATTACAAAATAGGAAGAATTTTAGAAATTTATGACCGTAATAAATCTCTAAAGTATAAATTCAAGGTGATCCCAAAATATTTTAACATTTGGAAGAAAAAGGCCTTCTCTGTGATTTTTCAGAAGGTCTCTGGTAAATTCAAAAAAATTATTTCCGCTATAAAGAAATTGTTCATTAGAAGAATCGATTTCTTCAAGAAATTAAAAATTTCTGCGATCATTTCGAGTTTGAGGATTCTTATTAAGAAGAAACAAGATAGGGAAAATATTCAGAAGTCTAAGATAAAATCTACACATCTCAATTGTTGGAAAAATTTCATAGTAAGATCTAAACTTCATGATTTCAAAATAAAAATTCTAAGAAATTTCATCAAGAAATCCTATAACATCCTCTCTAATAGAAAGAAACTTAACAACCTGAAAAAATGGAGATCTAAAACTGCCTTAATAACAACAAGATTTATAAAGGGAGTTCAACTTTATCACCACTATATAAAATATTTCTTATGCAAACATGGTAGTGACATGAGCAGGTTTATCCTATACAAAAGGGCAGGAAAGAAAATAAACACAATCATATTAAGACAAAATAGAAAATCTCAGAAACGACTGCTCAAATCATCCTTTGCAAAATGGAATAAAAGAATAATAACTAACAAATTGTTAGCTCGAGTTACCGAAAAAAGGACGACAATAATAAAAACGTTAATTACTAAAAATGAGAAAAAGCCGATTAAATCATACTTCCAAAAGTGGAAAGGAATGAAGAAGCCGAAATTCTCAGAAAGCTTACAGAACTTCAAAAATTTTAGAAAAGGATTTTTTGTTTTAGAAAGAAGTCTCATAAAGAAGCCGTTTTCCACATTCAAAAATAATTTACGACTTAAAAAAACGATGATCACAGTAAAAAAGAGAATGATGGAGCATATAGCAAGAATCGAAAGAACAGGACTCCAACCTATTTTTAAAAGATGGTTCTTAAAGAGCCAAGGATTAGTCAATCCAAAAAGTATCTGGAAAGTAACAAAGACAACTGTCCAGAAGAAAAAGAGTATAATTGTTATTAGAGAGAAATTCTTTGAGTCTAAGACTATATACATGCTAGAAAAAAAGGCCTTAGTATCAAATATTAAAGGTCACTTGACTATACTTTCAATCAGCAGAATAAACAAATTAATCAAAATTCAAAAATTGTTCAAAGAATTCCTTAGAAAAATTAAAGAGGAGAAGCAGAAGAAAAAAAGATCTTGTGTTAAATATTTATGGTCAATTTTTAAAACGAAATTCCAAGGATATAAGAACAAAAATTTCCATAAATGGGTGAAAAATTCAAAAATTCTTAGTGTACTTCAAAATGGAAAGATAATTACTGATTTTATAAGAAAAACGGTTTTAAATAAGATAAAATTTAAACATCTAATAAGACAACAATTATTACACAAAATAATAGTAAAAAAATCAATAAGACCCTACTTCAAGAAAATTAGAAAAGTTAACAGAAACGTGGCTATTAATAACAAGCTAACTAAAATATTCGAAATAATAGAACTAAAAAAAAATAACGAGAGCAAAATCCCTATATTAAATACATGGAGAATGCATGCAGAAAAGAAAAAAAACCATGTAAAAGATAATTTTCGTAGAATGTGCTTGATATACAACGTTAATCGATTCATAAAACGTATTAAGAGAAAATTAATCCTGAAAATTATACTAAACCATTTATGGCTGAAAAATTCACAAAAAATTAAGGCTTATCTAAGGAAATGGAGGAGCAGATTAAGTTATGATCTTACTGAAAAAAGTGCTACCATTATTCAAAATTTCCTCAAAAAGAAGAGATACCTTCTATTAAGAAAAGAGGAGACAGCTAATAAACAGTTAAAAAACAAATTGCAAAATTTTGAAAACCATGTCCTAAAGTTAAAAATGGCAAAGATGATGGAGCATGTTTATACCTTCTACTCATTTAAAATATTGAAAAAAATGTTACTTACCTGTGAAAATATCATGAAAACAATCCATCGTAAATCAATTTTCGAAAAAATTAAAGAATTTTGGATCAATTATAAAATTTCTCATTCCTTGGATGACATGAGAGAAGTAAAAAAATCTCTGGTAAAAGTTCGACCCAAAAATTTGTATTTTTATGCAAGAACTTATTCTAGAAAAGCCAAAAGAAAGGATGATATAATCACAATTAGGAAAACCGATTATCAGCTGTATTTAAGAATTTTAATCCCTAAATTCATTAATTATATTCAGAACAAAATTTTACTTAAAAAGTCACAAGCTTTCGATTCAATCTCCAAATGTAATTTTAAGCAATTAAAAAAGGAGAGAGATGCTATTTTAATTACTCTGGTTAAAAAGAGGGTTTTAAGATTAAATTTCTTTAAATTCACAGAAAATATAAGAATTGTTCACTCTCAAGAAAATTTGCGAGGTTTTCTCTTCAAATTTTTCTTAATGAAAATAAAATTATTTGCAGCTGACTTTAAACACATGGATAGGCTGTGCAACTTCCTGAGGACAATTAAGGTAATAAATGAAACTAACAAGAAAAACAACAAGCTGACTCTTATAAAGAAATGGTGGCTGATGGTTTCTATGAAGAAATTCCAAAAGAGAAAAATTACAGAATTATATAAAAAAGTCAATTTAATGTTTTTAGACATGGTAGACGGTCTTTTCGGTGAGGAACCAGAGACAGTTACTGAGTATGTTGAGATGGTATACAACATCGACAAGGAATCATATGAGAGGGAAACGGAACATAAATATTCTTTGGAATTAAAGTCGGATAGCACGATGTCGTCTAACAATTTGTTAGATTATAAGAAATCAATGTTACTTTCTCCAGGGATACTATCTAATGATCCTTTTAAAAAAGTTGACGACTACAAAAAATTTAAGGAAGATCTAAAAAAGAATAATAACCACATTGACAATAGATATAAACCAAACTCAAATCCAAAACAAAATGGAGTTGATAAAAAGGGTAAAATTTTTATTTTTTATAATTAACTAGTTACTAAAAATACTAACAATAATTCGAATCCTTCACGTAAAATTAATATTGAGTCTAATAAACCAAGTGACAAAAGAATAAATAAGAAATAATTAATAATTTCAACTAGGAATAAATTATTTTCTTTAATAATAAAGCTATAGTATTGAATAGGTAATATATAATAAAAAAATATTTTTTTAATTTTTCTAAATTTAATGATTAAAATATTTTATTTGGAACTAATTTAGATCTATACAAATTTATTTATAATTAATTAATTTTAATATTTGAAATTTACATGAGTTAATCGTCTTATATAAATTGTAATAATTAATTCTATTATAGGAGATGGTGAATTTTTTTCGAATTTTGTAGGTTAAAAATTAGCAGCAATTTCCTTTTCCGTTGTTTTTGTCGGGTTTAGACGGTTTTAATTTAGTACCGGTGTTCTAATCGTAATTTGAAGTAGGAAATATAAATAAATTATAAAAAGTAATTGAATACCTCATCCAAGTTGATTTTATTTTTCTCTATATTACTAAGAATAGTTTGAGCAGATAAATTAAAAGCCTAGTAAAAAATTTTTGATAAAAAGGATTAATAATCATTATTTACCTCTTCGACGTTAAATGCAGTCTTTGCACTAGTCTCTAAAAACATAAGGCCTCTTTCCTTGGCAAAAGCTTCTCCCTCTTCATAAGTGACTTGTCTCCTAATTTATGGAAATTTTAAAAAAATGTTTATTGTTTAAAAATATTTTACTTATTTTCTAAATCCTTTTTATTACCGATCAGGATGCAGACGATCGATTTTGATGAATTCATTTTAACTTCTTCCAACCATTTTGTGATATGAGTGAATGTCTCTCTTCTTGTGATGTCATAGACTAGCAAGGCCCCCACTGCCCCTTTATAATAAGTTCTTGTTATTGCCTGGAAGGCTTCTTGACCGGCCGTATCCCAGATTTGAATTTTTATTATTTTATTATCGATTTCGATAGATTTAGCTCCGAATTCAACGCCGATTGTTAGTTCGTGTTGATGCCTGAATTTGTTGTCAGTAAATTGTAACAAAAGGCAAGATTTCCCGACGGCTAAACGATTAAAATGATGTATAGCTACCCATATCTCCTACAATGATATATCGGAATAAATAATTGTAATTGTTGCTGTATTTGTTCATCATATTTTCTATAATTATAAAATTATTAAAATATTTAATTTATAAAAAATGATTTGTTTTAATATTTTTTATCAGAATTCTCTACAAACCGTAATCGAGATAGAGAGACATCAGAGTATCTTAGAAGTAAAAGCAATTATATCAACTGCAATTGATTGTGAATTCAGTGATTTAATTATTTATCTTGGGGATTATGGAATCATTGAAGGAGAAGAATATATGGAGATGCCGTTGATCGCATTAGAATTAGAACAAGGAAGACGGTATGAGTTATTTGTGTATAATAGAAATAACCTTTTCAATTTGTGGAAACTCTGCTGTAGTCAAAAAATCCTTGGGGATAATCCGGTTACACAGGTAGGTTATCTTGTTGAATATGGTAATGGAATAAATAAATCCAAATTTCCTGTGTGTTATGCATGTAGCAATTATTGTCATAAGCAGGGTGATAAGAAAGAACTATTGTTGGAAAATAATTTTTATTGCATGTGTGGATTAACCAGTGGTCAGAATAATGTGCCAAAGTGTAAATTTGCATTTTGTATAAATCTAGAACAACATTTTATAAAAGAAAAACAAAAAGAAAATTTAGATCTCACATTTTCAAACTTAAATTCTATTTTGAAATTTCATGCGGAGAAATTATTTTTGCGAGAAAAAAATAAAATAGATAGTTTGAATAAAGAAATATTAGCCAGAAATTTTGATTTTGAAAGAAGTGTCAAATTCGGAATGCAAAGGGTAAAAATGTATGAGTTGAACAACATCCAAGATAAGATACTCACCCACATTCCTGTCGAGGACTTAAACAAAGAAGCAAAAGAAAATTCAAAAAATTCCAAGCTCGATTTGAAAGATGAGTTCGTAAAATCCCTTTTAAAATGGTTCAAACAAAAATTTTTCACATGGTGCGATAAGCCAATCTGTGAATTATGCAAACTAAAATCTTCTACTATGATTGAAACTGTGTCTCCCAACGAGGAGGAGCATAAATGGTTGGCCTCTCGTACAGAAGTTTACTCTTGCCAAAATTGTAAACAAAGGGTAAGATTTCCTCGCTACAATAATCCAGTAAAGCTTTGTGATACTAAAACAGGAAGATGCGGAGAATGGGCTAATTTATTTGGAGCCATTTTGAGATGCTTCAAATATGATGCAAGATTTGTGGATAATTTCGAGGATCACGTGTGGAACGAGTATTATTCGGAATCTCTCAAGAGGTGGGTACACGTGGACTCTTGTGAAAATGCATGGGACACCCCTTTATTATATGAGCAGGGATGGGGAAGGAACATGACCTTCATTCTAGCACACTCTATTCATGGTGTCTATGAAGTAACTCGTAGGTATGTAAAGGATTGGGATTTGATTTCTAGCAGAAGAAGAATCAGTGAAGAAGCAAGGATGAATTATATAATAGAACAACAAAATAATTTAATAAGGGAAGATATTCAGCCTGAACTTGTTGAATATCTTGCAAATAGAGATATAATCGAACAAATCGAGTTGCTTAAAGTTAAGACTATTAAAGAAGCAGAGAATGCAGGAAGACAATCTGGAAGTGAGGAATGGAGAAAGAACAGAGGAGAATTAAAATAATTAAACTTATAAAAATTTAATCAGTCTTAAAATCTTTCGCAATCAGGATTTTTAATTATATTTTCCTATTTTTGTAAAAATTCTAATATCAAGGATTTCATTTTATTAATAAATTTACACCTATTGAGAGTGTTAATATAATGTATTGATTATTAAAAAATTTCTCATTCTGGTTTGCTCTTGATAGAAATGAATTTTGAGTAACTCTTCTTATAGGGTACTTCTGATCCCTTATAATTTTTTAAAAATAATAAGAAATTAAATTTATAATAATTGAAATGAAGATAAATAAAACTTTCAACAAACATTTTATAAAATCATGCATTCTACTATTCCTAATTATAAATTTTATTCAAACTTTCGAATTAAGAGCATCTGCAGTGCTTTCCTTTTACAATTCTAATGTAAAATTAAACGGTCCAGCAAGCAATAATTTTAAAGGCAACGTTGGCCTCGATGATCAAGAAAGAGGTATAGTAATTACAGCAGGGGATGGTGCACATGACGAGTCTCTACTTAGACTAGTCAGTGAGAAATTAGACAGCGATAGCTTTCTGATAGATTATAGACTATTTAGAACATGCGAAGTTACAGCTTCCTTTACAAACGATAAAAAAAAACTTATTCTGAATTTTTCCCCTTACAGTCTTGAAAACAGAAAGAAAAATGACAACTTCGACGTACATGTAGAGATCTCCAACTACGAAAAATTTATCGACAAAACAAAATATACTACTGAATACGCAGTCCAGGATTTCCTAAGAACCCAATGTAACAACAGAAAGAATAAAATATTGTCATATAAAAACGAATTCACGCTCGCTGTTGAAAATTACAGGAAAAAATCCAAAGAGTTGGAATCTTTAAATGTTCAAATAAGAAATCATGCTAAGGATTTAGAAGGTTTAAAATCTTCGATAAGTGAAACAGAATCACAATTAAAGGATATTGAATATCTAAAAGACTCCTATCAAATGCAATTAAAATCGATTTCGAGTCTTACAAACGGTGCCTCAAAATTGATTTCAAATGAAACTAAGAAAAAAGAAGAATTGCAAAAGAAGCAAAAAGAACTTGAAGATCAAATAGTCCAATCTCAAAATGATGCGAGAAAAGAAGAAGAATTTTCGAATAAACTTAAAGAAAGATATTCTAAAAATATGGAATCAACTAAGGATGTTGAAAATGAAATAATAACGACACAGAAAAATCTTTCTGATGTAGATAATTCCTTATCAAACGTAAGATCAGAACAGTTACGAGTAAATTACGATTTGAAGCACATAGAATCTCTTAGAACTAGCCTAGAAAAAAATTTGGCCGACATCGCTGAGCAAATGGATTCACTAATGAAGAAAAATGAAGAACATCAAAATAGTATTAAAAAAATGATTAGAGACAGAGAAAATTTTAACAAGGCTATCATCGAAGAAAAGGAAGAAATTCAAAAGATGGAAAGCGAGATAAATGAATTAATAAAGAAAAAATCTAAAAAAGAAGAAAGCCTTAAAAGTAAATTTGATGAGATGAAGAATATCGAAAATAATTTGACAAACAGAAAAATCGAAACTGAGCAAATTTCATGTCAAGTAAAATCTTTAACAGAAAAGAAAGAAAGATTAGAAGGTTCAGAAAAAATGGAGCTTACCAATAAATTAGAAAGTCTTAGAATCAAAGCAAAATCTTATGAAGAGAGAGAATCTTCATTCCTTAAAGACAAGAAGAGATTAAGTGATCAGTTAAATGACATAAATAATCAAAAAGAATTGTTGAATAAGAAAATAACAGAAAACAAAAATGACATTGAAAGAGAAACTAATGAATTAATTGAAAAAAATAGAAAAACAAATACACTTGAAAAGAATAAGAATGACCTTTTCAATGAATTAAGAAAAAAAGAATTCAAAATAAAAAATTTAAGGATGGAAAGCCAAAATTACAGCAGTGAAATTGAAAATGTAAATAAATCTGTCAATTCAACTGAGGAGAATATGAGAACCTTCCAAGACATTCTGAATGACTTAATTGTCAAGAAAGCTCCCACAGAACAATTATACAACACGCTTGTAGAGGATAAAAATAAAAAAGAAAATATAATTAAATTGGAAAATCAAAAAATCAAAGAACAAGGCGAAAAATTAAAAAAAGAAGTACCTTCAGCTACTATTATGATAGATTTGGCACAAGATGAAGCCTATAATAATTTGAATGAAAATTTTTCAGAAGAAGCTGAAAGGAATAAGCCTAAATGGAGAACTTTAATAGAAAAAATTATAAGTTGAAAGAAAAATCAATAATTTATGAAGAGAATTATTAACCTTTAAACTAAAATAATTCATTTTTAAAAAATCTTTAATTGTAACAGTCTGTGATTTATATTTTATTAAATGCATCTATAACTTTATATAGCTTTACTTATATTTTATTTATTTCTCTCCGAACGATTTTTTAAAATAAAAATTTTCGCCTCCTTGCGAATACTTCCCATAACTTCTGCTTAAAATAAGTGGTAGACTTAATCCTATTTGCTCTTGTTTAAAATTGAGTCTAATCAATTCTCTGACAATTTTTTCATAGGTCATTCTTTTGTTCTTGGCAAAAAGATTATCTAATACATCATCCATTTCACTGGCTGTTTTTTGTTTCTTTACGTTTTCTGAAAAATTATTCATCTCTTCTCCTCTTCGTTTATTTCCTATGCAATCATTCTGTTTAATTTTAGATTGACTAGTGTTATCTTCATGCATGCTTATATTTTCTATAATAGAAGATAATTCTTCGCTTACATCGACGTCGTCTGATTCTTCATCTTTTTTGCCAAAAAATCCGTCAGAAGATTCAGATTCTTCTTCGTCTATATCATCATCGATAGCTGGATCACCAAAAGCTTTGTCTTTATCTTTTATTTTCCCCATGAACACTTCTTCTATATCAGACGGGATATCTTTAAGCTCTGGGTCTATATCTTCCTCTCGATCTTCTTCGGATTTTTGTTCTCTTTCGAAAACATGGGGTTTGACTTCGTCTAAAATATCTTCATCTTCATCGTTTAGTCGTGTGAGCTTAATCCCTGTTTCTTTTTCTTCTTTAAAGACTTTTTCTTTCTTAGAGCCTTTTAGCACAAGGCCTTTGTTTCTTATATAATCTGTGAATCCTGATTTTGCTTTCAATCTCTCCTCTGCCTCTTCTAATGACATGGTGTTGTATTGTATATCTTTCTTAAATGTCCACCAGTCGTCCCCTGGAAATCCTTCTATCTTTTTTGTTTCTTCGTTGAATTTGAAAATGAAATATTTTGAGGATTGTTCGGCTAACAGGTTTCCTGTGTACTTAATTTCAGATCTTTGTTTTTTTTCTATAAGTTTGTAATTTTTCGTTTGCTGCTCTTTAGTTAGTATACATTTCTCTGTGTCTAGAGTGTCATTAATTTTTCCAATTTTTATCTTAGAATCTTTGTTATAAATGACAAGGGGAATGGAAGCAATTAACTTGCTAGATTTATTCGAGTTCGTATTCATTATTTAAATTGAATTTGATTTATTTAATTTTAAAAAACTAAAAAAGAAATAATTTTAAATTTTATATATATATAGGCTGAGTAAATAAATGAAAATTAATATATAAATTTTAGTTAAATAAATATAAAAATGAAAATTTTTAGCAGCCTTAGTATAGGAATAATTATAGTCATGATTAGAAATATCGTATCCCAAAATGGTGGTTCAGATAATACAGATGGAGACAATAAATCAAATTCAGAGATACCAACATTTGTATGTAAAGCAGATCAGTCAAATATTGAAATAGTAAACGATTATTTAAATTACTTGAAAATATTTTTATTCAAAACATAGGGTAAAAATGTAACAGTCTGTATCCACTTTTTTCCTCGTCCATACAGAATGGCATTTGAAGTAATCGCAGACGAATATACAGTTCTGTCAATCGGTGGAGCATATAACTTTGTTTCTGAGGATACTCTCCCTAAGCAATCATTTGTTTTCCAAATTGCGACTAATAACACCGTATACCCCAGTGTAACATTTTATAATTTATAATCTTTATAATATAATTAGTTATATTATAACAAAGTAGATCAGTTTATGATCCCTGTGTTTAATGTTGTAATAAAAGTCGAAAAAGGAGTCATCTATGATATTGTATGGGATAATGACTGCTTTAGTTGTCTTACTTCTAGTGACTGCTTTAATAACACAGATATCACTTATTTGAACGATACCTCGATAAAAGTTACTGAAAATAACTGCAAAAGTAAGTTATGTACCTTGGATGCTGATAATTCATTTAATTGTGATCCTAAATTTTATATCACATGGTTTGGGACTGATATAAACGGAAAACAGTTTAAAAGTTCAAATCTCTCTATGTCCAGATTTAGGCAGTATGCTGTTGGGTCCTTATACAACTCAGCGAAGGATGCATTTAATAAAACTGTTGAAACTTTGAAAAAAACTTGGGATGATGTTAAACAAACTACAGATGACATAATAAAATCATTCGGATGATATTTTTTTTCGAGACGCTTTTTGTTTAACCTAAATATAAAATTAGCAGATATTGATCATAATAATTGAAATAAAATTTATGTAAATATTATATTATGCTATGATAAATTTTTAAAATTGGAAAGTAGAGTAATTTTGGAGTAAAATATTCTTAAATTGTAAAAATAAGATATTTTAATTTAATAGTAATGATTTTTCTGTAAATTATATACGCTTGAAAAATGCCGAATTACACCCCTGTAAATTTTAAAAAAATAATTTTATTTAAGAAATATTCCCACTTTTAAATATAGTATTCGCTGCCTGAACCTAATTTTTTTAAACAATTAGCTCTAGTTAGGTATTTTTATTATATCAAATAATAAAATATAATTTTAATTTATTTAATGAGTTTTTCTGTCGAATTATGGGGAGGCTACGATTTCATCTACAATACGTTTCAATCACACCGCTTAGGAGTAAAAGATCTTATTTACATGTTCAATAAAAAATACGAATATGAAGTGGAATACGCTAAAGGAATGAAAAAGATTTACGATATGAATTATGCAGTCACCAAGATGCCTTCTTTGCTAAATGGCATAATCACATTTAAAAACGATTTATATAATCATTACGAATATACAATGGAATTCGGAAAAAACTTACAAGACGAAATAATCAAGCCATTGGAAAATTTTCTAGTTGATCAGAATAATCAAGGAAAAAATTTTAACAACGAAGCAAGAAGAATAGAAAAAGAATTTAGATCATGTGTTGAAAGATTAGAAAAATCACGAGTAAAATTCCACACTTGTGCGAAAATGGCTGAAGATGCTAAAATTCAATCTGAAATGGCAAAATTAAATTCGAATTTAGGTTCTGATCAAAAAACAAAACTCGAATTAAAATCACAGAATATGTTAAAAGAAGCAAAGGAAAACGAGAGAATTTATATTAATAGCATAAGCATAGCGAACGACATAAGGGAGGAATATATCGAAACAATGAAAAAAATGATGAATGAGTTTCAAAAATTAGAAGAAAATTTAATCGATATGATTAAGGATTCTTTGAGGAAGTATATAATCTATCAAGTTGCATTACTTAGAAATTTGCAATATGATATAGAAAAGAAGGCTAGTGTAAATAAAATTATAACATATCTAATTTTTATTTACTAGGCTATGGAAAATATAAACATCCTCTCAGACATCAGAACATTCATCGAAAAGAACGCAACTAGTAGTTTACCTCCATTTAAATTTGAGTTCGTTCCATACGTTTCAGAATTCGATAATAAATTGAACAATGGAAATAATTCAAAAATTCCTAAAGAAATACAAGATAATGTAAAGCAATTTATTAGTAATGTGTTTTATGTTGAACCCCCTGAAACAGAGGTATTAATATATGATTATATTTTTCATTTTATTAACTAATATTCAGCCTGATTCATTTGATCAAAGGATATATAACGAAATTGAAGCAATTATTAATCTTAGCTGGCAAGGAAAACAGCTACCTGACGAAGAAAAGAAAATTGTAATTTTTATTTTTATATCTATAGTTTGGAAGGTTGCTTAAAGAAAAAAAATACAGAAAGTTTTTCGTGGGTTGCTTAAATAATTTCAGGCTGTCTGGTCTATTTACATTAGAAGATAAAAGCTTTTATGCTGTAGGTGACTTGATGAATTTGTCCTTAAATCAGATTTATATTGAAAAAGATTTTGATTCTGCAAAAAATATCATGACTATTTCTCAGACACTCTATAAGACTGCGTCAGAGCCGAATAGACCAAGAAAATTTTTACAATCTTTGATAGACAAGCATCCGATGTGGAAAAATTCTGAATTCTGGGAAGAATTTGTGAAATGTAATTTTAAATAAAGTTTATTATAGATACCATCAATGAGGAGCTGCATAACCAAAAAAATTACAATCTTTACACTTTCGAATCTCAAGAGGAGAAATCAAGAAGATTTAAAGCTATTGTTGTCTCTCAATTAAATACTTTTTCATATAACATGATATCCTTCCGTCTAAATAAATTAAGGGCAAAGGAAATTATCTCAAATTTTTCAAAATATTTTGACATTGAAAATTCAAAAATCACAGATATCTTAAACAATGTCGAAGAGTTTAGCACAATCATCGAGAATAACATCAATGAAGATGAAGAAGAAAATATTAATAAATTCAATGATAACAGTTTTCAAATTTATAGTTCTAATTTAAGCAACCCGCAACAGGATAAAGATTATACTAGTACTAGCATAAATTATAGCAATGAATTAAAAGGGGGTTAAGGTGACAGAACGAGATCTTATAAGGATAATTAATCATCTCTGAAAAAAATCTATAGCCTAACTAAATATAAGATTATGATTATATCTATAGAGATTTTTTAATCATTTATTTTAATTTTGACTGCTTAATTTTGTAATATAAGAGATGATATAATTTATGATTACAATATATTTTAATTATTGTATGATTGCATTCCTTCTCAAATAATCAGAGATGTGATTAAAGGCCTCTATTTCTTCAGCGTTTAATCCTAAGATATTGAAAAATCCATGGACACTGACATATTCTTTGAATTCTACTTTGACATCTTCCCTTTTTAAAGCATTTCCGTATTCAATACCATCATCATATAAAATATCATCTGTTGCTAAAATAATTAATGCGGGTGGTAAATTTCTCAAAGATTCGGCTTTCAGAGGATTCGCAAGTGGATTATTGTAATTCTCATCTTTATCAAGGTATTGGTCATGAAACCAATCCATTAAATGCTTTGATAGAATGTATCCATCTTTGAATTTCTCGTTACTATCAGTCATATGTCTAATGTTCATAGTAGGATAAATAAGAATTTGATGTGCTATCCTAGGTTCAAATCCGCTATTTCTATCTCTTGATAAAAGTGCTAAAACAGCAGATAAATTTCCCCCGGCACTGTCGCCTAATATTACGACTTTATCCAAATCCACTTTTTCTAACAATTTATGGCTTTTACTATAAATAAAAGATAAAGCTGAATAGGCGTCTTCTACAGCAGTAGGAAATTTGTACTCGGGTGCCAGCCTATAGTCAAGTGAGACCACAATCAGACCTAATTTACAAAATTCAAATGATCTATCAATTAAAGCATCTAACACAAAACCACCCCCATGGATATGTAAAAGAACTGGTAATTTGTCTGTATTATATGATTCTGGATAGAATATTTGTGCTTTAATTGTCACATTTTTGTGTAATTCTTCAGACCAAAGTGATAAAATGTCAACATCTTCTATTAAAACACCATCTATGAATTTATTGTCAGTTGCCTTTGGTTTTGAAAAATACAAATTATTATTCATGAATTGGTTGAACAAATACCTATTAAAATTTCCCCCTATACCTACGCAATAAAAAAACACTTTGGCTAGGTAGTGATTAAATTTGAGCTTCCCATGAATATGAGGATCGATTATGTATATATTATACAATATGAAGGACACAAAAATAAGAAAGCAACTTGTAAAAACTAATCTTAAATTTATTATCATAATTATTTTAATTTTAAATATTTTTATTAAATAGTCAAAATAAATATAGAGTTTGATTTTATAGAGTGGTCTCTATAAAAATCACTTAAGTGGCAATATAAATTATATATTTATGAATTTAACAAAATATAACATAAAGGAATATAATATATTTGATTTAATTTAAAAATGAAAGAATTGATAATTTTGAAAATATGCCTTTTACTTTGTATAAGCGTTTTCTCTACACATGCACCTTGGACTGCAGAAGAATTAAATGAATACTTCACAAAACAAAATTATCCATCATTTGTAGATCCCGAAGGATATGTTCAATCTGAGGAATTAATTCGTGAAATAAAGAAATCTATCGAGTCAATATATTTTGAAAAAAAATACGAAACAAAAGTTTTCATAATATCAGAAATGTCTACAAAATATAGTCATTATTTTTCAAAAGACATTAGTCTATTTATGAACGACTTGACATATCTAATTTTTAGAGGAGATGAGACCCTCGACGCCGATTCTTGTTTTATTTTATTTTCTATTAATGACAAATTAATGAGAATCAGAACCGGTGAAAACGCAAAATATTATATAAACGATTATGAAGCTGAAAAATATTTAAAATCAATTAAATACGAGATGAGATCTAAGGATTACGGTGCGGCAGCAAAGAAACTAGTCGATAAAATTTTAGATAGAGTAATTAATGGAAACCCCAGATTGGAATATATATTAGCATGGATAACTATTATTATTATTGTAATTGCTGGGTGTATAATTTTCATTTTCTCAGCAATAATTCAAAACAGGAAATACTACCTGACTCCTACAGCTCAAGAAAGATTAAGAAAAATAAAAGTTCTTTCAGAAGAAAATAGAACAAAGAAAGAGATAGTGCAAACTACTTGTGTTATTTGTTTAGAAGACTTAAAATCATCTGATTATGTAGCTGCTCCCAATCATGGTGATAAAAACGTTTCCTTATGTGAAATTAGCATCCTAGAATGTGGGCATTCTTTCCATACTTCTTGCATAGCAACTTGGATGGACAAAAGCAATAAGTGTCCTACTTGCAGGCATCAGATAGATGAAGAATGTAACACTGCAAGGTTAACAGAAGGATTAGTTTTGGTTCAAACTGCATATCATCCTAACTTAGCTAACTACACATTTAGTCATACGAACGGTTTCCTTTGGCATAGAACTGTAACAAGTTCAAGAGGAAATCATGGAGGATCTTCCTATTCTGGAGGATGGGGTAGATCAGGAGGGGGTGCAACTTCATCTTGGTAATAAAAATAACAAAGGACCTCGATAAAATAAAAAATCAACAAAACAAATAATTATTTTTTGAATTTAAAAATAATTTAAAATATTTAAGATTGTAAATAAATCTTTTCCATACGATAATGAACGATAGAATTCCTAACATTATCTAATACATAATTTATTCTACCTTTTATATGTAATATTAAATTACTTATATTATTTTCTATCTTATTAATATTCTTTTCTAAAAAATTAATAAAAAATGATGACTGGTATTTTCAAAACCGAAACGAATGAAGAATCTAAAAAATTTAAAAATGAGAAAGAACGCCAACAAATGAGAAAAAGCAAACAACATACAAGCAGATTCCTTGACAACTATTTTAATTCTAATTTATATTCCAAAAGTTGGTGGCCTAACGGAGTTTACAGAATAAAGAAGTAAATAAAATGATTAAAAAAATTTATTTAGAGACTACACTGTATCAGAAATAGGCTTATGTTATAATTACGAAAAAAACAATGTTATACACAGGGTGAATTATGCCAAAAACTACCTAAGAGATTATTTGGAATATGAGAACATCGAAGATGATGAATTCATCATTACAATCGAATTCTGTTCAAACTGTGATAATCACACTTTACACACTCATCACTCTGCTGAATTATATGAAAATTTTGCAACAAATTTGAAACAATCCATTTTGATTAGATTCCCCTTTATCAAAGTAATTTTAAAGCCAATAGATAATGAAATAAAACCCGAACAATTTTTCGGAACAGACATAACAAAAATGAATACAAATAATCCATATTTAAAACAAGTAAGAATCGGGGCTATGGAAGTGCAATTATGCTACAAACTACAAAAATCGAATAGCAAAGTTTTTCTTATCCACTCAAAATTACAATCCGGTAGTTGGCCAAATATCCAAAATGTTCTTAATGATGTTGCTAAGAACATGCCCACATTTAATTTAAATTTACGGGTCTTCGATGCAGAAAATGTAAAAGACAGGTACCCAAATTTGAAAGATGAAGAACTGAAAACACTCATAGGAAGCAAAATAGAAAACGTTAAGGTTAATCTATACAAAATTAGGAGTAAGAAAGTTCAAGATATTTCTGATTCTGCTAAGAATGAAATCGAGAATACTATAAACCCCAAAAAAAGAATCGAAATGATGTCTAAAACTAAAAAAGAGATGAAAGAATCATATTCTAGTCTTCCAATTATTCATAATAATTACAATAGCTTTCATTTAAATAGACCACTAACTCACAAATCCCAATTGAAATCCGTAAATTCCTCTTCGCAGAATTTTACAATTTTCACAAAAGAAAACAAATTAATCAGAGATAAAGAAAAGATTGATATGTTTAAAGGAGATATGTTAGTTAGCTTATATACATCTGACAATGGAAAATTAAAATTTAAGAATTTACCCTATGACAGCTATTTAATTGAGGTCGAAGAATCTCCTAATTACCATGGATGTGCGATGATTTTCTCATTGGACCAAATAAAATCTGACAAAAAGGTGAATAGATACATCCCACTTTACACTCAAACTCAGTCTTATGTTAAATTGTTTGTGTACTCTGAAAATAAAGAAAAAAATGAAGATGAAAAAGTCATCGATGCTGAAGTTCTAGTAAATAATTTTGGTAATTTAACTATGGAAAAAGAGATTCTTTATGATGATAGCGGATTTAAAATAAAACTAAAAGAAAATCTTAAAATTTTAGGCAGATACGAGGGAATAATTGTTCCTGGGAAATATTCTGTTACTATCAGAAAAAAAGGATTTGCGCTTTTTACAAAGGACATGGATTTTATACCAGGAGAGAACATTTTAAACTTAAAAATTGAAAAGGAAATAGAATATTTCTTTAAGGTTAAAATAATCTCTTATGATAAATTTCAACCAGTTGAAAATGCAAATATAAAATTGAGTTGCGGAATAGACGATTCAGTAATTGAGGGTGTTTCCAACGTTAAAGGAAAATATAAATTCAAAATCTCTTCCAGAGAGGATTTCACAACAATCTACGTCTCAAGAATAGGATACTTCCCATGCCAAAGGACATATGTAAGAAATTCTATCGAGGAATGTGCAAAAGGAATTAAAATGAAGGTTTTATTAGTCCCTGAGGCTATCGTTCAAAAAGAACACAGTGTGATAATGGTGACATACTGTAATAACTATGAAGAAAATTTTGTTCCTTCTTATTTGTTTTCTAATGCTAGTAAATACTTAACAATTAAATTATAGTAAGCAATTACACCGATATAACTTATTCTGATTTACAGAAACAATACGGTTTGATGACTTCTTATTTTAATTTTCGTACTATATTTATTAATTCGTAGATGCTCCTAAGAACGATGAGAAGCAAGAATTAGAGAAATTCCAGGAGGAAGAAGAATTCGAGGAAATTATAAGATTATCTTTGGAAATAAAATCCCAAAAATTACAGGGTGAATATAAAATAAACCCTATGGTATATATGAATGGTCTCCGCAGATTCTCTTGTGAATGTAGCATCTATACTTCTAAAAATGTATTTTATTTTTCGGCACCTACTTATACGAAAGAAACTCAAGTAAATTATTGGGATTTAGGATTTTTGGATATTAAAAATCTTATCTTTTATGAAACAAATGTTTTGTCCCAGTGTAGTTTCGAAAGAACTATTTACTTTCACGAATGGACTAACTTTTTGCAGGTGATTTTGGACAAAAGATTATTTCAAAAATTATTTGAAGTCTTTAATTTCAATAATGGAATTTTATCGTTTAAGGATAGAATAATACATGAGCAAGCTTTTTTTAAATATTTGAAGAATATTATTGAAAACTCAGAATGTACTGCAGATTTCGCTCTGTTTCTATCTGATGTTATGAAAAATGAAAAAGGATTTGTATCGTATACAATATTGAGAAAAAAGATTTCGAGTAATTTGAAAAATTTTATTGACAATTTGAGAATGAGTGTAAGCTCTTGAGATAGGATATATTACTTTAACAGAAATTATTTAAGAATATTTTTTACTGTATTTTAATTATTATAATTATGCTTAGGTATATTTATATATATAAATATTGGCATTCCTCATAGTCTAATTTTAATTTAATAATATTTAAGAAAATTAAAAGGATTAATTAAATATCATTTTGAATTGACATTTTATTTTATAATATGAAATGATTTTTGTGTCCTACTATTCTAATTTTATAGCAGTGCCTGGTCATATTTATTTATAAATAATTCTAAAAAATAAAAAAATATTATTACTTTTTAATTTACAATACCGTGATAGAA